>Ga0066368_10000079_pt1 | contig 18310 bp, 15 predicted proteins | sample Knorr_S7_td_NADW_FD_71215 | JGI IMG/M metagenome (GOLD analysis project Ga0066368, IMG submission 71215) | Marine microbial communities from Southern Atlantic Ocean transect - Knorr_S7_td_NADW_ad_2505m_LV_A | ecosystem: Environmental > Aquatic > Marine > Oceanic | place: Southern Atlantic ocean... | reverse complement strand
CTTCACCACCGTCCAGAGCCTGGGAAGCCCCCGGGACCTGGACCTGCGCGAGGCGATCGCTCGCGGCGGCCTCCCGGGCCCGCGGATCCTGACCTCCCTCCGCGCGGTCAATAGTCGCACCGGCACACCTGAGGAGATCCGGGCGTTCGTGCGTCAGCTCGACGCCGATGGCGCGGACGTCGTGAAGATTTTCGCGTCCGCAAGCATTCGGGAAGGCGGCGCGCAGGTCATGACCGACGAACAACTCCAAGCAGTCTGTGGCGAGGCGAACCAGCTGGGTCTGCGGACGGTGGCCCACGCCTACGGAACCGAGAGCCTCACGGCGACCATCGAGGCAGGGTGTGGCGGCATCGAGCACGGCACCCGCTACGACGACGCCGTCATCGCCCTGATGGCCGACCGCGGCACCTATCTCGACCCGCAGATCGGGCTGCTCTGGGAGAACTACGCGGAGCACAAGGAGGCGTTTCTCGGGCGGGGCAACTACACCGAGGAAGGCTTCGCGCTGATGGAACAGGCCCGGGTGACCGGGTACGAGACCTTCCAGCGCACGCTCGCTCACGGCGGCGTCAGGGTGGTCTACGGCACCGACGCCGTGGCCGGCGCCCACGGGCGCAACGCCGAGGAGTTCGTGGCCCGGGTCCGTTACGGCATGCAGGATCCGATGGACGCGATCATCTCGGCGACCTCGCGCGCCGCTGAGGCGCTCGGTCTCGCCGACCAGATCGGCACCCTCGCTCCGGGCTTCGCGGCCGACCTGGTCGCCGTCGCCGGCAACCCACTCGACGACATCACCGCGGTGCGTGGCGTCATGTTCGTGATGAAGGGCGGGGTCGTCTACAAGAACGTCGCGCCGTAGTGGCCCACCGCGTTCCGCAATCGTCGTGTGCCGCCGAAGATGCGTTTTTCCGCGGCGCCTCCCCGGCCGGCCCCGGCAGATCACGCGCGACGGCGGCGGAGAGCATCTTGCGCAGGCCCGGCGGCAGGCTTAGCGCCCGAGCCGCTCCAGCTCCTCGGCGTGGTCGGTCTCCTCGGCCAGCATGTCCTCGAGCCGGATGGCGAGCCCCCTGTCGCCGCATTCCTCCGCCTGGGCGATCCGCGTCGCGTAGTTCGCAATCACGTGCCGCTCGGCCGCAACGTCGATCTTCATCATCTCCCTGGCGGTCCGGACCTTCTTTGGCATCGACGGGTTGATGTCGAGCTCTCCCCCGAGCGCCGTGATCTTGTCCGCCAGGAACACCGCGTGGTTCATCTCGCCCGCGATGTCCCCCTTCAGCTCTTCCCGCAGCTCGTGCCCGAGCAGCCCGGTGGCCGACGCGGAGTGATACAGATACCGTAGCACCGCCTCGAGCTCGAGGTTCAGGTCCTCGTTCAGGCCGTCGATCAGCTGCTGCTTCACGTCGTGCTTCTTCGTCGTTCGCTTCGCCATTCCTGCCTCCTGATTGACTGACATGGGCCTCCCCACACTCGAGCGGGTGCCCCAGCTTTCGTTCGGTGCCGGCATCGAGTACTGTGATGCCTTCACACACGGGGGTCGTCTGATGATAACCGGGGGCGGCGCCGAACGTGGGGTCCGGTGACCAACGTCGCGAGATGGACACGATGACATACCGATTTGTCGCGCGCGACCGGCTCCTGTTCTGGTGCCTCATTGTCGGCCTCCTGGCGACGAGCGAGGCTCGAGCCCAACGCGGGTTCGAGCTCCCGGACACGGTGACCCGCCGCGCCGTCGACATCTGGAGCGAAGGAACCCGGTTGGCCGGCGACCTCTACGCACCCCGTGACCTGGCGGCCGACGAGACACGACCGACCATCGTCATGAGTCACGGCTGGGGCGGCACGAAGGCCCTGCTCACCAATGTCGCGTCGCGACTGGCCGCCGAGGGCTACCTGGTGCTGGCGTTCGACTACCGCGGCTGGGGCGAGAGCGACGGCAAGCTGGTGGTCCAGGGCGACATGCCGGACCGCGACGCCGACGGCATCGTGACGGTCCGGGCCAGAGAGATCCGGAACGTGGTCGACCCTATCGACCAGACCGTGGACATCCAGCGGGCCTTCGACTTCATCGAAGGCGAGCCGAATGTCGACACCACGCGGCTCGGCTACTGGGGCTCGAGCTACTCGGGCGCCCACGCCATCTGGGTCGCGGCGCACGAGCCACGCGCCGGATGCGCCGTCGGTCAGGTCGCGGCCGCCGACTCGCGGAGTCTGGCCGCCGTCTCCTGGGCCGGCCAGGACATCGCCGAACATGCCCGCCTCCAGGCGATTCGTCGCGCGCGGGGCGACATCGACCCGCTGCCACAGGGCACGGACAAGGCGCCCAACCTCAACGGCTGGGCCCATCTCGACAAGGTGCTCTCCTACAACCCGGTCGATGACGCCGGCCGGATCACGATTCCGCTCCTGGTCATCGACGCCGGGAACGAGGAGCTGTTCGACCGGCACATCGCCGGCGAGTTGGCGATCCAGCGCGCGCAGGCCAACGGCGCACCGGCCGAGTACACCGTGATTCCCGGCATCACCCACTACCAGGTCTACGGTGACCACTTCGAGGAAGCCACGCGGATGGCGGTCGACTGGTTCGCCGGCTGCTGGAAGTAGACAGTGACACGAAGACGTCAGCAGATAGAAGGCAGAAGGCAGAAGAAACCGGTGGGCTTCGCCGCATCGGTTGGTGCCCTGCCAAGGAGACTGTGAAGATGAAGCGACTTGCCATGGTCGTCGCGCTGCTCGTATCGGCCCAGTTGGCGGCCGCGCAGGCACAAACCTCGGAGTCTGGCGGTGGTACGACTCCGTCGTTTAGCCCGGTGACCTGGGAACGGCTGATGAACGCGGCCGACGAGCCGGAGAACTGGCTGATGTACTCGGGCACGCTCGACAGCCAGCGCTTCAGCCGGCTCGACCAGATCCACAACCGGAACGTGGGCGAGCTCGAGCTGAAGTGGGCCTACCAGATCCCGCAGCGCGACCGGGCGGAGACCACTCCCCTGGTGGTCGACGGGGTGATGTTCATCACCGAGTCACCGAGCAACCTGGTCGCTGTCGACGCGGCCACCGGACGCCAGTACTGGCGTTATAACCATGAACTGCCGGACGACCTGAAGGTCTGCTGCGGCCGGAACAACCGGGGGGTGGCGATCCTGGGCGACACGCTCTACATGAGCACCCTCGACGCCCATCTGGTCGCGATCGACGCGCGCAGCGGCAACCTGGTGTGGAATACCGAGGTGGCCGACCACGCCGCCGGTTACAGCAAGACGGCCGCACCGCTCGTCGTGAAGGACCAGATCGTCACCGGGATCGCGGGGGGCGAATACGGCATCCGCGGGTTTCTCGACTCCTACAACGCCGCCAGCGGCGAGCTCGAGTGGCGCACCCACACGATTCCGGGCCCCGACCATCCTGACAACCAGACCTGGGCAGGCGATTCGTGGCGCACCGGCGGCTCGCCGACCTGGATCACCGGGGCATACGACCCGGATCTGAACCTGGTCTACTGGGGCACCGGCAACCCGGGGCCGGACTGGAACGGCGACGTTCGGATGGGCGACAACCTGTACGCCGACTCGGCACTGGCGCTCAACGGCGACACGGGCGAGATGGAATGGTATTTCCAGTTCACACCGCACGACGTGCACGACTGGGACGCCATCCAGGTGCCGATTCTCGCCGACCTCCAGATCGACGGCGGTATCCGCAAGGTGATGATGTGGGCGAACCGCAACGCCTTCTACTACACCCTCGACCGGGAAACCGGCGAGTTCCTGGTCGGCGAGCCGTTCGCGCGGCAGACCTGGGCCGAGCGGCTTGACACGACCGGTCGACCGATCCGGCGTCCAAACACCTCCCCCTCGGTCGAGGGGACCGTCGTGTCGCCCCCGGTGGGTGGCGGCACCAACTGGTTCTCGCCCAGCTTCAGCCCAAGAACGGAGCTGTTCTACGTGATGGCGTTCGACAGCGAGGCGGAGTACTACATCCGTGACGACACCTACGAGGAGGGGCGGACGTTCACGGGTGGCGGGTCGCAGTCGACCGGGCCGATGGACCACTCTACGAGCGCCGTCCGCGCCATCGACCCCAAGACCGGCGCGCGGCGATGGGAGTATCAGGTACAGCCGCGGTCGACGGCCGGTGTGCTCTCGACCGCAGGCGACCTGGTGTTCAGTGGCAGCGTCGACGGCTATTTCTATGCCCTCGACGCCATCAGCGGCCGGGAGCTGTGGCACATCGCCGTCGGCGGGCGGGTACATGCGGCGCCGATGAGCTTCGCGGTCGACGGCACGCAGTATGTGACGATTGCCGCCGGCAACGTCGTCTACACGTTCGGGCTGCGGGACTAGTGGCGCTATTCGAGCCGCTGTTCGGCGCGCTGAACGCAACCGGGCGAGATACGTCGTGGTCGGCGGTCTGGCCACGGTGCCGCATGGCTATGCGCGTTTCACCGCGGACGCCGATCTGGTCGTGGACCTGGCAGACGTTGTATCGTCGGCGGCCTGGAAGACCGTCACGTGGGACGGTAACCGGGACGCGCTGCTGGACTCGACACTCGCCGCCACGCCGGCGCAGTGGCTCGCCTGGCTCGACGACGCGATCGAGATCGCCTGCCGCGCCGACGTCTTGAGCAACCGGACCGCAGGCAAGGAAAAGAAACGAGTCGAGAAGCCGGTGAAGCCCTCCAACTTCTCCTGACTCCTGTCTTCTGCCTGCCCTGAGCCCAGTCGAAGGGTCTCCTGACTCCTTCGTTCAGTGCACCCCGTGGCCCATCTGGAGCATCGAGGGCTCGGCACCGAGCCGGCGGATCGCGGTTTCCCACATCTGGGTCGCCTGGGTCTCGAAGATCAGGTCGAGCTGGACGTCGGCGATGAGCCAGGCCGAGGCCGCGAGCTCGGCATCGAGCTGTCCCGCGCCCCACCCCGCATAGCCGGTCAGCAGCCGGGTCCGGCCTTGTGAGCGGTTCACGAGCAGTCGCCGGAGCAGGTCCGCCGATGTCGACAGATACAGGCCGTCGCAGACCCGCACCGCCTCGGCATCCGCCCGCTGGTCCCCCATCAGGATCCAGCCGCGCTCCGGCTCGACGGGACCGCCGATCCAGAGCTGCAGACCGTTGTCCGCCTCGACCGGCGGCGTCAGACTCACGACCGACGACGCCGGCGTGTCGGTCTGCCGGTTCAGCACCAGCCCGAACGCAGCCTCCTCACTGTGCTCGCACAGCAGCACGACGGTCTGCTTGAAGTTCGGGTCGTTGAGCTGCGGCATCGAGAGCAGCAGCCTCGGCGCCAGCGAATTGCTGTTTCCCCGTGTGGTCATCATCCCTCGCTCGATCCTAGCAGGTTACGCTGACACACGGCGGGCGCCGTGTCCACGACCCAGCACGTCTCACCGGCGCCGGCAGCTCGGGGTAAAGACCTGGGCCCTCGTCGCGCCGTGTACTGCCCGGGCGCGGCGTTGTCTACGGCGGATCTCGGTGCGACGCTGGACTCTCACGACGAGCTGCGAGCCGGTCCCGCGCCCAGGCGACGTGCTCGGCGACCAGCGGCTCGGCCAGAGACCCGGCGTCGGGACGGTCTCCTGCACGAGGGTCACCCAACGCCGCCGCCGCCTCGATCTCGCCGCTGTTGCCGATGGCCACTGCCAGGTTCCGGCGCAACCGCTTCACACGCACGCGGGTCATCGGGCCGTTGCGGATGGCGGCGCGCAGATCGGTGTCCGACCGCGACCACAACTCGCCCAGTCGCGGCCGGTCGAGCGGCGCCCGCGGCTGCCAGACCGGGTCGGTGCTGACTGGCGCGGTGTCGTTGTACGGGCAGACCTCCTGGCAGATGTCGCACCCATAGACGTGCGTGCCGAGCCCGGCGCGCTGGGCCGGTGGAATCGGCCCTTTGGTCTCGATCGTCAGGTAGGACAGACACCGCGTCGCATCGAGCACACCCGGCTCGGGCAACGCGCCAGTCGGACAGGCGTCGAGACACAGCGTGCAGGTCCCGCACTGGTCGAGGCCGGGCGGGTCCGGGTCGAGCGGCAGACTGCAGAGGATCTCCGACAGGAATAGCCACGACCCGAGCTCGGGGTTGATGAGACAGGTGTTCTTGCCGACCCAGCCGAGCCCTGCCTGCTGCGCGTACACCTTCTCCTGTACCGGTCCGGTGTCGACGTAGACACGGGTCTCAAGCGGCGCCGGATGCTGGCCCCTCATCCAGTCTCGCAGAGCCCCGGTGCGCGCCCCGAGCACGGCATGGTAGTCGTCGCCCCAGGCATAGCGGGAGATGAGCGCTTCGCCGGGGTCGTCGATCTGGGTCGAGTAGGGCCGGGCGGTGTTGTAGAGCGTACCCAGGACCACCACGGACCGCGCCGACGGCATGACCGCCCGTACGTCCGCACGGCGATCCGCGGTGCGGGTCAGGTACCCCATTTCGCCGGCGTAGCCACGGTCGAGCCACGCACGCAGCACGCGCAGCTCGCGGAACCCGGCCGCCGGCGCGATGCCGCAGAGGTCGAACCCCAGCTCGCGCGCCTGTTCCTTGATCGACTCGGATGTCAGCATTTGGGACGGTGTCCTTCCAACCCCTGCGGGAGGTTCGAATCACACGCTCCGTCGATCCCGCCGGAGGCGTTCCTGAACCTGCAACTGGCGAAGCCCTCCGGCGCCTCCTGCCCCTTATCTTCTTGGAACCTGTCGCTAGTAGAACTTCCTCGCAATGTTGAACCCGATGAACCAGTCGTCCTTGCTCCCACCCTGCGCGATCTGCGCGGGGGTCGACCCCAACGAGTTCGAGACGTTCAACTGGAACGTGTGCCCACCGACCCGCTTCTCGACGCCGAACGAGACATGGTGCGCACCGTCGTCGAACCCGGCGAGCCGCGGCGCGTACTCCCCGATCAGATAGACGGTCGGCCGCACGCGGAGCCGTGCCCCGAGCCCCAGCATGAACGTCGAGTCGTCATCGTCGTCATTCTCGTCGTCGACCGACAGGTGCAACCGGCCCGGCTTGTTCACGTTGCCCACCCAGGTCGGCTCGATATACACCGAGGCGCGCGTTCCGAGGCGCTTCGACAGAATGGCGGCCACCGACCCCGAGTAGTCATTGCGGAGGTTGTCGAGACCCTCGATCGACGCCTGCAGGTCGAGCCCGACCCCGCTCGGGCCACGTTGCCACAAGATGTTCCGGCGCCCGAAGATCTGGATGTTCTTGTTGTTGCCGCGATAGACCCCGATCTGCGTACCCGGCAGCAAGCCGTAGCGAAACTCGAGCCCGATGAGCGCCGGTGAGTCGAGCCCGAAGAAGTCCTCCAGCAGGTTGCCATACGCCGGACCGCCGTCGACGGGTCGGGAGAAGCGGTGCGTCAGCCGGAACGCGAACTTGTTCTGCGGCAACCGGAGCGTGGTCGACAGCGCAATCAGGTTGAAGTCGGGTTCCAGCACGTCGACTTCCAGATCAGCGACGGCATCCGGACCGCCGGTCGGCTGCATGCCGCCGCCCGCCGCGGCCACGACGGCGAGCGTACCGGTCATACGACCGTGCCCCGCACCGCAGAAGACGGAGCAGGCAAACCGATGCCGCCCGGGCTCTGCGGCCACGAAGTCGATCGCAATGGGGTCGCCGCCCGGCGGGATCGCCGCACCGATTCCCAGCGTCGGAATCGCGAACCCGTGCTCGACATCGGCTGATCGGATCAGCAGTCGTACGCTCTCGCCGACCGCCACCTCGATCTCGGACGGTGTGAACTCGAACCGCGATGCGGTGATCTCGATCACGCGGGGCTGTTGCTCGCCAGGGTCACTGTGCGCGCCGGCCAGCGCCGCCGTCGACCACGGTCCACACCCGAGTACCACCATCGCGAGGGTCGTCACCTCGCACCATCGCTTCATCACGTCAGCCACCGCCTTGTCTCCTCCCCTGCCCGGGTTCCTAGTGGTCCGGCTCGGCGCCTTCCGCCGTGTGCCGTGCGTCATCGCCACTGCGGCGCCACCACGACCGCATCCGTCTGGTCGCCGCCGGCCCGGCGATGACCGCACCCACCCAGAACGCCACCTCCGCGATGACGATGAGCGCCGTGGCGACCGCCCCCCGACCCGCCGCGCTCAGCGGCAGGAACGGCACACCCAGCAAACAGACCCACAGGAGCAACGACAGGCTCATCAGGATGACACCCGCGAAGACCCAGCGGTTCGTGGGAGGAGTCGACAGGGGCGCGGACGTCATGAAGCCCGGTGCGCTCGTACGACGTCGAGCACCTGTTCAGCGGCGCGGCGGCTGGCGCCGGACCCACCCAGCTTCTCGCGTACGGTCCGCAGCTCGGCTCGCGTCGTCGCCGCGTGGGTCTCGTCGGTCAGAAACCGCACCGCCTCGCCGGCGACCGCCTCCGGGGTGAATGCCTCCTGCAGAAACTCCGGCACGATCGGCTTCTCCGCGACCAGGTTCACCATGCCGAATGCGTTCACCCGCACGAACCGGCGGCCCATCCAGTAGGTCAGCGGCGACAACCGGTAGACCACGACCATCGGCCGCTCGTGAATCGCGGTTTGGATGGTGGCGGTACCGGAAGCCGTGAGCACGACGTCGGCGGCGACGAGCACGGCGTCGGTTTGCGACTCGACGATACAGGGGACGCGCGACGTCACACGCGTCAGCCGGGCCAGCGGCTCGAACAGCGCGTCAGGCAGGTTCGGTGCCCGAGCGATCACGAACTGGACCGACGGCACCGCTCGCGCGATCCGCTCGACGGCACCGACCAGATCCGGCAAGATCATGCGGAGCTCGTTCGCCCGGCTTCCTGGCAAGACCGCCACCGTCGGCGCCTCGGGGTCCAACCGATACGCCCGCCGGAAGGCGTCTCGGCCGAGCGCGGGCGTCGCGAGGTCGAGCAACGGGTGCCCGACGAACGCGACCGGAATGTCCGCCTCCCGATAGAGCGCCTCCTCGAACGGGAAGATGACCAGCGCGCGGGTCACGAACCGCTTCATCGTCCGGAGCCGACCGCGTCGCCACGCCCAGACCTGCGGGCTGATGTAGTAGACAACCGGAATCCCGAGCTCTGCGACCGAGGCGCCGAGCCGGAAGTTGAAACCGGGATAGTCGATGGCCACGAACACGTCCGGGCGCTCGGCCCGCGCCGTCGTCACCAGACGGCGGTAGGTCGCCCACAGCCGCGGCAACGCCGGCACCACCTCGGCCAGCCCGGTCACCGCGAGGCCACCGAAGTCCCGCACCAGCCGGCCACCGGACGCCGCGAGCTGCTCGCCGCCGAGACCGAACACGTCGGCGGTGGGATCCAGCCGCCGGATCTCGGTGGTCAGGGCGCCGGCATACAGGTCGCCCGACGGCTCACCGCACGAAAGCATCACCTTGGTCATGCCGCCACGCGTCCGGTGATGGGGTGATTCGGTGTCAGGGGGCCAGACGGGACCCACGGGGCGCGCCGTGGGCGGCGGATGATCGGCGCAGATCGGCGCGTGACAGATCCAGCTCGTCAATCGACAGCACTTCGACGTTGTCGAACCCGACACCGGGGAGATCGTCGACGAACGCCGAGGCCTCCCCGACGAGCACGATCGACAGGCGTTGCGGCTGCAGATACGTGCGGGTCACACGCCGGATGTCGTTGACCGTGACGGCGTTGATCCGAGCGGGATAGGTTGGGAGATCGGCGAGGTCGAGTCCGTAGAGCAGCGACTCGAGCACCTGCGCCGCAATGGCATTCGGGGTCTCGAGGGTGAGAGGGAAGCTGCCGGCCAGATACGCTTGAGCGTTCTGGAGCTCGAAAGCGCTCACCCGCTCGCGCCGGAGCCGGGCCACCTCGTCCACCATCAGGCGCAACGCCTCGGCGGTCGCGCCCGATCGGGTATCGGTCTTGGCCATGAAGTCGCCGCCGAACCGGCGGCTGGCCATGTCGGCCGACGCAGCATAGGTAAGCGACCGCTCGGTGCGCAGTACGCTGCCCAACCGGTTCCCACCTTCGCCACCCAGGATCTTGATCGCCACGTCGAAGGCGAGAAAGTCCGGGTCGGCGCGTGGGAGCCCGACCTGCCCGACGCGGATCGCCGTCTGCACCGAACCCGGCTTGTCGATGATCACCACCCGACTGGTCGGTTCCGGCAAGGCCGCGCGAAGCGGCGGCGGCAGGGTCTTGCGTTCCCAATCGCCGAACACCCGCTCGGCGGCCGCGAACGCCTCCTCAACGTCGACGTCACCGACGATTCCGAGCAGCGCGTTGTTGGGCGCGTAGTAGGTTTCGTGAAACGCGCGCAGGTCGTCACGCGTGATCGCCTGCACCGACGCCGGTGTGCCGTTGTGCGGCATACCGTAGGGGTGAACCCCGTAGACCAGCCGCCCGAACACCATACCCGCCAAGTACGCCGGGTCCTCGTAGCTGACCTGGAGCCCCGAGAGCACCTGCTGCCGCTGCCGCTCAATCTCGCCAGGCGCGAACGCTGGGTTGCGCGTGATGTCCGCGACGAGGTGGACGCCGAATTCGAAACTGTCCATCATGACCAGGACGTTGACGAAGCTCAGGTCCGTCCCCGCGCCCACACTGAGGAGGCCGCCGATGGTATCGATGCTCTCGGCGATCTCGGTGGCGTTGCGACTCGTTGTGCCCTGGTCGAGCAGCTGCGCCGTCAGCGCCGCGACGCCGTTCCTGCCGGCGGGGTCCGAGGCCGCGCCGGAGCCGATCATCAGCCGCAGGTTGACCGCCGGCTGCTCGTCGTGTGTCACCACCACGACCTGGAGCCCGTTGGCCAGCGTGCGGATCTCATAGGGCGGGAAGGTCACCGCACGCGCCGGCAACGGCGGGGGCGCGCTTTCCCGTGGCCAGTCGGTCGGCCGCTGCGCCGCCGACGGCGCGGCGCCACCCAGCGCCAGCAAGACGAGGAGGCCGATCCAGCGGGCGGCCAGCCTCACTGGTCGCCTCCGGGTCGCAGAAACGACCGGCCGGCCGACGCGGGCGGCAGGATCGTGAGCACCAGCCGATTCTCCTCGTTGAAGTAGGTGCGGGCGACCCGCCGGACGTCTTCCCTGGTGATGCCCATGAAGATGTCGAACTCGGCGTCGGCGGTGGTGATGTCGCTGTGGATCACCGCGGCGTGCGACAGATGCGACGCCTTCTGCTCGACGGTGAGGCGGGTGAAGATGTAGTCGCGCGCGAACTGGTTCTTGGCCCGCTGCAGCTCCTGGTCGCTGATCAACTCGGTCTTCAACCGGTCGAACTCCCCGATGAGCGCCGCCTCCGACTCCTCGGGGGTCCGCCCGGGCTGCACGATCGACACGGCGTAAAACAGGTTCGGGTCCTCGATGATGTGCCCGGCGCCGAACGCCGACACGGCGAGCTGATCCTCATAGACCAGACGCCGGTATATTCGCGAGCTCTGCCCGTCAGACAGCAGCTTCGCCGCGATGTGCAGTGGATAGGCGTCGGGGTGCCCGTCGTAGGTGATGTGATGCGCCACGACCACCGCCGGCAGCGGCCAGTTCTGGTCCTCGGTGATCGTGACCCGGCGCTCGCCGGTCTGAGGCGGCTCGCGTGGGATGTCGCGGGGCACGCGGTGCGTCGCCTTCGGCACGCGGTCGAAGTACTGCTTTACGAGCGCGAGCGACTCGGCCGACTCGAAGTCTCCGACCAGCACGAGGGTGGCGTTCTCCGGAACGTAGTAGGTGTCGAAAAACCCCTGGACATCCTCGACCGAGGCCGCCTCGAGGTCCGCCATACTCCCGATCGCGGTGTGCTTGTAGGGGTGCACGCCGTAGGCCTGGTCGTACAGGATTTCGGAGAGCAACCCGAACGGCGAGTCCTCGTATCGCCACCGGCGTTCTTCCTTGACGACCTGCCGCTCCGCCTCGAACGTCGTCTCGTCGATCCGCAGCGTCGCCATCCGGTCCGCCTCGAGCCACAACACCAGCGGCAGATACTGCGCCGGCACCGTTTCGTGGAAGACGGTCTCGTCCTCGGTCGTGTAGGCGTTGCCTTCGCCCCCCACCCTGGAGATCAGCGTGAGATGCGAGTCGGGCAACACGTTGCGCGACCCCTTGAACATCATGTGCTCGAAGAGATGCGCGAACCCGGTCCGCCCGGGGCGTTCGTTCTTCGAGCCGACCCGATACACGAGCTGCAGATGGACGATCGGCGTGGAATGATCCTCGGACAGGATCACCGTCAGGCCGTTGTCCAGTGTGTGGAGCTGATACTCAAGCCTTGGCGGCCGCACGGCGGTCTCGACGGTCGTCGAGGCGACGACCATCCCGACCACCGCCGCGACGAGGGCCAGCCACCGTGTCATGCGACGCATGGTCGAATTATGGCACACACCGGAACGCCCCGCACCGCACCCCTCTCCCAGGAGGGGAGAGGGAGAAGCCGGAGCGCTGCTGTACCCCGACCTGATTAGTGGAGGAACCGAAAACCCAGCATCGTGAAGGTCGTGGGCTCCAGGTCGAACGGATCCGCATCGATTCGGCGTTCCCGGGAGAGAAACACCTCGCCAACCCCGTCCGCACCAGGAAAACGGGCTCCGATCTCGACACGCCCGCCGAGTTGATGGTCCCGTCCGCGCTCACTCTTGTCCACGGACACGAGGGTCATCTCCCCCCCGAGGATCAGCGACACCCGTGGGTGAACCGCACGGAGCGCCTGGATGCTCCCGCCGATTTCCGCCGTGTAGTCGACAAACGACCGCTGGACGGTCTTGAGCGCCCGATACCCGATGTCTACATCCCAGGAGCGGATCCGTAACGGCGAGGTGTACTGGAAGCCGAGCATGTTCCACGTGATTGCAGACTCCTTATCGCGATCGGTCAGGTGACGGGAGACATGGTGAAAGGTGAACCCGAGCTCCGCGTCCGGCATAACGGTCCGCCACCAGGCCGAGGCGTCGATCGTATAGTTGCCCTGGTTCGGGTCGATCGCCCGAATCTCCTCGCCGATGATGGCCTCGAAATTCACTAGCAGGTTGATCCGGAAATACTGGAGATCGGCAAAGTCAAGGTCGCCTCCGAAATCGGTGTCCCACACGAAGTTGTCGTCGTTCGAGACCAACCGCAAGGCGTTGAGGTGAAAGTGGTAGTTTGTCAGGAACCCGAGCGTCGCCGGTGTCTGGCGAGCTGTCGATGCGGCGCTGCTGGTCTGTGCGTGAACGCGCGATGGCCAGGCACCGATGCCGAGCGTGATGATCGCGACGTACGTCACAAGACGAGGCATAGGTTTGTAGGGAAAAGATACGGCCCTGACCAAGACTCGGTGCTTCGGGCTTCAGGGTTCGGGCTTCAGGCTACAGCACGGGAACAACACGAAAACCGGCGCAGCCTCAGGTTTCTCCGGTCTCCGGTCTTCCACCTCCGCCGAGGCTACGGCGGACGGGCCGGTCTCCGGTCTCTTCGGCGCGCTCTGTGGTCCCTTCGAGCTCGGCGAGACGACGCTCGAGGGCAGCGACCCGTTTGCGCAGGGCCGGGAGCAACGTGAACGAGGTGGCCGCCTTGCGCCAGGCCCGGTTGTCGATGGCCGGCAGCCCCGAGACGAACGACCCGGCCGGCACGGAGTTGGTGATCCCCGTCTGGCCTGTCGCCCGGGTGCCCTGACCGACGGTCACGTGCGCGTTCACCCCAACCTGTCCCGCCAGCACCACGTCCGCCTCGATGGTCGTGCTGCCCGCGATGCCAACCTGCGCCGCCAGCAGGACGTTTCGCCCGACCTGGACCGAGTGTCCGATCTGTACCAGGTTGTCGATCTTCGCGCCGGCCCGGATACGCGTCTCGCCAAATGCCGGTCGATCGATCGCCACCTGCGCGCCGATCTCGACATCGTCCTCGATGACGACGTCGCCAACCTGCGGAATCTTCTGGTGCGTGCCGTCGGGGCGCCGGGCGAACGCGAATCCGTCGCTGCCGATTACGGCCGCGTTCTGCAACACGACCCGGTCGCCGATCACCACGCGCTCGCGCACGGCCACGTGGGAGTGGATGACGCAATCGGCGCCGATCGTCGCGCCGGGACCGATGTGTACGCCGGGGTGCACGACCGTTCGAGGTCCGACGGAGACCCCGGACCCGATCGAGACGAACGCCCCGATCGAGACGCCGTCGCCCAGCCGGGCGTCTGCGGCAATGCTGCTTGCCGAGTCGATGCCTGACGCCGGCGCGGTCTCGTCGGCAAACAACGCGACCGCGTGGGCGAACGCCAGATACGGCGTCTGGGTGCGCAGCATTGGACAGGGGGCCGGCTCGGCGTCGTCGGCCAGAATCACCGCCGCCGCCCGCGTCGAACGTAACGCCGTCGTGTATCGGGGATTGGCGAAGAACGTGAGGTCGCCGGCCTGCGCGGTGTCGATCCCAGCCACGCGGCGGATCTCGATCTCGCCATCGCCCTCAAGCCGGCACTCGAGGCGCGCCGCCACTTCACGGAGCTTCAAACCGGCGCAGTATATCACGCGACGGGGGACCGGCCGGACCAGGTCGCGGCTGACCGCCTCGATGGGTCCGAACAAGATACCGGCGAAGCCCTCCGGCTTCTTCTGACTTCCGTCCGCTCATCCTGAGCAGAGCACAGGGGTGTTGTTGTCGAAGGACTGACTTCTGGCTCCTTAAGCACCCTCTACAACCTATCCGGCGCCGTGCGCTCGACGAAGGTGGCCAACCGCTCGAGGTGTAATTCCTTGGAGAGTGCCCGAAGCCGGGGACGGCGGTCGCCGGGCGGCATCGCACGCGCCCCTCGCACCGCCGCCAGCGCCTCACTGGCCCGGGTGGACCACTCGACCCCGGAGACCCCACGGCGCGCACCGCGACACGCCAGCCAGTGTCCGGCCATCTTGGCGACGAAATACCAGGAGATGAGGTTGGGCCCCGGCACGAAGAAGAGCAGCGGTCCGAACACCAGCACCCCGAGACCGTCGATCAGCATCCAGAACCGATGATGGTCGATATCGCGTTGCAGGGTACTACGCGCCATCGACATCGCTCGGTCGGGGTCGAGGTCGCAGGGATACACCAGGACCGCGGCGTCCTGCTGGCGCAGCCGCCAGAGGAGACGCTGCTCGGCGACCCACTCCGCCATCCCGCGCACGACCCCCGAGCGCACCCTGGCCATCCAACCGTCCGGCCGGTCGCTCGCGCCAGCGTGTCTGACCGCACGCCGGTCGCGCCGTTCTTCCTGCTCGGCCGCCAGGGCTTCCCGGAAGCGGCGAAACATCCGTCCCGCGAACCCGCTGTGCTGCGGCTGGTCTGACTCGCCCAGCTCGCAATAGAGCTCGTAGCGAGTCTCCCCCGCCGGGACCAGAAACACCTCCATCAGTCAGCGTCTCCGTACTCTGGTCACGCCCGCCGTCTCTCCTGTACCATCAAGACTATCCATGGCCACGGAGCGTGTCGCGCGATTCGTCGTGCTCATCTGTCTGCTCGCGCCGGCGGGCGCCGGCGCCCAGTCCTCGGCACCCGTCGAGCTGATCGTGCGGGTCTTCGACGAGCTCGACGAAATCACGGCGCACTGCCAGATAGCGGTCTACACGGCTGACACGCGCGACGCGCCCCTCGTGCCCGACCTGCGCCCCGGCACGGGGCATCACGTCGAGGTCGAGCCCGGGCTGTACGACCTGCAGGTCACGTGGCGCAGGCCTGGCGACACCGTGGCGATCGAGTGGGCCGAGCACCTGTCAGTGTTGTGGTACCCCGACGAAGGGGGGCACCACGTCGAGATCGTCAATCTGCAGCCGGTCTTCGGAGCCCTGCTGGTGCGGCCGCCAGTCGCTTGGCTCGAGACCGACCGTGACTGGCATGTCAGCGCGTTTCTGCATGGTGGCGTAGGACGCGCCGGCTTTGAGCCGGTTGACGGCACGGACTACAAGCTGTTCATCCTCCCGGCCGGTCGCTACGACCTTGTCGCTGGGCTCGGCTCGACAGAGCTCACGGTGACCGATGTCGAGGTGCCGGCCCAGCGCACCCGGCTGAAGCTGTTGGAAATGCAATAAGGATCGGGCGCCGGAAACGAGCAAGTCCCTGGCGCCCAGAACGCTGGCGGGTGCTCCAGTTAGGACCCGGGCGGGAATGACTATGCCATTCTGGTCGCCGATACATCCCGCCCGGCTGCGTTGCTCGTTGCTTACATACTCCCGGACGCGCGCTCCTCGCGCCTTACCGAACGGGCGCCTCGACGCCAGAAGTTGGCATACTTATTCCCGCCCGGGTCCTTACCTGGCCAATGGGTCGGGGCGGATCTGGAAGTGCACGATCTTGCTCTTGGTGCCCTTGCCACCTTCGGTGTGCCAGACGTAGTTCGACCCGTAGTTGGCCCAGAGCCCGCGGCCCCTCCAGCCGGCATCCGGATCGTCGATGCGCCCATCGAGCCCACGCGAGTAGAACGCCATCGGGTACGGCACGCGCAGGACGACCCACTCGCCGGTCTCCGGGTCCAGCGCGAGCAGCGAGTCCGACGTCGAGCCGTCCGCGATCGGGATGTTCGCGCCGAGCCCTAGGGTGTTGTACTGGTCGACCCAGCTGTAGTAGTGAAAGTCGGCGCTGCCCGGCGTCTCGACGCCCTTCATCTGCGGGCCGGGCACCGGATAGAGCGTCCAGCCTTCGGGGCAGTGCTGGCCGGTCGCCTCGGGACCGTTCGTGACGGCGCATTTCGTCCGGTCGAAGCTCGCCATGTGGCTGCTGCCGGAGAGCGCCGCCCAGATGACGCCGTTTCGGTCGACATCGATGCCGCGCGGCGCGCTGCCGGTCTTCATCGGGTCGACGTTGGGATTCTCGATCGACGGCGGTTCGTAGACCTCGGCGATGCAGGTCTCGGGCGGGTTGTCCCCGCGGTCGAGCCGGACCAACCGGCCGGGGAACGGCCCGGTGCGGGTGATCCAGACCGAATCATCGGTCGGGCTCGCGATGATGCCGTAGCCGAACCCGGCGATCCGTGTATCGAGCGCCGGGTCATTCTCCTCGGCCCGCGGCTCGTTCCATGGCTTGGAGATCTTGCCGTCGCCGTTGGTGTCGATGACGGTCGGACACCATCCCTGCGAGAAACGCTCGTCGCCGGTCTCGTCGTAGACCTTGGTGTCGAGCCAGCCGATGGTGTTGCCGTCACCGCTGAACCAGAGGGTGTTGTTCGCGTCCTCGCCGAACTGGAGATGATGGGTCCCGAAGCAGGTGTCGATCAACACGAACCGTTCGGTCTCCGGGTCGTAGTAGGACGCCTGCCGACCGCTTCTCGACAGCGGGAAGAACTCCGCGTAGTCGTTGTCCGAGCCTTCCTGGCACCAGTCCGCGTTCGCACGGGCGCGGACAGTCGACGTCATCCAGACGCGACCCTTCTGGTCCATCATCGGGTTATGGGGATCGGCCGAGTTCTCGTGCCCATCGGGTCCGCCGCGCCCCCAGAGCAGCTGATCGCCCCAGTAGTACGACGGCTGGAGTTGCGTCTGCGGGAAGCGCGACGGGACGTTGTCGGGATCGTCCAGCCGCACCGGGATCGTCAACTCGACGGCGCTGTTCGCGATCGGGTCGACCACTGTCAGGCTGCCGTGTCCCGCCGACACACCGTAGACCGGCCCGCCGCCGTTGATCGTCGGGTTGCGCTTGTCGGTCGCGATCTCGTCGTGGATGAACGACGAGTCCGTTCCCCAGTCCCACAGCGTAACGACCAGGTTCCGCTCGACGCCGCTCGGCCGGGGCGGGCGCGGCGGGGTCTCGCCCGCCGCGATCCGGTCGGTCCAGTCGGCGAACATCTCGAGCGCGCGCTGCCGGCCGAACCGGTTCATCGCGCCGCTCATCGAGTTGCCGCGCTGGCCGGTCTGGACCCGATGGTCCCACGCCGCGACGGTCGAGTCGAAGTCGTCGAGGTGCTGCACGACGCGCGTGGCCGTATTGCCGAGCTGGTGGCAGAGCTGGCAGCCCTGCTTCATAACGTCGACCCACGCCCCCTGGCTCTTGAGGTTCTCCGAGATCCCGTTGCCATCGGGACCAGTGCCGGGGAACTCATCCGCGGCCGGTGGCTCGATCAACGAGTACCAGTAGTTGCCAGGGTAATACTGCGCAGCGGCTCGCTCGTCCGGTGCCACGACCCCGGTGAGACTCACCTCGTCGCTTGTCGGCGACAGCTGGACCTTGTCGGAGTCGACCAGACCATAGCCGCGCACCCAGACGTCGTAGGTCACGTCGGGGAGCTCGGGGAGCACGAAGCGGCCGTTGTCGTCGGTCACGACGATCTTCACGAATTTCGTTTCGAGCTCCTCGGTTTCGGCGATGACCCAGACACCGGCCTCGCGACCAGCGCTGCTCTCGACGACGCCGCTGATGTACCCCTCGGGCGCCGCGGCTTCCTCGGCGCTTGGCAGGGCCAC
>Ga0066368_10000069_pt1 | contig 19262 bp, 25 predicted proteins | sample Knorr_S7_td_NADW_FD_71215 | JGI IMG/M metagenome (GOLD analysis project Ga0066368, IMG submission 71215) | Marine microbial communities from Southern Atlantic Ocean transect - Knorr_S7_td_NADW_ad_2505m_LV_A | ecosystem: Environmental > Aquatic > Marine > Oceanic | place: Southern Atlantic ocean... | reverse complement strand
TTACTTTATTATCGGTTTATTAATATAAAATTATGATTTACTTTAAAAATTCATTATAACGGATTTATTATAAAAATTATTGCAGTTTTTCATGCTGATTTTACTCAGCATGTTACTTTGCTTGTTAACCTGCAATTTCTTGACTTATATCTTCGTTTTTAATTAATTATTCAGTTTATAGTTAATTTTTTTATTAATTAATTAATTTATTAAGGATAATTTAAAATTTTTATTGTGCCGGGATATAGGCCGGGGTTTAAAATTACTCGAAAGCTCAGCCTGGTCAGAGCGCCAGCCTCCATAAGAAGGGCGTTACTCATAATCTGGAGGTCGCGGGTTCGAATAATATCGAAAGGCCCGCCCCCGGCATACATTTTTTAATTAATTATACTAAAGCCCATGGATCCTGCATAGGCGTAAAATAGATTTAATACTACTTTTCCTGCAATTGCTGCAGCTAAAGCTGGTATTTTTGGATATTTCATAATTCCTAATGGTATCCATAATAAATCATCTGGTGTGAGTGGTGTTGCAGCAAAAATAAAAATTAACACAATGCCATATTTTTTAATTCTGTTTGTCCAAATAGACGTGCTGTCTTTTGATAAATCCACACTTACTCTTTTCTTCTTACGATTAAAAATTGTTCTTGCCCCGCTTCCTATATAATAATGAAGAAACTGGCCTACACCTGCTCCTAATCCCGCCACTACTCCAACAATTAATGGATTTAACTGAGAACCAATGATTGGAATGACTATGAATGAAGGAAAAATTGCAAAAAACAAACTACTTGAACCAATAAATCCTGCTAATAAGGCCCCTAAATACCCTAATTCAGCTAGGTTCTCGATAAAAATTGATGAAAGATTTACCATTTATGATTGCTGTTTTTTAATGTGTTACATCTTTATTAAATAATTATAATATTAATTGAAATAGTATTTTATTTTTTCTTTATTATTACTTTGTTTGGTCTGTTGTCTTCTAATTCTTCAACTTTTAAAATTAGATTTTCGAATTCCACTTTATCTCCTTGTTTTGGCAAATCCTTAAGAATATTATGTAATAATCCATTTACATTTGTAATTTCTTTTATGCCTGTTAATTCTATTTTAAAGAATTTTTCTATTTTTTCTATTTCCGTATCTCCATGTACTAAAATTGTGTTATTATCGATTTTCTTAATTGATTTGGATAAATTTTCACTTTCATTAATTATTTCGCCCACTATTTCCTCGAGTAAATCTTCAAGAGTGAGAAGTCCTTCAACTCCTCCAAATTCATCCACGACTATGCTCATGCGTTCTTTTTTTAATTGTAATTCACGAAGAAGATCTCCTACTATTTCTTTTTGTGATATAAATATTGGTTTTCTTGCAATTTTCATAATATTTGAATGACCTTTTCCTTCTTGATTGGCTGATAATAATTGTTTTAAATGAATTATTCCTATGATATTGTCTCTCGAATTTTTAATTATTGGCGCTTTTGTGTATTTGCTTTTTATCATATAATTTATTGCTTCTTTTATTGACATATTAGACTCTAGTACATACATTTTATTTCTTGGAACCATAACCTCTCTTGCAGTAGTGTCTCCAGTTTTTAAAATTCTATGCATGAATTCTTTTTCATATTTTTTAATTATTTTTTCTTGCGCTCCTATTTCTATAATGTATTTTAATTCCTCTTCAGTTACAATTGGCGTATTGTTCTTTTTATTAGCTCGTGTTAACCAATTTGATAATTTCATTAGTGGAATTGCGATTGGATATAAAAATTTACTTAATAATTCAATTGGTTTGGCTACTTTTAGTGCAATTTTTTCATTATTATTTGTAGCATAAGATTTTGGAATAACTTCTCCAAAAATTAATATAATTAATGTCATTATGCCTGTTGAAATACCTAATCCTGTTGATCCGAAAATATCTAATGCTATTACCGCTGCTAAAGATGCCGCGCTTATATTGACTAAATTATTCCATATTAATATCGTAATTAATAGTTTTTTTGGATTTTTTTTTATTCGATATAATGCTTGAGAGCCTTTCTTTTTTTGTTCAACTAAAGTTTTTGTTTTAAGTTCGTTTATTGATACTAATGCTGTTTCACTTCCTGATGAAATTGCGGATAGGATAACTAGTATTAATACAAGAACAATTTGAGTTACTTCTGCCAATCTACTTATTATTTACTTGTTTGACATGGATATATTATTTATGAGCTTTAAATTTATAATTAATTAAATCCTATTATTTTTTATGATTTCCGATAAAATTGATAAATTGGGATTGAAATTACCTGATATTCCAGAGCCTATTGGTTCGTATTTACCTTCTATTTGTATACGTGATATGATTTTCATTTCTGGTCAATTGCCTATGGTAGATGGTAAATTATTGTACAAAGGAAAATTAGGTAGGGACATATCTATTGAACAAGGTTATGAATCAGCTCGAATTTGCGCATTAAATGCATTAAGTATTGTTAAGAAAGAATTAGGAGATCTTGATAAAATAAAACAAATAATAAAAATTTCTGGTTTTGTTAATTGTACCGACGACTTTACTAACCATCCTCAAGTTATAAATGGCGCTTCGGATCTTTTTGCTATGATTTTTAATAATACTGGAAAACATTCTCGAATTGCTATTGGTACTAATTCTCTTCCATTGAATTCTCCTGTTGAAATTGATGTTTTATTTCAATCATTATGATATAATTTAAAATAATAATATACTAATCTAATGTTGTTATACTTTGAATTCAATTAAATTAATTCCAATTAAAGTTGAACGTCAAACTTCTCAATTTAATCTAATAGATTGTTTGTTGGATTCATTGAATAGAAATTCTCAAAAATTACTTGACAATGATATTCTTACTATCTCTAGTAAGTTTGTATCTTTGTCCGAAGGACGTTTTGTTAAGCTATCTGATATTCCAGTCAGTTCATTTGCTGATAAAATTTCTAAAAAATATAATATAAATCCTAATTTATCCGAATTAATTTATCGTGAATCTGATAAAATTTTTTCTGGTTCTGATGGATTTGTTCTGACTTTTAAAAATGGTATTATACTTCCTAATGCAGGAATTGATACTTCTAACATAATGATTGGTTACGCGATTCTTTATCCTGAAAATCCATTTAAATCAGCGCAATATATTAAGTCTGAATTACAAAAATTATTTAAAATTAATATTCCTGTTGTAATTACTGATAGTAGGTTGACGCCTAGTCGAATAGGAACTACTGGCGTAGCAATTGCATCTGCAGGAATAGATCACATCCATGATGAAAGAGGGAAAACAGATCTTTTTGGCAATTCCATGCGTGTTACTCAAAAAGCAATTGCCGATGATTTAAGTTCAGCTGCGCAATTATTGATGGGTGAATGCAATGAATCAATCCCAATTGTTATTATACGTGATAGTAATTTTCATATAATTAAAAATAAAGACAAATCATCTTCATTTTCTATTGGACCTGATGAATGTATATTCATTAAAGGACTTTCTGAGTTAAATTCTTAGTTTATTTCTTTACGATCTCTATTTTAAAATCTTTTTTTAATAATTCTTTGTTACATTTATTACATTTTCCACTATTTGATTTAATAACATCATTTACATATCTTAATTCCATTCCTTGATGAATTATATTTCCACAATTTTCACAAATTACTTCAAATGTCATTAATGATGTTGCGTTTAGTTTATTAATAAAATTTATTACAATTATTATTTTATAATTTTTTGATCATATTTGGAATAAGATTAAATGAAATAACTTGATTTTTTGCTCCAGCTTCGCTAAATTGTTCTGCAGTTGAACCTTTATCAATTAACGCAATAAATTTTGTTCCGGAATTTAATGCAGTATGATAATCTCTTACAGTGTCACCAATATAGACGCATTCTTCCGGTTTTATTGATAATTTTTTACATGCAGCATATATTGGTTCCGGATTAGGTTTTTGTTTTATAGTCTGTTCCGGGGTTATTATTACAACAAAAAAGTCTTTTAATTCTTTTAGGATTTCTAATGCATTTTCTGACCTCTTTGAGGTCACAATTCCTTTTGGTATGCTTATTTTTTTCAGTGTTTCTTTCACAAATGGAAGAAAATTAAGATTTTCATGTGTTTTTTTGACTACTTCATTATAAATTGGTCTCGCTTGTTCATTTTGCCCAAATAAATATTCTAGATTTATGTGAGATGGCTGTCCTAATAGACTTCTTAGTATCTCAATCGACGGTTCTTTTTTTCCAAGTCTTCTACTTACTTCAATATATGTTTGAAAAATCGCTTCATTTGAATCGATAAGTGTTCCATCTAAATCAAATAACGCAGCTTTTATCATTTCTTCTTTTTACGGATTATTTACTAATATATTTTATATTAAGAAAAATTCTAATATGTGAAACATCATAATAACATAGATTATATGGGTCAATCTGCAAGAATTAAATTAACTAGTAGTAATTTATCAAATTTACAAGGAGTTTGCGCAGAAATTCATAATATTACAGAACGAAGCGGCGTTAAATCTAGAGGTCCTCATCCATTGCCTACCAAAAAACTCAAAATAACTACTAGAAAAGGACCCTCAGGTAATGGTACTGGTACTTTCGATCATTGGCAACTTCGCATCCATCGTCGATTGATTGATTTAGATGCAGATGATCGAACTATGAAATCATTAATGCGCTTAAAAGTTCCCGAAGATGTTTTCATCGAAGTTAATCTTTCAAGAGATATTCGTAAATAATATACGCCGGGAGTGGGATTCGAACCCACGAGTCCCGAAGGACACAGGCTCTCAAGGCGTACGCTCATTTATGTGATCCGCGCATTATTGTGTTCTTTTGAAGACCACTCTGCCATCCCGGCAAATAACAATCTATAAACATCTATTAAAACTTATTTTGAAAAAATTCAAATAATGGAATTTATTATTGGAGCTGTTGATAAGAAAATGTTTGAAAATAAAATAAACAAGTATTTATAAAATCAACTTTTGCTTATTTGGATTATGATTGATTTAGATTCTATTGAATTACGTCTAGGATTGGCAAATGATAAACCATTCATTGATGAAATTTGTAAAAATATTTGGAATGGTAGAGACTATCTTCCAGCAGTATGGAATAACTGGCTTGCTGATGATAATGGACGTTTTATAATTGCCGAATTAAATGGAAATGTGGTTGGCGTATATCATTTATATAATTTCAATTCAGATTCCTGGATTGAGGCACTCAGAATAAAAGAAACTCACAGACGTCATGGCGTTGCAAATTATTTAGTTCAAGATGCAATTGATAGATCTGGTTCATTCAATAATCTTAGTTTAGTAACTTCAATCGAAAATATTGCGTCATTAAACCTCTTTAAAAAATTTGAATTTAAGGAGAAATTACACACAAATTATATGTCGATTAATCCTGATAATATTCAAGAATCATCTAATCTGACGGGCATTCAAATAATTGATAATTCTGATGAACTATTGTCTATTATTCGCAATCACTCTATTGATAAAAAATTTATTCCTTTGTGGTGGAGGTGGTGGTCTTTAAACGAAAATGCATTACTACAATGTTTTAATAATGGAATTGCAGTAATTTCTAAACATTCAGGCATAATTGATTCTTTATTGTTCATTCAGCGCACAAAAATTTACGGCCATAAAGATTATTCTCAATTATTTATTTTATTTGGCGGATATAGAGAGATAAAAAATTCATTATATTACATTAAAACTTCATTTAAGGATTTATTATATCCCCATATTTTTTGTTTTCCAGAATCCAATTCTGATGAATCTCAAATATTAACAAATTTAGGTTTTAATACAGGCACAAATCTTGTAATACTTGAAAAATCTTTTATTTCCATTTAATGTCTTTAATTTTCAATGATTTATTTGACATTCTTGCAAATATAAAAAGTAAATCTGATAATCTATTGAGATAGGGTATTATATTTTTATTAATATCTTCCTTTTCACTTAATTCTACAATATTTCTTTCAGCTCTTCTACAAATTGTTCTGCTAATATGAAATAATGATGCTAAAATCGATCCTCCAGGCAATATGAAATTTTTTAATGGTTCTAAATCTTTCGAACAATTGTCAATTAGTTTTTCAATTTTATTAATATCTTTGATTTCTATTTTTCTCATTTTTGACAATTGATTGTGTTTTTTATCGATTTTCGGCGTTGCTAAATCTGCTCCAATTATGAACAAATCATTTTGAATTTTTTCTAATGCTTTTTCTATATCTTTATAATTTTTTTTAAAAGCTGTTTCATTTATATTGCTTCTAATTAACCCTATGAATGAATTTAATTCATCGATTTCTCCATATGCCGATACTCGTATTGATGATTTACTGATTCTATTTGATATTCCAAATAAATCTGTTTTACCAGAATCTCCTCTTTTTGTATATATTTTCATATTATGTATTATTTGATTTGAAATTTAAGGTCTATTACAAAAATTATTATTCTGTATTCATTTAAATAATTGTTTTTTCTATTGGCTTACATAAGTGAATAAATTTGTCAGTAGATATGTCTGTAAAAATTTTAGAAGAAAGTTTAGATAAAGTTGTTTTAATTAAATTAAAAGGCGGTAAGGTCTTTCGTGGCTCTCTTCAAGGATTTGATCAGCATATGAATTTAACTCTAAATGACTCTCAAGAAATTTTACAAGATGATAAAACAAAAGATTTAGGCACAATTATTGTTCGAGGCGATAATGTTATTTTGATTTCTCCTCCTCCTGATTAGAGGTTTTTACATGGTTAAAGGTACTACTTCTTTTGGTCTTCATAGTCGAGGCAAAACACATATGCGTTGTCGAAGATGCGGAAAACATTCTTATCATATGACACATCGAAAATGCGCATCTTGCGGTTTTGGACGAACTGCAAAACTTCGTCAATATAACTGGATGCATTCAAGATAACTATTACCGAAATATGAATTACAAGTCTTTTTATTTCAAATCGAGTAATCATTTACATGACAATAACTGAGATATTTCTTGCAATTTTTGGTGGTATTGCTTTGGGTTCTGTAATATCTATTATTCTAATCAAGTATCTTAATTTACGACTTGATGTTCATAAATTTGCTGTTGAAAAAGAATCACAAAGTATTATTGATAAATTTGCAGTGGAGAAGGCTCGAATGAAATATAAGACTATAAAATTAGAAAAAGAATTATACACTGATGCTTTGACTCGTGTATTTCAAGCTGAAGGCGATGGCCGAATTTCCAAAACTGAACGTGATTCATTATCAAATAAATATAGAGAACAAATAAAAACATTTGATAGCAAGATCCAAGATTCTGAGTTAATTCTTGAGGCAAGCGAATTAGAAAATCTACGCATTGAACTTCAAAATCTTTTTAAAAATAAAATTTCACAAATTGAAAGAAGACTCTCTGAATTGTCTATTAAACTTGAAAATATCACAACTTTCAAAAAAACTAATTCTGATGTGAATTTAGAATTAAATAAACAGGACGATGTTATAAAACCTTTAAAAATTATATCAGAACCCATACCCGTGATTAAAAAAAACCGGCCCATTGTAAAAAAATCGGTTTTAAAAACATCTAAAACTGTGCAACAATCAACTGATGAAAAAAATCCAAGTATTCCAATAAAATCTAATCCCTCAAAAATTAAAATTGAAAATTTACCTATAATCGACGAAGAAATAAAGGCTAGAAGAGCTCTAGTTCTTGAAGCATTGCAAAAACTAGATCAATTGCCCGAAGTGGAACCTGAATCGTCCGTGGATACAGAACATGAGTAAAGAAGAAGCAGTTAGGAATATGGGTGAGCAAGTAGCTCGAAATATTAAAGATGGTCAATTATTAGGACTAGGGAGCGGTTCTGCGGTTGCATCTTTTGTCGATGCTCTAGGAAAACGAATACAAAATGAAAAACTTGAAATTCATGGCATTCCGACATCGATGCAAGTTGAAATAATTGCTAAATCTAATGGTATAATTCTTGAATCATCTTCGTTAATTCCACAAATCGATATTGTTGTTGATGGAGCTGATCAAATAGATACTAACTTTGTAATGATTAAAGGTGGAGGCGGTGCACATTTTAGAGAAAAAATAATGATTAAAGCTGCTAATGAATCAATTATAGTTGCTGATTCATCTAAATATGTTGAAATTATTACATGGCCAGTCCCATTGGAAGTTTCTGAATTTTCTAGATTTTTCGTCGAAGAGAAAATTAAATCTATGAGCGGTAATCCTGTTTTACGAACTTTAGATAAGGGGTATCCATTTTTTACTCAAAATGGTAATCTTGTAATTGACGCTCATTTTGGTGAAATAACTAATCCAAAAAATTTAGAGCAATTATTATTAAATATTCCTGGTATCATTGCTAATGGTATATTTTCTATGAAGATTAATAAATTCTTTCGGGCTAATCCTGATGGCACTGTTGATATAGTATGAGCTTGATCGAATTATCTCAAAGACTTCTTTTTAATAGCATTGTTGAAGTTTGGGTAGCATTGTGCAAAGATTATGGCTATGATTGGCAAAATAAACGTGCTTTTAATTTATTTGTAACCTTTATCAAACATAATAATTTTGAAATAAAAAGCCTTTCTGTATGTCCCAGTGGAAGCGGTGTAAAAGAACAGTTTGAAAAAAAGATTTCAATATTATTTGGAAATCCAAATTCTAGTTTTGTACTCAAAACTGATCAAGTTACTCTGAATAAATTAAATAATTTTGAATTTGATAATATTTAATTTAATTTATTAAAAAAATTTATATTAGTTTAATCAGTTAAGATAATTATGAGTCAAACTCAATTAATTACTATTACACAGGCTGCAATTGATAAAGTTAAAGAATTCTCTAAAAATGAACAAAAACTCAGTGCAGGTTTACGTGTCTATGTTGCTGGTGGCGGCTGTGCAGGTTTAACCTATGGGATGTCTCTTGAAGACAAAAGCTCAAATGATGATATCGTCATTAAAACTGCTGGACTAAAACTCTTTATTGATCCTCATAGCGCAAAATATTTACAAGGTTCATCTATTGATTATCTTGAATCAATAGAATCATCTGGTTTTAAAATTAATAATCCCAATGTTCGTTCAACATGCGCATGTGGTAAATCAGTTTCAGTTTAACGATAATTAATTATGTTTATTGGCGATATTTATAGAAAAATATATGGAAGTCTGTTTTCTAAACCAACAAATTTCAATTGGGTTGTTGAAAAACAAATTGCTGCTTCTGGCATTCCTCAATCAAAAAAAGATGTCGATTTCATTATTACTCAAGGAATTTCTTTTATACTTGTTTTAACAACTACTTTTCCTAATGTATTTCTGAATAATTCTAATCTAAAAATAAAACATTTATCGTTAATTGATCACTCAATTCTGCCTATAGATAAAATTATAGAAGCTCTTGATTTCATTCAAACAAGCATTGATGACAATTCTGCAATTCTTATACATTGTCGTGCTGGAAAGGGGAGGACTGGTACTATTCTTGCATCATATTTTATAAATTCTGGATGGGATGTTCAAAAATCAGTAAAGCATATTCGAAAACTTAGACCTGGTTCTATTGAAAAGAAACAAATACGTGCTCTTGAAAATTTTAAAGAATATTTGGAAAAAAGCATAATTCTTGAATAACTGATGAAACTTCATTATCTATCAAAACGAGAAAAAAATATATTATTTAATCTTATTGATAAAACACTACCATTACTTAATATCGAAAAAATCAAAGATATTCGATCTATACAGATAGATACAAATACTGCTATTGTAATCTCTGATTCTTTTATTTTAATTAATTTAAATGATAATATATTTCCCTTTCTTAAAGATAAAAAAACACTTGGAAAATTACCAATTGTTACTGTTGATCAAGGTGCTATTCGTTTTATTTGCAATGGGGCGAATATCATGAGACCAGGAATTAAACATATCGAACATGATTTTCAAAAAAATGCTATTGTAGTGATCGTTGAAGAATTACATGCTACGAATATTGCAGTTGGCCAAACATTATATTCTAGAACTGAAATTCTTGACCTAAAGCAAGGTTCTGTGATTTCTAATCTGCATTTTCTTGGTGATGATATTTGGAAATCATCTTTATCTATAGATATATTGTCATAAAATATTCTCTAGTAAATTAATAAGTTAGTAACACTATAGTAAAATCGTGGCCAAAAATAAGAAAAATATATCAAGCCAAAATACTCAAATGTATCTCAAAGCTGTTCAACTTCGCAATATTGACCAAGTGCCTTCTATTAAAGATGAAGTTTCTAGGAATATGATTGTTATTTTGCGTATTACACCTTTAGCGCAAAAAAATATTCAAGATCTAAAACAAACTGTTGAAGAATTATATGGATTCGTATCATCTATCGGTGGTGATATTGCTCGTTTAGGTGATGAAAGAGTTATATTAACTCCTCCTGGCGTTAAAGTTTGGCGAGGTATAAATTAACGTAATTTAATTGCTTCTTGTACTTCTGGTCTATGTGTTCTTATTCTAAAAATTCTTGATATAGAATTAGCTAGGTTCTCTACTTTCTTCTGCTCACCGTGGTTTACAATTACTTGTCTTAATTTAGGTCTCAGTTTTCCTACAAATCTAATTAATTGATTATAATCAGAATGGCCACTAAATCCATCAATTTTTTCAATTGAACAATTTATATCAACGATCTTTATTTTTCCATCTTGCCCTATAACGCTGACTTGTTTTATTCCTTCCATAATTCTCCTGCCTAATGTACCTGCAATTTGATAAGATACAAATATAAATTTATTTTTTTCAATAGGCGCTAATTCTTCTAGATATCGCATAACTGGACCTCCTTCCAACATTCCTGATGTTGCCATTATAATACACGGTTCATCTCGTAGTACTTCTTCTCTTTTACTTGGATGATCTATCACTGTGAAATATTCACTTTGAAATGGATTTTCTTGCCCTGAATAAATTTTGTCTCGTAATTCACGACTCAAAAAATCTGTATATGCTACATGTATTGCTGTAGCTTCTGAAATCATTCCTTCTAAAAATATTGGACATTGAATTAAATTTTCTTCCTTCATATGTTGATCAAGTACTAACATTATTTCTTGTGCTCTACCAACTGCAGGACTGGGAATTACTACTTTTCCACCATTTTTCAATGTATCATTAATTGAATTAACAAGATTTGATTCCATTTGTTGGCGTGTTGGCATTATATCTGTTTTTCCGCCATATGTACTTTCCATAATTAAAGTTTCAACTCTAGGATAGTTCCAAGTAGTCTCATCAAACAATTTAGTTTTAGCAAATTTAAAATCCCCTGTATATACTATATTGTGTAAACCATCGCCTATGTGTAAATGAGATGTAGCAGATCCAAGAATGTGACCTGCATTATTAAGGACTAATTTAATATCTGGTGAAATATCAGTAACTAAACCAAATGTTAAAGGAATTGTATGTTCTATCATTTTTCGAACATCTCTAGCTTCATATAAAACATGCGCACCTTCATGTGCTGCTATTTTTACGTAATCATTATGTAGCAATGACATGAGTGCAAGTGTTGGTTCTGTACAATAAATGGGTCCTTTATATCCATACTTGAATAAGACTGGAAGATAACCTGAATGATCTAAATGAGCATGTGATATTACTATTGCATCTATATCGTTTATATCAAAATTAGCCCAATCCAATCTTGGATATGAATCCCAAGGAAATTTAGCGTTAGGTAAAATTCCACAATCAAGTAATATCTTACTTTCTTGAGTTGTAAGCAACATACAAGATCTGCCTACTTGATTAAAACCTCCTAATGTTAATAGTGAAATCGATGATCCTTGTGATACTTTTCCCCGAAATATTTCTTCCCCTACCTGTCTATAAAATTGACTTCTTTTATCTGATTCTGAATTACGAACATAATTGATTATTTTAATACTGCTTGAAGGTAAATCTGAACCTTTTTTAATTAGAATTTTCCATCCTATCGAAGCTGATAATTCGTTAAGATTTAATTCATTATTATTCAAAATAAACGGTTCTTTCACTTCTACAATTACTTCTCCTAATGCATCATCAAAATAAATATTAGTAATTTTTATCTCGGTAGGTAATTTATCATATAATATTTCCTTTACTTCTTTTTCTGATTTTCTCATTGAACGATCAATACGAATTACTAATCTTCTTTTTACTGAATTTACTATATCTGAAATAATTTGACTATTTTCACTTAAGAATTGATAATTTTTTGTGTGAATTGAAATCCTGGGTCCTTCATATTCTATTCTAGTTATTTCAGCTTCTTTGGGCATGTATTGATATATTGTACTCGTTAAATCTTGCGGCGATTTGTTTGAATTTGCCATTTATTTTCTACCAGTAACATCGGTAAGAATTTTTTGTTTTTCTTCAAATGTGTATTCTTTTAGGCTGTCTTTTTTTATTGTCATAATGTTCAATCCATCTCCGGTTCCTGAATTTCTTAAAATTGCAGCATGCACTGCTTTAACTGCTATTGGCAAAGCTTTTTCTATTGTTGACGATTCTTTGAATTCTGACTCAATAATTCCATATGCGACTGGTGAACCGCTACCTGTTGAATAATATGTTTCTTTAGTTAGTGATCCGAATAAATCAATATTGTACAATTGCGCTCCATCTTCATCTATTCCTCCTACTAAAATATCTGCATAATATGGTGCTAATTGATGAAGTGCTGAGAAAAATAAATTCGATGTTAATCTAGCGACTGATGATATGGGTAATGGTTTTGATTTTTCAATTTTATATATATGCGAATTGAATTTTAGTTGATCTACTATATATTGTGCGTCTGCAACTCCTCCTGCAATAGTTACTGCAACATGTTTATCAATTACTGCAATTTTGTTTACTGTTCTACTGGCAATATAATATCCCATTGATGCTCTTGTATCTGTTGTTAGTACTATACCGTCTGTACACACTAAACCTACAGTGGTTGTTCCATGAACTTGATTTTGAATATTATTTTGCAATATAAATACACCTCAGAAAAAAAACCATGAGATAAAAATTTATTATAAATAAAGTAAATAAACCTTGCTTTTTTAATATATTCTTGTTATTTTTTTTTGATTAATTTTGTAATAATTACAATTATTGATATATTTTTTTGAAATGCTTATAACATTGTATTTGGCTATTTTTTTTGGGGGAATTGAAATGTCAAATTTTTTTAGAGGAAATTCTGTAACTTTTCAGGTATTTTTAATTATTATAGCTATAGTCACTAATGTGTTTGTTATTGGTAATTATCCTGACCCTAAACCTCCAGTAGAACCGGAACTTCCTTTCCATTTAATTACTATTTATACGTGGGATGAGGAACACGAACTTCATGTTGAACCAATTACATCTCCTGCAGTTGGCATCGCCATAAGTTTTTATGTTTGGAATGATATTGGCCCTACTGAAACAATTTCTTTAACATCAAATTCAAATGCGAGTGGCATTGTTCAAGTATTGCTTGAAGAAGGAACTTATGATATGAAAGTTTCTGAATGGATTACTGAAACGCTTGATATTATGGAAAATCTAACTCTATCAGTCACTCATTACACTGTTGAAAATAAGCCTTTATCTGTTGAAATTTTAGCATTGTCAAATAGCTGGAAAGTTTCTTCAGGTGATATAATTTCTATTTCTTTTACAAATCCTCTTGAACATCAAGCTAAAATTGAATCTGTTACAATGGGTGAGGATGCTACTGCTATGACTCCTATATCTTGTGAAGTAGAAGAAGACGTAGCTGTAGATGCATATGGGGCGGCCGCGTTAGGTTTATCTTCTTGTGATGGTGACTACGTTCTGGATTTGACTCCTTTTGAATCTTGGACTGATTCTTTTCGAGTACCAGCTGGTGTTTCTATTCCTTGGCAAATTGCTCGATCGGTTACTGATGTCGTTTTACGTTATACATATACGGAGGTAATAGTTGATGAGTGATCCTTTTACAATGATAGTTGTTTTTTTAAAACCATTTAACACTCTTTTAGCAGCTGGTTTGATTTTTATTATATTGCCTCAATTATTTTTAGTACGAACTAAATCTTTAATTAGAAAAATTAATACTCGTGAAAAGAAATTTACTAAACAATATGATAAACGATTTTTGAAATTCTTAGAAATCTTACGTAAATCTTCATCTAACGCTGGATTGTCAAAAAGTGATTCTAATACAATTCGAGAAATGCTATCATTTCTCATTTCTAAACATCCCACTCACGTAGACTTGCTTAACTCTGTTTTATCTAGTATTGAAAAATATGTTTATGGAAATACACCGCCTTCAAATTCAGATTTTAAAAATTTTTTAAATGCAATGTCGATATTGAGGTAATAGAATAATGATAGAAGAGATTAAAACCATATCTGAAGTACAAAATGCAGCTATTGAATTAGAAAAAGAGATCTCTAATTATGTTGTTGGCTGGTCTGACGTTATTCGCTTCTTGATTATTGGTATTTTTACAGGTGGTCATATATTAATTGAAGGCGTTCCTGGTACTGCTAAAACATATTTGGCCAAGATATTTTCTGATACTATGAATCTTTCTTTCCACAGAATTCAATCTACGCCTGATCTAATGCCTTCTGATATAACTGGCTCTCATATATTCAATGTGAAGACGCTAGAATTTGATTTCCATCGTGGACCTATTTTTGCTAACCTTGTCCTTATGGATGAAATCAATCGTGCGCCACCAAAAACACAAGCAGCTCTATTGGAAGTAATGCAAGAAGGACAAGTGACCGTTGATGGCGTTACGTCAATTCTTGACCGACCATTTATGATTGTTGCGACAAAAAATCCTATCGAATTCGCCGGTACATTTCCATTACCTCCTGCACAGTTAGATAGATTCATGGCCCGTTTAATTATGAATTATCCGCCAAAAGAATCATGGATTGATGTTCTAGAGAAAAAAAATCAACGCGGAGAAATTGTTAATGTTAATCCTATATTAAATCAATCAGCTGTTTTATCTGCTCAAAAGATCATTCAAACTCAAATTACTGTTTCAGACGACATATTATCATATATTGCAGACTTTTGTAGAACTACTCGCGATTCTAATCGAATAATTTTGGGAGCAAGTCCAACTGCTTCTGTTTCTCTTCTTTCTGCTGCAAGAGGTTATGCTGCTGTTGTTCATGGTCGCGATCATGTAACAATGGATGATGTCAAAGATGTTTCATTTGATGTTTTAAATCATCGTTTGATAATTCGTGAACTTGAGTCAGAAAATGCAGCAAAAGATTATGGAATTAATCAAATTCAAGAAATTTTAACTTCAACAATGGAAAGTATCAAGTGATTTATTTATGATTGAAAATGTATCCGAGTTTTCAGATTTGAAAATATTATCTGATAATATTATTTCTGAAGTCCAAAAAACAATTATTGGACTTGATACCCATGTCAAAACATTAACTTTTTGTTTATTAAGTGGCGGTCATGTTCTTTTAGATGGATTGCCTGGTACTGCTAAAACTGCTCTTGCATTATCTTTTTCTAATTCATTGGATCTTGGTATTAATCGAATTCAATCTACCCCTGATATGATGCCTGGTGATATAACTGGGACTAGAATATATAATCCAAAAACGTTGGAATTTGAATTTCGTCCAGGACCTATATTTTCTAATATTGTTTTAGTAGATGAGATAAATCGTGCTCCGCCTCGTTCGCAAGCAGCTCTATTGGAAGCAATGCAAGAAGGACAAGTGACAGTTGATGGCGTTACGTCAATTCTTGACCGACCATTTATGATTGTTGCGACAAAAAATTCTCTTGAATATGAAGGGACTTTTCCTTTATCTCCTACTCAACTTGATCGATTTATGTGTAAACTTAATCTTAATTATCCAAGTAAAAATAATGAAATACTAGTTTTAAAAACTAAAATCAATCCTAACACGAATCTTTCTCCTGTTGTTTCAAAATCTGCGTTAAATCAAGCAAAAGCATTGATCAATAAAGTAAGTGTTGATGATGATATCACTGATACAATTGCAAAAATTGTTCGTAGTACGAGAGAAATGAAGTCAATTACATTGGGAGCAAGTCCAACTGCTTCTATTTCTCTTCTTTCTGCTGCAAGAGGTTATGCTGCTGTTGTTCATGGTCGCGATCATGTAACAATGGATGATGTCAAAGATATTTCATTTGATGTCTTAAATCATCGTTTTATAATTCCACAAATTGATATATCAAGTAACGAACAAATTAATTCTGATGAACAAAAGAAACAATTACTTGATCAAATTATACTGAAATTTGAGGGATAATTATGATTGATTCATTGACTAGTTGTGACGATATTAAAAATATGGCCAACAAATTGAAAAATGAAGTTAATAAAAATATTGTTGGTCTTGAAAGTTTAATTGATTCATTAACTATTTCAGTTTTAGTCGGGGGCCATGTTTTAATTGAAGGTTTCCCAGGTACTGGAAAAACATTTCTTGCTTCACTATTTGGCCAATCAATTGAAATTGATTCTAATAGAATACAATCGACTTCAGATTTAATGCCTTCTGATATTACAGGAACTCAAATATATAATCCAAAGCTAAGAGAATTTGAATTTCGTAAGGGGCCTGTTTTTTCCAATTTTGTTATAGTTGATGAAATTAATCGCGCACCACCAAAAACACAATCTGCTCTTTTGGAATGCATGCAAGAAAGGCAGGTTAGTGTAGAAGGTATTACTCAAAAATTAGATGAGCCGTTTATGGTTATTGCGACTAAAAATTCTATTGAACTCGAAGGTACATACCCATTACCCGAAGCCCAGCTTGATCGTTTTCTTTTTCGATTAATTATCGATTATCCTGATGAACTTAACGAAATTGAAATAATTCGTCGAAAAATTAAATCTCTTCCTGATTTAACCCCTCAAATATCCAAGTCTGCAATTAATGAGGGAAAATCTTTAATCCATAGTAATGTTAAAGCTGAAAAAAATATTATTCAATATGTTTCTGATTTAGTTTTACATACTTCCGATCTTCCTAAAGTTGTGTTAGGAGCTAGTCCTAGAGCTGCTGTAGCTCTTCTTTATGCTGCAAAAGGCTATGCTGCAGTTACTGAAGGTCGAACTTATGTTGTTCCAGATGATGTTAAGACTGTGGCTTTTGACGTTCTTAATCATCGTTTGATATTACGTCCGGATGCTTTATTGGATCTTGGAGATACTGATAATAATTCTGCAATCCTATATCTACAAAAACTCATTAAGGACTGTATCGACGACGTACCTGTTCCAATATGATTGATAATGAAAAAACATTTCAGATTATTGCTTGGATTCTTTGGATTGATGTCAGTATGCAGCTTAGCGCTTTTACCAGATGCCACTTTGGCTATGTTGTCTGTTATACTAGCTTTGTCAATTAATTTATTCCTGTTCAAATTTTTTAAACCATTTGACAATTTTGAAATTATTCGTCATTTTGATAAATATCAAGTTACACCTCCAGACGAAGTAAATACTACTCTTCAAATCAAATATAATGGGAATCTTCCAGCTAATGCTTCAGTTGAATTTGATTGTAAAAGTTTAGGGTTGAATGTTAATACAGGAAATGTTGTTTTTCAGCCAGGTCAAAACTACAACATTGATAGAACTTTTACAGCAGATCGTAGAGGCGTTCACAAAATATCAAATACTAAAGTAATTGTCAAAGATTGGTTATTGCTCTCTGGAATTGCTTTAAAATCTCATGACGAATCTGAAATATTAGTTCTTCCGCATATTTATCCATTTGGAACTCCTCCTCAAACCTCTGCAGCAGGATTAATTGGAATAGCTTCTGCGCATAAGCAAGGTCGAAGTAGTGAAGTTTGGGGAATTCGAGATTATCAACCCGGAGATGATTTTAAAATTATTTCTTGGAAAGCAATGGCTAAATCTCCAGAACACAAACCTAAATCAAAAATAATGGCTGGTGAAGAAGGTCAAGCTATTACGGTGATAGTTGATATTGGAAAAGATATGGAATTACCTAATGGAGATAATTCTAATCTAGATATAGCAGCTGATATTGCTGCTTCGTTAACTTACAATTTTATTAAACGTGGAACACGTAGTGGTCTTATTTTTTTTGATACTCGAACTAGAACGATTTTAAAACCTGGTAGAGGTGAAGCGCATATTGATTCTCTTCTAAGAAATTTAGCTAAAATCCAACCGTCTCAAGATCGTTTTCTTATAACCAATTTTACAAAAACTTATCTGGGTTTCTCTCCTGCTGAATTTGGTAATAGTTTTATTTTAATTTTGGGAAGAACTGATGATAGATTAATCGAATCATATATCAGTAAACTCAGATCTAGCCGAGAACTTGTGATTATTTTACTTTATAATGAAGATAATCATAAACGTGCAATGCAAATTAAAGAATATGCTGAAGAAAATGGTATTGATTTACTCTTGGTTGATCACTTGACTATAAAAGATACTATAAAAAAAATGGAGGAATGGTCTTATGCCACAATTAGGCGAACTTAGAACTTACATTTCTGCATTTGCTATCTTGCCTATTATGGTAATGATTGCTAATGAGGTAGTGTTGACTACTTTTATTGGTTATTTTTCATCTATAGCATTTTTTACCGCGTTCTTCTTAATTGGTATTTATTTATTTTTAAAACGTATTGGATTTATTGGTAGTTTAGGAGATAATTCTCAAGTTCTTTTAGAAAGTGGCATATTGATTTTACCAATTATAATACCTATGTTTACTATCATGACAACGGGAAATCCTGCTGATTTTGTTGCAGCTTTTCTTGCATATTTGGTAATTGGTTGCGTGCGTTCATTATGGCAAGTTGTTTTCGGTCCAGGGGTTGGTGCATTTGGTAAAGTCGTATATTTCTTTATTGCTTATATGTTAGGTTTAATGATTTATGCTGGCGCTCTTGCTGGACAAAATACAGGTGAAGTATTCTCTCTATTACTCGCATTCGATCAAATTGCTGGAATTGCCACATATGTGGGATATGAAGGTCACCCTATTGCACTTCCTCTTATTGATTATGTAAAACTCGGTATGGCATTTGCAATTCCAGCTATTACATTTTCTGCTCTGGCAGCTCAAGTAAAACTTTCTGAAATACG
>Ga0066368_10000065_pt1 | contig 19391 bp, 17 predicted proteins | sample Knorr_S7_td_NADW_FD_71215 | JGI IMG/M metagenome (GOLD analysis project Ga0066368, IMG submission 71215) | Marine microbial communities from Southern Atlantic Ocean transect - Knorr_S7_td_NADW_ad_2505m_LV_A | ecosystem: Environmental > Aquatic > Marine > Oceanic | place: Southern Atlantic ocean... | reverse complement strand
AGCCAGTCGACCGCCTTGTTGCCCATCCAAGATGCGAAGCTCTCGTTCAGCCACAGGTCGTCCCACCATTCCATGGTGACCAGGTCGCCGAACCACATGTGGGCCATCTCGTGGGCGATGACTTCAGCCACCCGCTGCCGGGTGCCGGCCGAAGAGTTGTCCGGGTCGACGAGCAACGCCGTTTCCCGGTAGGTGACCGCGCCCCAATTCTCCATGGCCCCGGCGGCGAAGTCGGGTATCGCGATGTGGTCAAGCTTGGCCAAGGGATAGGGGATACCGAAGTATTGATTGAAATAGCCCAGCAGCTTTACCGACGTATCCAGAGCAAACCCGGCCTGGTTCTCCTTGCCGGGAGTGGTCCACACCCCGACAGTGGTGCCGCCTTCCGCCCGTTCTTCTATCGAAGTCAGGTTTCCGACGATGAAGACCAGAAGATAGGTCGACATAACCGGGGTCTCGGCGAACCGGACCGACTTCAGGCCGGGGCCGGGGACGGCTTCTTCCACGACTGGCGTATTGGAAACGGCCTGGTATTCGTCGGAGAAAACCAGCGTAACTTCAAAAGTCGCCTTCTTGGCCGGTTCGTCCCAGCAGGGGAAGGCCCGGCGGGCGTCGGTGGCTTCGAATTGGGTGGTGGCCAGGTAGCGGGTCTCCCCGTCCTGGGACGTGTACTCAGACCGGTAGAAACCCACCAATTTGTCGTTCAGTTCACCGGTAAAAACCATTTCCAGACGGGCGTCGCCGGGCTGGACGGTGTCCCCGAAGTCCAGGGTCGCAGTCTCGGCATCTTTATCCAGGACTATGGAGCGGCTGGACAGTGTGGTCCCATTGGCGTGGAGAGTGGCGGAGCTGATCTCCAGATCGACCGTGTTGAGCACGATCGTGGAGGTTGGCTCCAAGACTTGGATATCGACGCTTTGCTCGCCTGTGAAGGTGAAATTCTTAAGGTCGGGCTGGAGCTTGATGCGGTATTTGCTGGGGCTGGCTGTTTCGGGCAGGACCACCGCTTCAGATGCGGGCATTACGATATTCCTCCGTGGGTGTGGGCCTGGGATTTCGACCGGGAAAACAGACGCCAAAGTGTCCGGTGGCCGGAGAAGACGGTGGCTATGAAACGGGCTTTGGGCCTGTTGTCTAGGCGCAGCGCCAGTGTACCATTAACCTGACAGCGGCTCTACCGGTAACGATAATAGCGGCAGCGGCGTAGCCGGCCTGGCAGCGAGCCCACCTGGTGCTATATAATACAGCCCGGATTTTGTCCCCCCAGTTTAGGCGTGGGAAGGGCATGTGGCGTGCGGGTATAAACGATGGGGAGGCATACCGCTCACGGAATCAGATTAATGCTAAGGAAGTCCTAAATGCCTCCCAAGACCATGTTCGAAAAGATCTGGGACGACCATGTGGTCGCACAAGAACCAGATGAGCCAGCGGTCATATATATCGACCTGCACCTGGTCCACGAAGTCACCTCTCCCCAGGCCTTTGACGGGCTCAGGGAAGCCGGCCGGAAAGTGCGTCGGCTGGACCTGACCATTGCCACCGCCGACCACAACACGCCCACTTGGGACCTTTCCCTCCCGGTGACGGACGAGATCTCCAAGAAACAACTGGACGCCCTGGACCGCAACTGCGCCGAGTTCGGAGTCACGCTCTACGACCGGTTCAGTCCCCTTCAAGGCATCGTCCACATAATCGGCCCGGACCTTGGCTACACCCAGCCCGGCAAGACCGTCGTCTGCGGCGACAGCCATACCTCCACCCACGGCGCTCTCGGGGCCTTCGCCATCGGCATCGGCACCTCCGAGGTCGAACACGTTCTGGCGACCCAGACGCTGCGAGCGTTCAAGCCGGACACCATGGAAATCAGGGTCAACGGACAATTGCAGAGAGGCGTCACCGCCAAGGACATCATCCTGGCCATCATCGGCAAGATCGGCGTCTACGGCGGCGTTGGCCACGTCATCGAATACGCCGGCGAGGCCATCCGCGCTCTGTCTATGGACGGCCGGATGACGGTCTGCAACATGAGCATCGAGGCCGGGGCCCGCGCCGGAATGATCGCCCCCGACCAGACGACGTTCGACTATCTGAAGGGACGCCAGTTCGCTCCCCAGGGCGCCGATTTTGACGCCGCGGTGGAGCGGTGGAAGGCCCTGACGACCGACCCCGGCGCCAAGTACGACCGGGTGGTGGAGCTTGAGGCGTCGGAGATTGAGCCCCATGTGACCTGGGGGACCAACCCAGGTATGGTCGCTCCCATCTCCGGCAAGGTTCCGGACCCGGCGGACATGGAAGACGAAGCCCAACGGGAATCCACCGCCCGGGCGCTTCAGTACATGGACCTCAAGCCCGGCATGGCGATCACAGACATCAAGATCGACCGGATTTTCGTGGGCGCTTGCACCAATGCCCGGCTGGAAGACCTGCGGGCCGCGGCCGAAGTTGTCAAGGGCAAGAAGGTCCACGACGATGTCTACGCCATGGTTGTGCCCGGTTCAGCCAAGATCAAGAAAGAGGCCGAAGAAGAGGGACTGGACAAGATCTTTGAAGAAGCGGGCCTGGATTGGCGTATCGCCGGCTGCTCCATGTGTCTGGGGATGAACCCCGACATCCTTGCGCCGGGAGAGCGCTGCGCCTCCACCTCCAACCGCAACTTTGAGGGGCGGCAGGGCAAGGGCGGCCGCACTCACCTGGTCAGCCCCGCAATGGCGGCGGCGGCGGCCATCGCCGGCCACTTCGTCGACGTCAGAGACCTTTAAAGCCAAGCAGTTAACGACAACCGCTGAATCACCCAGGGAGATAACTCATGGACGTATTTACGAAATTAACCGGCGTGGTCGCACCCATCGACCGCATCAACATCGACACCGACCAGATCATCCCGGCGGTGTTCTTGAAAAGCATCGAACGCAGTGGGTTTGAAGACGCTCTGTTCTCGTCTTGGCGCTATAACGCCGACGGCAGCCCCAACCCCGATTTCGTGCTGAACAAACCCGCCTACAAGAACGCCAACGTCCTGGTGGCCGGCCCCAACTTCGGCTGCGGCTCGTCCAGGGAGCATGCCCCCTGGGCGCTACGGGACTACGGGATCAAGTGCATCATCTCCACCAGCTTCGCCGACATTTTCTATAACAATTGCTTCAAGAACGGCGTGCTGCCCCTGGTCCTCCCAGCCGAACAGGTGCGGGAGATCATGGACAAAGCCGAGTCCGACCCCGGGATCGAGCTGAACGTGGACCTGGTCAGCCAGCGCGTCTGGGACGAGAGCGAAGAGATATCCATCACCTTCGAGATCGACGCCGCCCGCAAAGACGCCCTGGTAAACGGCTTGGACGACATCGGCCTCACCCTCCGCATGGAGCAAGACATCACGGACTTTGAGTCCAAGCACGGGCTGTAGGCGCTTGCGCTTGGCTGTCAGCGGTCAGCTTTCAGCTTTTGAGGGCGGTCTGGTAACGAAAATGTAAGGGCACGCCATAGCGTGCCCTTACATTTGTGTTTCATGTCATTTCGAGGCGTCAGCCGAGGAATCTCGTTGCTGGTGGTAGAGCACAGTGGATCAAAGCAAAGACACCCGTCGCTGTACACATGGTGACAGGGCTGAGGGCAGGTTTGGGGGCTCGGAACGGTTTGCGGAAAAAGGTGCGTGAACCCCCCAACCACCAGCGTGCCCACACCATGTCATTCTGAGGCCGCAGCCGAAGAATCTACCAAACAACAATCTGGCAGACCCATCGCTTCACTCAGGGTGACATTGCTGGGATTGGGTTTGGCGGCTCGGAATGGTTTGCGGCGAGAGTGCGAAAATCCCCCGACCCCCTTTACGAAAGGGGGCTTCCTGGGAAACCCTGGAATTACAATCTTCCCTGATAGCTGATAGCTCGGCACTACCCCGGAAATGCCCGCCTGACCTGCTCTTCGTAATCCGTCTCGTAGCGTTGCATCCGGCCCTGGCGGACCTGTTCGTCTAGGGACGGGCGTTGGACTGGGCGGGGGTTGGTGGGGCCGTAGCCGATGATTCCAGCCTCTCCCAGCGCCGTCATTTCCTCAGCGGTCTTGCCCAGTAGGTCCGAGAGGACCAGGGTGTTGTGCTCACCCATGAGCGGGGCGGGTTGGCTCTTCACCGCAGGCGTTTTCGACAACTTCCAAGGGCGGCTGGCGTAGGGTAGGGGCGGGATGCCGGTGCTGTCGTGGTGGGTAACCACCTCGTAGAAATTCCGCTCGCCAAGGTGGGGGTCGAAGAGCAGGTCCTTGCTGTCCAGGACCGCCCCGGCCGCTACTCCTTCTTTTTGGAGAGCATGCATCAGTTCATGCGGGTCCCAGGAGCTGGTCACAGGCCCGATCAGGGCGTCCAGATCGTCCCGGTTCTTCCACCGGCTAAGGGAGTCCTCGAATCGGGGATCGGTTGCCCATCCGCCCTGCTCCAACACGCGGCAAACGGCCTGCCATTCAGTATCGGTGGCGACGGCAATGGTGATCCAACGGTCGTCGCCCTGGCAGGGATAGCAGCCGTGAGGCGACATAACTGTGTCCTGGTTGCCCAGGCGCGGGTTGGTGCGCCCGTTCGCCGAGAAGTCCATCAGGACCTCTGGGATGGTAGAACTGGTGGCCTGGGTCTGGGAGATGTCCACGAACTGGCCCTGCCCGGTGCGCAGCCGGTGCATCAGGGCGGCCATGACCGCGAATACGGTGTGCTCGCCGGAGGTGTAGTCGGTATAGGGAATCTCGGACATCACCGGCCCACCGCCAACATAGCCGGTCTGATATGCCAGACCCGCCGCTCCCTCCGTGGCCGGTCCGGTGGCCCCGTAGTTGTTCCACGGGCCGTAGAACCCATATCCGGTGGAGGACACCATGATGATGTCCGGTTTTATCTTCCGTAGGTCTTCGTATTCCAGCCCGAAGTTCTTGATTACCCTGGGGGTGAAATTCTCCGAGAATATATCGGCCACCGAGACCAGGTCTTTCAGTATCTGCAGTCCCTCGGGTTTGCTCAAGTCTAGGGTGACGCCCAGTTTGTTGCGGTTCTGCTCGTAGAAGTTGGCGCCTTTGTTCCAGAACTCGCCCGAGATGTCGTTCTGGTAGACGGAGTCGCTGCGGTAGCTCTCCAGTCGGCCCGCGGACTCCAGTCGTATCACCTGGGCGCCCATGTCGGCCAGCATCTTCATAGCGAAGGGGATGGCGATGAGCTGGCCCATCTCAATTATGCGGACGCCTTCCAAAGGACCTGGCATGTATTAAAGAATCTCCATCAGATGACCGTCTATCAGATAACCTTCTATCAAATAACCCCTAAGGCCCGCATCTGGGCCAATTGTTCCGGGGTGTGGCCCAGCCTGGCGCCGAGGACTTCCTGGTTGTGCTGGCTCAGCGTTGGGGCGGGGCTGCGGGCCTCCCAAGGTGTGCCGCTCATCTCGAACGGAGCGCCCGGATATTTCAGTGTGCCCAATTCCGGGTGGTCGATATCGACGAAGTAGTTGCGAGCCTCGAATTGGGGGTCGGCCATGACCTCTTCGGGCGACTGGACAACGCCGAAGATGAACCGCTTCTCATGGGCGGCGTAGAACCGCTCGTACTTGTTCTGTTTGATGAAATATTCGTCCAGTATCCGGCCCAATTCCTCAGCGTTGACCAGCCGCGCTGAGGGCGTTTCGAACTTCTCATCATCCAGCTCAGGTAGGTCCAGGAATTCCACCAACGTGTTCCAATTCAACCCGGCCCCGATGCCCGGATTTGGGGTCAGGTGGCCGTCGGCGCTGGCCCGGATACGGCTCAGGTCGCCGCTATGGTTCGGCTGGCGGCGGCGGACGGCGCCGCTGTAGGTGAAGTTGTTGACCACATCTCGGAGCCCGGTGGCCACTGCTTCTTGAATGGATACATCGACCCGCTGCCCATCCCCGGTGAGGCGCTGGTGGTACATGGCCATCAGGGTGGCGGATGCGGCGTCGGTCCCCGCCTTGAATTGAGCTTGGTTGAAGGCGTGCTTCAGCGGTTCCCGGTCGTAGGCCCCCGAGATATAAAGCAGGCCGCCCATGGCGTACTCAACGATGTCAGCCGCTTTGTAGTCCCGGTAGGGCCCGGTCTGCCCGAAGTTCGAGATGGAGGTCATGACCAGGCCGGGATTTATCTCTTGCAGAGCCTCGAAATCCAGCCCCAAGGACGGCATCACCTTGGGGGCGAAATTCTCCACCAAGACGTCGGATCCTTCGACCAACGCCTTGAGGATCTGGATACCCGTCTCGGATTTGAGGTCCAGGGTTATGCTCTGCTTGTTGGTGTTCAGGTATGCGAAAACCAGGCTTTTTTCCGGGTCCGCCTCGTCGTTGAGAAATGGGGCCATGCGCCGGGCCGGGTCGCCGCCGGGCCGCTCGATCTTGAGCACTTCGGCGCCGAAATCGGCCAGTAATTTGGTGCAGTATGGTCCGGATATGTGATGGGTGAGGTCCAAGACCTTCACCCCTTCCAGGGCGCGCTCAGTCAATGGTTATCCTTACAAATAGCTACTGGAGATATTTGCCGGGCGGACGATCACTCGGGAAAGGTCAGCCGCAGCAGGGTGTGTCGACGGTTGGTGGTATAGGGCCTGACCTGCTCCGGCCAGCGGCCCAGTTCCACAGCCTCGCCCCATTCGGGAGAGCTAAGTATCTCGGGGCTCTCGATCTCGTACATGGCGTGGAATTTGGGCTGGCCGTCCGGCGAGATGGTCTGGGTCTGCCCTCCGATCAGCACCTGAAAGGCCTGGGCCTCGAACCGGGTGATCTCACCCACTCCGGCCAGCTTGCCCAATTCAGGGCAATGCTCGGTGTTGTAGACCTCGTGGAACAGGGCCTCCTTGGCCGGGTCTACATCCATGCTCGCTATGAAGAGGTATTTCGATTTCGGGGCCATGAGAAGCCTCCTTGGATTCTTGATCGAAGTTGTTTGCGCACTACCAACGCCCTCATCCTAACCTTCTCCCCGGACGGGAGAAGGGACAAAACACCCTTTTTTAAGGGGGGAATTGGATGGGGCTAGAAAGCCCTTCTGTGGGAGAGCTCAGTCTCTTCGCTGGTTATGAACTCTAACAGGACGGCCTTGCCTTCTTCCTCGGTTACTTTGCGGGCCCTGGTGAAGGCGGCGCTGATCTGGTTGGGGTCTTCGATGCGCTCCGCATACCCGCCCATGGCCTTGCCCAGGTCGGCGTAATTACCGCCCAGGTCGCGGGTGCCGTAGAGCCCGTGGGAGTCGGCCATCTGCCGGGTCTCAACGGCCATGGTGGAGTTGTTCAACACTACGGTGATGATCGGGATGTTGCTGCGGACGGCGGTCTCGAAGTCCAGGCCCACCATGCCGAAGGCGGCGTCGCCCATGAAGTTGACACACACTTTCTCCGGAGCGGCCAGTTTGGCGCCAATGGTCAGGCCCAGACCGGTGCCCAGGCCGTGGGACTTGCCCCAGCCGATGTAGGTCCGCGGGCCGTTGGACCGGTAGAACGGGACTATCTGGTCGCGGGGGCTGCCCGAGTCGTGGGTCACGATGGCGTCCTCCGGCGGGATGGTGTGCATGAAGTCCCAGATCACCCGGTAGGGCGTCATGGGCACTTCCGAGGATGAGAGTTTGGCCCGCCACTGGGACAGCCAGGCGTCCCGCTCGGATTGCACCTCTTTGGCGGTTGCCTGATCGTCTTTGCGGCCGTCGCCGACAATCTCCCGGCAGGCGTCGATCATCTGGCGTAGGACCAGTTTGGCGTCGCCGACGATGGGCAGGTCGATGTTGTAGTCCTTGTTGATGTCTGACGCGTCGTTGGTGGCCTGAATCAGCGTCTTTCCCGAAGGGATGTTCATCACCATGCCATGTTTGGTGAAGCTGGTCCCGATGCCGAAGATGAGGTCGGCCCGGCGGATAAAATGGTAGGCGTGTCCCGACATCGTCGTGCCGGTGCTGCCAAGGGCCAGAGGATGTACTTCCGGGAAGGCGCTCTTGCCCAGCAGTGTGCTGCAAACGGGGACTTGAAGCAGTTCCGCCAATTCCACCAGTTCGTCGGTCGCTTTACCGTACAACACTCCCTGGCCGGCCATGATCACCGGGAAATGGGCGGCGCACAGGGCCTTGGCGGCCGCCTGGATGTCGCCGGGGTTGCCCTGGCTGGCGACGGGCCTGCTTGCGACGTAGTAGAAGGACTCTTCGCTCACGTCTTCCAATGCGATGTCGGCTGGAATCTCAACCGCCATGGGCCCGCCCCGCCCCTGGCGCAGCCCGGCAAAGGCGCGGCGCATGATGTCTGAGGTACGGTTAGGGGCGTTCACCTGTTCGATGGCTTTGGTGATCTCGGCGTAGCCCTTAAGCGAACTGTAGTGGGGCGCGATGCCGGCCCGTTCTCTGGGATGGCCCAAAGGAAGGAGCAGCAGCGGCACCGAGTCGGAGAACGCCGAGGCAATGCCGGCATAGGCGTTCTCGGCCCCCGGGCCGTACTGCATGGCGAATACGCCCATCTGATCGCCGTTGGAGACCCGGCTGATGCCGTCCGCGATGCCGACGCCGACCCGTTCTTGGCGGCAGACTATGGGCCGGATCCCGCCCAGGGCGGCTGCTTCGATCACTGGTGTTGTGGGAAAGCAAGGAAGATATTTGACGCCTTCCCGTTTGAGAATCTCGGTTATGGCTTCAATCGTATTCAATGGGAGCCGCCTCCTGACCCAAAATGGGTATCTAGTATTAGGTTAAATCGTGCGTCAGTTCTGGGATATCGGCTGTTGGCTGACGGCGTGGGGAAATTACCCGCTCCGAGCCTAGTTTTTGGCCACGGGGAGTATACCACTGCCCAGGCGCGAGGGCATCAGGGGGACAGCGAACAAGGACCGCCACCCGTCCCGTTCGTCGTGAGCGCGTCGAAGGATGCGCATAAGTCATGCTGCTGTTGGAAACCGGCCCGACCTCAGGCGTGTGGTTCGACGGGCCCACCACGAACGGACAGGGTACAGGCTCACTACAAACGGACAGCCAGAAATCTGGGCTGCATGGATTCCGGCTTTCTCCGGAAAGACAGTTGAAACTGCGAGATAGTCCGCACGCAACCGTTCATCCTGAGCTTGTCGAAGGACCGCTCTGGTATGCCACGGCAATCCTCGACGGGTGGTTCGACGGGCTCACTACGCACAGACAGTGGGGTCACCACGACCTGGCGGAGAACATGGGTTGCACTGCAAGCGGGCGGCAAGAGATCTGGGTTGAGTGGATTCCGGTTTTCGCCGTAAAGACGGTTGCGTGCGTGCCGAACAGATTCCCTTTCGGGACCGTTTAAGTTCCCGCGCTGTGCATGGCTTCTATGCGGTCGGCGCCGGGTTTTAGTATGGCGTAGAGGAAGTCGTTGGCGGGGGTGGGTATGTCCAGCTCCCGGGCCATGCGGACCACGGTACCGGTCAGGCCTTCAAGCTCCACGGGACGTTGGTCGGTGAAATCCTTGGCCATCGACGCCCGGCCTTGGCCAGGGAAACGGTCCAACGAGTCCATAGCCCAAGCCAGCGAATCGGACATGATCGGCGCGCCGCGGGCCTGCCCTACGGCCAGCGCTTCTTTGATGGCGTTCTGAATAAGCTCTCTGGTCTCGGGCTTGGTGCGCATCTCTTCGTAAACGCAGTTGGCGGCGGCGCAGACGGAGGCAGACCCAGCGATGTAGGCGAACTTCTTCCAGAGCATGCCGGGCATGTTTTCATGCAGGTTGACCCGCCAGCCGGCTTCCTGAAATCTCTGTAGCAGGTTCTCGCCACGCCGGCTGATGCCGACCTTCATCTCTCCGAAAGCCGCGATTCCCGGCCCGCCTTGGACTACAACGCCGGGCTCGGAAATGCGGCCTTCCATGTAGGCCGAACCGATCATCACGTGATCGTCACCCATCGCCTCGGTCAAGATGTCGCCGTTATCGATGCCGTTTTGCAGGGTTAGGACCACCGTTTCCGGTCCGATCAACGGGGCAAGATGTTTGATGGCGTCTTCGTTGTGATACATCTTTACCGTGAAGAGCACCAGGGCTTGTTCTCCGCATTCGGCGGTGTTGTCGGTGGCGTTTCCGGGCACGGTGAAGGTGCCGTCCAATTGGCTCTCAACCCGCAGGCCTTTCGCTTTTATGGCCTTCAGATGAGCGCCCCTGGCGATGAATGTCACATCATGTTCGGCCTTGGCCAATAGCCCGCCGAAGTAACCGCCGACTCCGCCGACGCCAATCACCGCCACTTTCATGTGTTCGCTGGGTGCTGTGACCATGAATCACCAATCTCCAGCCCGGAAAATCGTTTCCCGGACCGTTCTTTTTTCTTAGTCCCGGTTTTCCACCGGATAGCCATACTCTTCCCGCAGGTCGCGCTTCAGCACCTTGCCCATCACGTTGCGGGGCAGTTCCCCGACAAAAACGACCGAGCGTGGCCGCTTGAATCCAGCCAGCTTCTCTCGGCAGAATTCAATGATCTGCTCCTCGGTGGCTTGGTCGGGCCGACCCACCACCACGGCCCTCACCTCTTCGCCCCATTCCACATCCGGCACCCCGATTACCGCCGCGTCGTCCACGTCCGGATGGGAACGCAGCACCATTTCCACTTCTTCCGGGGAGACCATCTCTCCGCCCCGTTTGATGAAGTCCTTGGCCCGGCCCGACAAGAATATGTAGCCGTCCACGTCCTGGTAGCCCAGGTCCCCGGTGTAGATCCATCCGCCCCGCATCGTTTCGCGGGTGGCCGATTCTTCTTGCCAGTAACCGGCCATCATCCGCGACCCCCGGGCAACTATCTCGCCGGTCTCGCCCACCGCCACGGTCTTTCCCCCTTCGTCCACGATCTCCACTTCGACATCATCCAAAGGTTTTCCAATAGACGTCAGACGCTTGAGTTTGGTCTCGATCTCTTCTGGACTGCCATCTAAAACGTGGTCATCCGGCGGCAACATGGTGATGGTTGAAGCGGTCTCCGTCTGGCCGAAGGCATTGATGAACCGCGCACCGGGGAATTTCCCGATGGCCTCGCGGATAACCTCCAAGGGCATCGGCGCCGCGCCGTAGGTGATGACGTTGAGCGACGAGAGATCGTGTTTGGCGAAGTCCGGGTGCTCCATGAGATGTTTTAACATGGTCGGCACTAGCATGGCCCGGTTGACCTGGTTCTCTTGGGCCAGGCGCAGCCATTCGCCAGGTTCGAATTGCCGCATCACCACCAGCGTTCGCCCACCATAGACGGCGGCCAGGGCGGCTTGGAGTCCGGCGATGTGGTAGAAGGGCACGGTTATCAGATTGCTCTCTTCGACCTCGGGGTCGGCCGGTTCTACGGTAGCCAACAGATAGGAAGAAAAGCTGTCGTGGGTTAGCATCACGCCCTTGGGCACCCCGGTGGTGCCAGCGGTGAACATGATCACCGTGGTGTCTTCGTCACCGGCCACCGGGAATTGCATCTGCTCCGGTGAAGATTCAGCAAGGAGGGCGTCGTAGCTCCGGTGGCTGCCAGTCGCTTCCCCATCCAGAAGTACGATCCTCACGGACGACTGGCTGCTCTCGGGGACCAAGGAAAGGTACCGTTCGCCAAGGAGCAGACAGGTGGGTTGGGCTATCTTCAGCATCTGCGCCAGCTCGTCGGTCTTGGCCCGGAAGTTGACCGGGACATAGATGGCGTCCAACTGGGCCGCCGCGAAGTAGGCCTCGATGCATTGGTTAGTGTTGACCTGCATGGTGGCCACCCGGTCTCCCGGGCCGACTCCCATCTCTGATAGACCGTTGGCCAGCCGGTTGACGCGCTCCGCCAGTCCTTCAAAGGTGATAGTTTGGCCGTCGAATATGATCGCGGGCCGCTCTGGGACGATGGCCCCGGCGATCATCAAGAATTCAGAAGTATTCATTTATCCATTCTCGCAACTCTCTTTTTAACTGGCCGATTAAACAGCCAAGCGGGCGGCGACTCGGCTTTCCAGGTCCAGCGCCTCAGGCAGGTCCAGGTCCATTCCGTGGCGGAGCAATCGCTTCAACGCCGCGACGGCCTCAGCGGGACGCTCGGCCAGTTCGTTGGCCAACCGCCACGCTTCATGCCGCAGTGATTCCGGGGCCGCCAGGCGGGTCACCAAACCCATGGCCAGGGCTTCTTCCGCCCCGATGCGCCTTCCCGTCAGCAGCAGGTCCAATGCCTGGGGCCTGCCCGCCGCTCTGGGTAGAGTCTGCGTCCCCCCGGCCGCCGGAATCATCCCCAGTTGGACTTCCGGAAGGGCGAACACTGTACCCTCTGCCGCGATTCTCAGGTCGCACAGCAGGGCGATCTCCAGACCGGAGCCGATGCAGTACCCATGCACCGCCGCGACGATCGGTTTGTCCAAGTTTACCAGTTGTCCCCAAACATCCCTTTCCCAGCGCACCCGGCGGGCGATTACCTGGGATGGGGCCGAGCCGAATTCTGTCAGGTCGGCCCCGGCGCAGAACCCTCGGCCTTCGCCGGTGATCAACACCGCCCGGACCTCTGGGTCAATTTCGACGGCCAACAGCGCCTCTGAGAAATCGTCCCGCATCTGGATGTTATAAGCGTTCACCACCTTAGGACGGTTCAAGGAGATATGGGCCACAGCGCCGTCCTTCTGGAACAACAAAGTCTCGAACGGCGAGGACGTGGTCATAAAAAAATCAGGCCTGCGGCACAGCGCGAGCGTAGAGTTCGTCTAGTTCGATCTCGGTGTAACGGAGACCGATGTTTTCCAGGTTATGGGCGTCGCTCACTTCCATCAGCATCAGGTTGTGTTCCGACGCGATCTCCGCCACTTGGTCCTTCCTGATGTGCCAGTTGTGGATGTAGTTGTCGATCTCGATGGCGTGGATATCCGGTTCGATCAGTATCTCCGGGGAATAATAGCCGGGATGGCAGTAGGTGCGGAACACCCCGCCGCCGGGAAGGAAAAGCTCGGCCACCTGGTACTCGGCAAAGGGATTGGCTTCGGGCCGAATCTCGATCTCCCAGCCCGGCAGGATGTGGACCTGTCCGGGAAAGTGCTTCTCCACCAATTCGCGGAATTCAAAGGCCCATTCCTTATTGTGGTGGTCGGTGATGCCGATGCCGTCGATGCCCTTGGACTTGATCTGAGCAACAACTTGTTCCGCGATCTCAACAGACGGCGGCACGAAATTGAACGCCTCCCACACGTGGGTGTGGAGGTCCAGTTTTAACTTCACAGGGTTTCCTTATTCATGTAGGTAATCGTGTGCAGAATCAAGACCCAGTAAACTTCGGGCCGCGTTTTTCCAAGAACGAATTGATTCCCTCGGCGCGATCGGACGTGGACTGAAGTATAACGTTCAGGTCGGCTTCTAGTTCCAGCCCTTGGTCCAATGACAGGTCCATCCCCTTACCCACAGCTTCCTTGGCGTAGCGTGCGCCCAGGGGACTTCCCCCAACGATCTGGGCTGTCAACTCCGCTAACACGGCGGCTAGTTGGCCGGTCTGTTCGGCCACCCGGTTCACCAGACCGATGGACAGCGCTTCTTTGGCGTCCACCATGCGGCCGGTCAGCAGCATGTCTCTGGCCCAGGACGGCCCCACCAACCGAGGCAACCGTTGTGTGCCGCCGTCTTGGGGTAGTACGCCATTGGCAAGACCGGGAAATCCGAAGTGCGCGGAAGGCACGCAGATGCGCAGGTCTCCCGCCAGCGCCAGTTCCAGACCGGGGCCGGTGGCATCGCCGTTCAACACCACCAAAACCGGAATCGCCAGAGCGGAGACCGGCGCGCCGGACCTTCCGGGAGCAGTACTTCCGTCTTCTATGGAAAAGACGTTGCCGTTGCCCGTCAGCACCACCAGCCGGAGACCGTCGTCCTCCGAGACGAGACGGCAAGCTTCGCCCAGGGCGGCAGCCATCTCTTCGTCGATCCGGTTGCCGTTATCCGGCCGGTCTAAGGTGATGGTCGCGACATTTGCATTCAGTGAAAGGAGCACAGGCCCGGTTGTTAGAGGGTGGATGGCGATGCCGGCTTCTCCTTTGGATTTCTCTACGATTTTAGGTATATTTAATATCGGATCAACGACGGGGAAACGGCGCTTAAACGCGGCCTTGAAACAACCCCTAAATACTAGGCCGGACACGTCAATCTTGACAAGGTCTGGTGCCCGTTCTAACATAGCTTGGCACTCTCAGTACGAGAGTGCTAACCCCATCTGAGTTTAATGCCGGGCTACCATAATGTCCCGGCTATATAGAAGGAGGCCGCGGTGGCAAACTTTACGCCATTGGGAGAACGTGTGGTGGTGAAGCCTAGTGAGGGCGAACAAACAACTAAGGGCGGGATCTACCTGCCTGATACCGCCAAGGAAAAGCCCCAGGAGGGCGAGGTCGTCGCAGTTGGACCCGGCCGGGTCAGCGATGACGGCAACCGGATTCCCATGGAGCTCGCCAAGGGAGACCGCGTGATCTATTCCAAATTCGCCGGCACGGAATACAAAGACGGCGATGATGAGCTTTTGATCCTTCGGGAAAGCGATATTCTAGCGAAGATCAGCTAGTCCAAGGACCACCCAAGCAATTTCACTCCGGAACCATTAAACAGGGCGGGCGGCAGCCCAGCCTTGACCCACCTACAGGAGGAACAGGATGCCACCAAAGAAGTTGGCCTACGCCGAGGAAGCGCGGAAGGCACTCCGTGTCGGAATCGATATCTTGGCCGATTCAGTGAAAGTAACCCTCGGCCCCAAGGGCCGCAACGTGGTATTGGACAAGTCGTTCGGCCCACCCCAGGTGTGCAGTGACGGCGTTACCATCGCCAAAGAGATCGAACTGCCCGATGCTTTTGAAAACATGGGCGCGCAGCTTCTGAAAGAAGCCGCCACCAAGACCAATGACGCCGCCGGCGACGGCACCACCACCTCCGTTGTGTTGGCCCAGGCCATCATCAACGAGGGGTTCAAAAACGTTACCGCCGGCGCCGACCCGATGGCCATCAAGAGGGGCATCGAGAAAGCAGTGGCATCCGTCGTTGAGCAAGTACAGGCCATGTCCCAGGTCGTTGAGACCCGGGAGCGCATCGGCCAAGTGGCCAGCCTCTCCGCCCACGAAGAAGCCATCGGCGAGACCATTGCCGAGGCCATGGAAAAGGTCGGTAAGGACGGTGTCATCACCGTCGAAGAGTCCAAGGGCTTGGCCGACGAGATCGAATACGTAGAGGGGATGCAGATCGACCGCGGTTACATCTCCCCTTACTTCATCACCAACCCCGACCGCATGGAGTCGGTGATGGAAGACCCCACCGTAATCATCACTGACAAGAAGATCTCGGCCGTGGCCGATATGCTTCCCGCCCTGGAGAAACTGCTCCAGGTTGGCAAGAAGAACGTGGTGATCATCGCCGAGGATGTGGACGGCGAAGCTCTGGCCACCCTGGTGGTCAACAAGCTCCGCGGCACCCTCAGTGTTCTGGCCATCAAGGCCCCTGGCTTCGGCGACCGCCGCAAAGCTATGCTTGAAGACATCGCCATCCTCACCGGCGGCACCGTCATCAGTGAAGAGACCGGCCAGAAGCTGGATAGCGCGACCATCGAAGACTTCGGTTCCGCCCGCAGCATCACGGCCACCAAGGACGAGACCACCATCGTCGAGGGTAAAGGCTCCGAAGATGCGATCCAGGGCCGGATCAACCAGATCAAAGCCCAGATCGAAGACACCACCTCTGAATTCGACAAGGAAAAACTCCAAGAGCGGATGGCCAAGCTGTCCGGCGGCGTCGCCGTAATCAAGGTTGGAGCGGCCACCGAGATCGAGCTCAAAGAGCGCAAGGCCAGGGTCGAAGACGCCCTCTCCGCCACCCGTTCGGCGGTGGAGGAAGGCATCGTTCCCGGAGGCGGAGTCGCCCTTGTCCGCGCCAGCCGCGGCTTAGATGACCTCACCGGCCTTACAACCGATGAACAGGTTGGAGTGAACATCATCCGCCATTCCCTCGAGCAGCCTCTGAAGCTGATCGTTGAGAACGCCGGGTTCGAGGGCGCGGTTGTCCTCAACCAGGTCAAACAGCAGGCTGACGACTACGGTTACGACGCCGAAATCGGTGAATACGGTCCCATGATGGAACGTGGCATCGTAGACCCGGTAAAGGTGACACGGTCCGCCCTCCAGAATGCGGCCAGCGTTGCGGCCATGGTGCTAACCACCGAGTCTGTGATCAGCGAGATACCCCAGGACAAACCGGCCATGCCGGCCATGCCCCCGGGCGGCGGGATGGACTTCTAAAGACCTTCCCAATCACATCGCAAACAAAAGCCGCCCCGGTCATATCGGGGCGGCTTTTTTGTTCTGCAGGCATCCGTCGTTCCCACGCCCGACACCGCCTTCCCACCTGTCATTCTAGCAAAGGCTGGATCGATCGCGGGTACGGTTTGTAGGGGCAGGTTTCTAACCTGCCCAACTACGGGGCCAAGATGCCGGTTAAGAAAACGGACTCTCAGGTGATTGCAAAACCAAGAAGTCACTGACCAGCAATAACGTCATTTACTAGCGGCAGGACGGGTTGAAAACCCGCCCCTACGGCCAAAACCTGTTATTCGCCCGGGGGGCCCTGGATTCCGGCTGGCGCTGGGATGACGTAAGTCTGTAGGCGCGGGTTTTCAACCCGCAATGGTTGCCCTGCAAAACGGTCGTTCAACCAATGACCTTCGGGTCCCGCGAATTTCTGGGAGGCCCCGGAGACTGCCTGGTTTTGAGGATATTGACTGCGGAATACGGCGGGTTAAAAACCCGCACCTACGGGCACATTTCGGAAATTTGGCTGACTAACCCAGCCCTACTAGATTCCAGCCTGCGCTGGAATGACGTGACCGCCGCCGTGGTATATCCACTCGACTGCCGCTATAATGCGTTGCTGCTGTAAATCGCCAGGCTTGCAGATACAAGAAACTAACCATGACCAGCGTCCCCGAAAAACCAAACGCAAAAGGCAAGCTCTACGCCTCTGTCCAATCAGCTTTGGAAGGTATCTCCGACGGCGCTTCCGTGCTGGTGGCCGGCTACGCCGGACGCGGAGTGCCGGAGACGTTGCTCCGCGGGCTAGCCGAGATTGGCGTTGGCGACCTGACTTTGGTCTGCCAGGGAGCTTGGGCCCAAGAACCGGGCAAATTCGGGATCTCCGATCTGGTCGCAACCGGTCAGGTCAAGAAGATGGTCTCGCCCCTGCCGTTCCACCCGGAATATGGCGGTCCGGTGAAAGACCTGTGGGAGTCGGGCGAGTTGGAGCTAGAGGTCGTGCTCCAGGGCGTCTTGGCCGAGCGCCTGAGGGCCGGAGGCGCGGGTATCGGCGGCGTTTTTCTACCCACGGGCGCCCGGACCAGGTTCGCCGAGGGCAAAGAACTGCGTCCCTTCGACGGCAAAGAACACGTCCTGGAGTTCGCTTTGAAGGCCGATATTGCCCTGCTCCGTGCCAAGACCGCCGATACATTGGGCAACATGGTGTATGACGGGACAGGCCGCAATTGGAACCCTATCATGGCGATGGCCGCCGCTCTTACGGTGGCCGAAGTCGACGACGTCTTTGAGCCGGGCGGCATCGATCCGGAGATGGTCATCACCCAGGCTATATTTATCGACCGTTTGGTCCTGGCCGCCTGATTAAAGGAGATTCTTTCCAGATGCCCGGTACACCGCTAGACGCAGACGCCATGGCCCACCGCGCCGCCCAAGAGATGTTCTCCGGCGCCGTCGTTGCCCTGGGTCCGGGGTTGCCCTGCCGTCTGCCCGATCGATTGCCGATCGGCGGCGTATGGTTTCTCGCCGACAGCGGCGTTGCAGGGGTCCGGGGAATGGATACGAACACCAGTGCGGTAGACGCAGAGGGCGATTCGGTCGCCCTAATCTTCGGCGGAGCTTTCACCGGCCTGGTGGAGATCGCCGGGATTCTCCGAGGCGGGCACACCGACATCGCCGTTCTCCAACCGGCACAGGTAGCCGCCAACGGAGATTTCGTCCACTGGACAACCGCAGCCACCAATGGGTTATTCGCACCAGGTTCAGCCGTCGATATGGCCTACGGCGCATCGAAAGTGGTGGCGCTGATGCCCCACCGAAATGCCGATGGCTCATCCACTATCGCCGGGGAATGCAGCCTGCCGGTGGACGGTGCTGGACAGGTAGACATAATCATCACAGATGTCGCGGTGATCAACGTCGGCCAAGACGGCCTTGAGTTGGTGGAGACAGCGCCTGGCTGGACTGCTGACGAGGTCGTGGCGATGACCGATGCGCCGCTGGCCGTCTCGTCCGATCTGAAAGAAATGACATTCCAGGTCCCGACCCTGGAAATCCCCGACAAGGTATACGCCAGCGCCGTGGAAGCCTTGAAGGACGTGCCTGAAGGAGCGATCATCAACGTTGACGGCTTCGCCGGACCCGGCGGGATGGCGCACTACCTGATGGTCGGACTGCGCGACCTTGGCGTTAAGGGCCTGCAGCTGATCAGCAACACGGCGGGCGTCGCCCGGGTGAGCGGCTTCGGCGCGCCCAACATCATCGACCACAGCATCCTGGTGGAGAACAATCAAGTGGCCAAAGCCACTGCGTCCTACCCCGTCTCTCCGTCTGCCTCCCGGCCCAGCGCCTTCGAGGAGGCCTACAACCGGGGCGAGACGGAACTGGAAGTGGTGCCCCAAGGGACCCTGGCGGAGCGGCTGCGCTGCGGCGGGGCCGGGGTGGCGGCTTTCTACACTCCCACCGGGGCCGGTACGCTATTGGCCGAAGGCAAAGAAGCCCGGACCATCAACGGCAAGGACTACATCCTGGAGACGGGGCTTAGGGCCGATTTCTGCATCATCCGGGGGCACAAGGCAGATACCCTGGGCAATGTGGTTTACAAGGGTACTTCCCGGAACTTCAATCCGGTGATGGCCACCACCGCCAAGATCACTGTGGTTGAGGTCGATGAGATCGTGGAGCCGGGCCAACTGGGGCCGGAAGAGATCGTCACCCCCGGCTTGTTCGTTGACCGTATCGTCGTCCGGCCAGCGGATTTCTCGGCCTATCTGTGAGCAAGAAAAGGTCCAATCGATGACTTCGTTAGCTGACAAAGAACGCCTGCCCAGAGAGATCGTCGCCATGCGGGTGGCCAAGGAGCTGCCCGACGGCGCGTACGTGAACCTGGGCATCGGTATCCCCACCTTGGTATCCAGCTTCGTGCCCGAGGGGCGGACCGTCTTCTACCACAGCGAAAGCGGCATCCTGAATTGCGGGCCCGTTGTCGAGCCTGGGGATGCAGCGGACGAGGACATCGACCTGATCAACGCCGGCGGGCAGTACCTGCAGAGCGTCGGTGGGATGTCGTTCTTCGACTCGGCGGAGGCCTTCGCCATGATTCGGGGCGGCCATGTAGATGTGACGGTCCTGGGTTCACACCAGGTGTCGGCCACCGGGGACCTGGCCAACTGGATGCT
>Ga0066368_10000064_pt1 | contig 19424 bp, 22 predicted proteins | sample Knorr_S7_td_NADW_FD_71215 | JGI IMG/M metagenome (GOLD analysis project Ga0066368, IMG submission 71215) | Marine microbial communities from Southern Atlantic Ocean transect - Knorr_S7_td_NADW_ad_2505m_LV_A | ecosystem: Environmental > Aquatic > Marine > Oceanic | place: Southern Atlantic ocean... | reverse complement strand
CAACCATCAAATTTGCAGTTTCGTCGTTATTTAAGATCGCATTTGGCTTTTTTGCATTTTCTATAGGCCATGTAACGGAACCACACTTTAAATGCTGGGGGAAAATCAATGGAACAGAACCTGCTATGAAATCAGGTCGAAGATTTTCTTTAGTTCTAAAATCTACTACCTTGCCAGTGCTAACTTGAATGCCAAGATCTCCCAGAGAGCATGGTAATCCTCCGGCTTTTGTCGCTATGTATTGTTCTTCGTTATTTGTGATTATGTGGATAAAACGATCAGGGTTACTATTGCTTACAACCTTGTTGAAAGGCACCTCAAAAATATATGGGCTTGGATCTTCCGCACAATTACTTGAAGCAACAATAACTTTATCTCTTTGCTTCTCGCCCTTTGTTAAATGAAAAACTACATTTTCTTGAAGCACTTTATCGGTTTTAAATGCTGAATTTCGGCTATTAAACACATGGATTTTATTGATAGAGCAATTATCTAAAAGAAGCTTTCTGAAATCATTGAAGTAAGGGCCATTACAAAAAGATCTCGGAGTTATAGCTACAAGCTCACCTTTATCTTCTAAAAGCATTATGGCTAATCCAACGAAAGCCGAATACAAATTACCTGTTTCAAAGCCAACTTTTTTTAGTGCAGCTCGTTCAGGCCCTTTTGCAGAAATTTTTAAATAAGGTGGATTTAGAATCGCTTTGTTGTATTTTGGCTTAAAGTCTGGATTTAGAAGCAAGTTAACTGAGTGGTCGATGAAACTTGTTTCAATCACTTCACTATTCCATTTTACTCCATCTGAAGAGCACGCTTCTAAACATTTTGATAGTGTATCTGTCAGATAAGGTATCATTTCATCTGATATTTCAAAACAAGTGGAATCTATACTTTTAGACTCGTTCTTTAGCCTTTCAACCAGCGCTGCTGTTAATGAGCCTGCACCTGCACCTGCGTCTAAGATTTTGTTTTCACCATCTAAGTTTTCGAACATATCAGCTAGCAACATAGAGACCGCTGGAGATGACATGAACTGCCCAAGCTGACCCCGTAACTTTTCATTAAGATTACTGTTAGCCTTAATTCTGTTCGAGTCAGCTATGTCATTTAGATTTATAGATAATTTGTAGGCAGCTTGAGACATTCTCTATTCGATTCACTTTTATAATAAGAAAAAAAATTATCGCAAAAAACCTGCACAAAAGGAAGAAAAAAACCTGCACATGAGGTAGATTGATAAGCTACGTTCAGTTAAGCCAAGAAAACTAATAATGAAAGAAGAAAAATTAAAACAAGCAAAAGAAATACTTAAGGCCTTAGGATTACCTAAGCAACAGTATAATGACAGATCCGCATGGGTGTTTCTCGCACTGGCAAATGTGAGACCTGATGATGATTGGAGCGTAGCTAACTCACCAATGTTACCGACGGTTAACATCATGGATTTCATTCGAACAGAGTATGGCAAAGACTACAAGCCTAATTCTCGTGAAACAATCAGAAGACAAACTCTTCATCAATTCGATCAGGCACAAATTGTTGATAGAAATAGAGATAATCCAGCTAGAGCAACCAATAGTAAGGATAATAATTACTCTTTAAATCAACCTATCATCGAAATTCTTCATGCTTATCCAAATGGAAACTGGAAGCAACTAGTAGATGACTTTCTTAAGAATGTTCCTGCTCTTCAGGCTCTTTACGAACGAACTATAAACAAAGAAAAAATTCCTATTCAATTGCCAAATGGTGAAGAAATTAAACTGTCGCCCGGTGCTCACAATCAACTTCATGCAGATATTGTTCATGAGTTTTGTCCGAGATTTGTAGGGGAAGGCGGAAAAGTACTTTACATCGGTGATACAGCAAGCAGTAGAAATGAAGGCGGCAAACACATGGTTCTGGAGACAGAGTATCTCGAATCATTAAATGTACCACCAATGTCTCATGATAAGTTACCTGATGTCGTTGTTTACGATGAAAAACGAAAATGGTTATTTTTAATTGAAGCTGTAACAAGCCACGGCCCAGTTAGTCCCAAAAGATGGGTAGAGCTAGAAGATGCACTGAAAGGTTGTGCAGTTGGTCGGGTCTATGTAACAGCATTCCCCCATAGAGATGAATTCAGAAGAAACGCTGCTGATATAGCTTGGGAAACAGAAGTCTGGATTGCTGACAACCCAGATCATATGATTCATTTTAACGGTGATAGGTTTTTAGGGCCGCATGATTCAGTCCCAAATATTTAGTTAAAAATAATGAAGATATCGTGCTGTTAATGTCAATTATCTTAACAGCCGATTCTACCTTTTTCTTTGTTAACAGCTCTTTCATGAGCTTTGATTGCGCTATCATATGAGCAAAAAGCTCCGACTAGCCTATTGATTCCATTACCCAAAATCTTGGATTCAAATAAATTCGGCTTTCCACATTTGCATTGTGGATATAAAGGCAGATTGGAAAAAATAGTTTTAACTGTTAAGTGTTTTATTTTGTCCTTCTTTAATACAGTTTCTTGTTGAGCAATTAGATCAGCATCGGTTTCAACTTCGATTACTTTTTTGTCATCAAGAACATAAATTGTTTGATAAGCCTGTTCAGCCGGGGCTTTTGTATTTTCTGTAGTCATTTTAATCTCTCTGGCAACTAGTGCTTTAGTTGAAGTTGCTTTGCTAGTTTTTTTACTTCTAGCTGAACGTATTCAAAGTCTCGATACTTCATATCACTAAAGGCATCACGCACACTTGCAAATGCACTGGATTCAGTCATGGATGGGCAAAAATCATAAGCATGTGCAGTATCAAAACCTAGCCACCAAACATTGTTATGTGCAACGTTTCCTGAATGACAAATACCAGTCGATTCGCTTTTGTTTGGTTGACAGCCATCGCTAAAAGTTAGATCACCGTGAACATCAATATCATTATGTAATTCATGAACTGCACGGTAATGCTTACCATACAAGTCGTGCTCTGATGGTAAGCCTACATAACCACATAATGCGCCCATATGATTACGTACTATAAGACAATCTAGTCCTGTCTCTTCATCTATCCAGTGAGCTTTATCTGGCTCTGTTTTCCAAGGTCCATCTTCCCAATTAGCCATTTCAGCTTTCATGTTATTCCAAGTATTCATTTCTGTATTAATAGTCATTAAATAACATCTTCATTTGATTAAGGTTTAAGTTTGAATTGGTCAGAGACTTTATTTTACTAAAGCATTTATTAAATCCTTTTTCAGCCTCTTCCCAAGTCGTGTATGTTTCGGCAACGTAATCCAGATCTAGATATTCATGACTTATCAAAGTTAAGAAAACCTCAGGTGGGTTAGCATTTTCATTTGAGCTTTGATCAACCCCTGTGAACTCAGTGATAATACAGAAATCATTAATCCAAGCCTTTCCTACTGTACGTTCATCTTGATTTGAAATAGAGAATACACAACTAGTATCTTCATCAAGAGCAAGCTCGACAGGGACTTTATTAACGAGTTTATATAATTTACTTGATTCGTTTTTGGGTTCTATGATCATTTTGGTGTTGCCTTATATTAAACGCTATGAAATATATACTTTAACTTTTATTAGGTCAATACTAATGATATAATAAACGATATATTAAATTATTTATGTAAAGGAATTACATGCAGTTTTCTCTTTCTACTAGAGACTATGATCAGGATGGTCATATCACACTTAGCTACATTCCAAGCCAGTCGAGACTTGGTGAAATAACTAGAAGACGTACTAGAACTAGAACGCTTAATGGTGGCTTCTCTACCGAAGACAGAGGCTTTGCATTGCAAGATAGAAAGTTTGAGCTAGCCGTTAAGCACACGCCTGAAATTGCAGAACGATTAATGTACTTATGGAAGAACTACCCGGAGCTTTATCTTCATATTGATAAAGAGGTTTATCGTGTTTCAATCGTTAATATAAGTGAGCTTGATCAGAATACCTTTTTGCTTCCAATTGATGTTGAGGAGCAATTAGTTTGACAATAAATCTATATCTAGATCAGGAATGCACACAAATAGTAACTGAAAGTACGGCAGTACTTCGTGATGTTAATATGAAAGATGCTTTTCTTGGCTCTTCTCAAGTAATCCCGCTTTACATAAAGAATACTGGCGCTTCATCTGCTAACGATGTTGATATTCGCTTTGAGTGCGAAAGTGGGTTTTGGAACTATCACAACGGAAGAGAAGAAAATATTTTTAATATCTATGGCTCATTAGACGGTGAGAACTTTGATATTCATGAATACTTTGATCCGGGCTACAGGAAGCAAAATAGAAGCATCGTTTCAATTAATATTGTTTCAATAGCAGCAGGCGCTGTTGTTCCCATTTGGATCAAGCAAGAAAATATTGGCAATAAGCGTGCATATGCTTTTGATGTTGAATATTTAGTGTCTACTCCTGACTTAAATTTTGAGTCCACCGTAAACGTCTCTAAACCTTATATCTCAGTCGATAGTAGCAATGAATACAATGTTACATATCATTGCTTTGTGGATGGTACAGAGATTCCTATTTCTAGCTTTAGTGCGGTGAAAAAGAAGTACGGAGAGAGATCAAGCTTAACCTTCAAACCGACTCCAGATGTCGATCTGAATCTATTGAGTGCTAATGCTTATGTGCAAATGAAGCGCAAGTACTTTACACGCGATGGTACAGAGCAAACAGACATTATCTTGCTAGGTCGAATTGAATCAGCACCTATTTACACAGAGGGGCCAGATGGCGTGTCACTGAGCGTCACAGCCCACTATTATTACGGTGATGTGAAGTCCTCAAGGGTGATCAATGTTGACCGAATTATTGAGCGCACAAATGATGCAACAGGAAAAATAAAACTAAAAGTTCCGTTAAATAACTATCCAGTTGTTCGTGACTATATCTACTACAACAACGCTTATTATCGCATGGAACAATTTGAGATCTTTGTCAGCGACTCTGTGAATTACATGGAGATCACCTGTGGCTAAGGGAAAAGTAATCACAAACGTTGGTGAAGGTTACTACGTTGTTGAGATCCTGAAAGATGAAGAGAGGATTAATAAGCGTAAGAATGAACTTCTGATACTACAAAGCGGTATTAGAAATGAGCTTACGGCTGTAGAGGCTAGAATAGCTGACTTAAAACAAACTGAAGAAAATCTATTAGTAGAAATAACTAACGCTGAAATAATTGATGAAGAGTCGGCTAGGCAATATCAAAAGCTACATCAGCTATTGAGAGAAAATACTAACAATCAGACTAGGGCTACTCTGGAAAAAAGAGATATTGATATCAAATTAAACTCGATAGCTATCTCTTTGCAGTTAATAGATGAGCGAGAGCTGGTTAGAGAGGCTGTAAAGGCCAAATCAGTCGAGGCTTCCGATGCTATTAATATTGGTGAGATTGTAGCTGTAATTGAATCTGCTGATGAAATTAACTCTAGTAAGTACTACATAGAAAGACAGGTTTCTGAGCATCAATATAGCGTTGAAAAACATGGCATTGAAACTCCTGTAACTGCGTTAAATGCCTATGAATTCTTCGTTCACAAATATTCACTACCGGGCAAGCTCGTGAATAACCCTCGGTACTGGTATGGCGTGATCACTAAAGTTCATGGAGATACTGTGAATGTTGAACTCATAGAGAATAATCACAATTTTATCGTTGATATTTATCCAGATCACAAGAAATCGTTAATTGAAATTAAGAAGGTCGATGACACACCATTTGAATTTGATGACATCGGTGAAGATGTTGTCATTACTTTTGAGAATGGGCTTCAAGATCCACGAGTGCTGATGATTGATAAGATTATTGATGATAGCTATTACGAATGGGTTTTCTTGGGCAATGAATATGTGTTTGGCAGAGATTATTACGGAGAGCTAATAATTACGCCTGTAAACCGCATGGGAAGCTTTATCGATAACATATTCACAAGCATAGTGCCTTATTCATACTTTGCTGCTGAGTCTAAATTAAGCGTTATTAGAACAGGAATATACGTATCTGATTTGGATTATTACAGGGGAGAAAGGACCGCGACAGGGATAGATCTCATATACAAACCAAGTGGCGGTGCAGAACAGACAATTAGCTATAACTTATTTGCTGACTTAAGAAATCTCACATTTAAAGAACTTAAGACTGGAGCAATAGTAACTGAACCTAAATTCGGTGTGCTGTATAGCATTGAGTCAGAAATATTTAAAAAGTCTGTAAATAGCAACCCGACCGATAAAGATGATCCAGTATTGGGCTTTAAAGTAATTTTGATCAGTGATGGTGAGCCTGTTTGGGACATTACATTAGAAGACGGGACACCAATTGAATATAACTACGAGGGCCAGAATGGAGGCAGTCAGCATGGTTATATCGACAATTATTATGTAATTAAGCCTTATTCAACATCAGAAATAGAAAAGATTAAATCAAGTCAAAGGAGTGACGAATGGACAGATGGAAACACCGAAGGCTAATGGCATGGCTTAGCTTTGTAGCAATCATAGCAATAGTGGTAGCTTCTTTTTTTGCTACTAATGAAATGGCTAACGTAGCCTCGATAATTAACACATGTATTTTTATATTGGGTTCAATAATTTTTGGATATTTGGGCCTAACCACGATAGATGATAAATGGCATAAACAGGAACCAACAAAAACAAATAGAAGCAATAACATTCGCCAGAATGCGGACCGTTTAAAGGAATATGCGGAGAAGAAATATGGCAATACTAACTAAGATATTTAGCAGCAATATTTTTACTTCTGTGCTTATCGTTATCGTCTTGGGGCTTAGTTTCATGCTGAGTCAATCAAAGAGTAGCCTTAATTTAAAAATCGCTGAGAATGCGACACAGGCTCAAAGCATTGAACAATTAAAGGTTACTATCAACGAAAATAATGATGCCCTTCTAGAGCTTCAGGAAGAGTACAGAAAGAACGAAGATCTCGTACAAGCAATTAACGCTGAGCGAATTAAACATAAATTAAAGATTGAACAACTTAAAAAGGATTTAAATGATGTTCAAGTACAAGATGAATGCGCTGATCAGCCTGTTGATCCTAACTTGCTTGAGTGGATGCGCAGCTCAACCAGAGCAGCAAGTAATAGTTAAAACAAATGTAGTCAAGGTATATCCACCTCAAGAGCTTTTAGTTAATTGTGAAGAGCCTCAGCCACCTGAAAAGCCAAATTATCGTGATTTAGCTGGATGGATTGTAAACTTAAGCGAAGTACTTAGAGAGTGTAATTCAGACAAAGAAAAACTAAGGGAATGGACTAAAGATTAGCTGATTAAATAAAGAGCTATTTATATAATATTTTCATTAATATTAATAAGTTACAAATCTGTAAGAGTGCGAGTCTGAGATTAGCACAGTTTTTTGTGAAAGACTATATTCGCATGAAATGTCCCCCTGATATGAGCATCAGATCTTTGTCCTAAGTATCAATTTAAGCTTACACTTTTAACAAGTTTCAGGGGGATTTAGATTATGAATACAGTTGTTAAAGATTGGCAGATAGTTTCAATACTGAGTGATGACGAATTAGTCGGACAAGTACTCTATGCAACGGTAATAGATGACAGTACGCTTCGCTTCTATAAGGATGATTATGTGTGTACCTCAGCTATTCAGAGCATTAATACTTACACTAGAATTGTAACTACTGCTAGCGGCTCCATCTATCAGCTAGTTGGAGAGGGAAAGAGATCTGAAATAGATTTTAAATTCCATGAACTTTTAAGACTGGGCCATTCGCCTGAAGAAATTAACGAACTGACAAGAATGGCCCACTAAATTATCCCTCTCTCTAGCGAGAGAGATAGTTTCTATTGGCTTGTGCCTTTAACAGTTCTCGCTTTAAATGTTGACGCACACCGTCTGGTCTTCCAATTAATTCACGATATTTTTCACCAGCCGTTTTTACTGTTTCTGTCTCTACATTTTTGTCAATAATAGCACGCTCTTCATCAGTTAATGGGATTTCAACATGCGTAGCATCACTCATATCAATGATTTCAGGACGCTCTCGTTGAGCTAGAAGTGTAGATACTTTCAATTTTTTACCGATCAGGTATCCCTCAGGGGTTTCTAATAGCTCATCAAAGTAATCAGCAATTCGCTCATCAACATTAGCTCTAATGTCTTTCTGCTTGATTTTAGATAGTGCTATGAACTTTGATAACAAAAGATTTGCCTCAACTAATTGTTCTACTTCTTCTTGAGCTATGGCTTTGTGAGCAAATTCTTCAGAGTCTTGAATTAGTTTATGACAGTATGCACCAATTATGCTTTTTGCAATTGCAGGAAGCTGGTCTGCTTTTATGATCTTCTCAAATTCAATACTGTCTGTAGTATCTGCTTTTATTGAAAGCTTACGTGCATCTTTAATGCATCCTAGAAATGAATAGGCCGGAGCGTGCGGGTTAAAGCCGGGTAGACCTCTAAACTTACCGTTGAACTTTCCAGACTCGCTGACAACAGGTGTACCACCGAACAGGCCGTTTCGCGCATTGGCTCTGAAAGCATCTTCAATTAGTTTCTTTTGATTTTCAATCCAGTTGATTGCCTTTTGTTTTTCATCGTCAGTCAATGAATCTGGAAGATTTGTTTCTGCTGAAGTAAAGTTGATTGGTTCACCTAGCGGTTCAACCTTTTTTTTGTTGTCAACATAACTGTGTCTGCTAATAGTGACTTTAAGTGCGCCCCTATTAAGTTTGAAGTGAATACTCATTTGATTACCTAATTACTGTTTTTTTTCTTTTGTCTCCTGCTTTGTTTATTCCATACTTATAATATACTAAATATTTATTAAAAACTCAATACTAAATCGTTTAATATTATCAATTATTTTAATAATTCTATATTTATCAGATATTAATTAGGCAACATTTTTTATCAGATGTTTCTTATATATCTCTTTGAATTCTTTTGATCTGAAATACTGATCTGCTTCATCTTCAAATGTGTAGTAGATCGGCAAGCCTTTCTTCGCATGAAAGTCACACCACTGCTCGTGTGTAAGCCTAGTGCCGTCTTTGCGCGTCTCTCTCCACCACAACTCTATATCTCTTCTCTGAAAGATAAATAACAACGCTACGTTGTGCTGCTTTAATATATTGATGAACTTAGCAGCCTCTTCTTTGTTCTGCATAGCACCCTTTAAATCGCCAAGGATATTGGTATTAGGGATTGCAAAGTCTGGTGTATAGCTGTGTTCTGTTATGTAGTTAATCTTGAATGGCTCGTAATCAAGTCTTTGAAGTGGGCCTTGCTCAAACATTCTCATCTCAAACCAAGAGCGGTAGCGAATACCATTTTCAAGAACTGGCGGCTTAGGTATTTTAATAGTGTCAGCAGGGAGTGTAGGCTTATGTTTTTTCTGAATATATTCGTTAAAATTAATAATTGATTGCGCTTCTTTTACGTCATGAGCGATTTGTAAGAGCTGCTCATGTGATAGTGTTTTTACATCTATATCACGTAAGTTTTCCAGCAAAATTTTATAATTCTAATTATTTTAATGTTTAATATATAGTAAAACATAAAATAAATCAACAAAACACTTTACTTTATCATTTAATATGTAATATAATGAACACAGTTAATTGGTTAACCCTCCTACAATCCTATCAAGTCGGTATTCCATTTAGCTTTATTATTGTTATGTTACCTTATGACTTACATGGTTAGTTCCTTTTCCAGAGTAGTCGTTATTCAAAGGCCCCGCGAGGGGCCTTTTTATTACATAGTCATTTCATAATCATTATTGTAGAACTTGGACTTACCTTCCTTCTTAGTTCTCTCAGCAAACACTGGCTTGTCGTAATCGTTAAGCTTTACGTAATACTCTCGTTTGTGCTCAATGTCTTTTCTAATTCTTAATGTCTTGTTTTTAAGAAGCATAGTAGCCATCTCACGCCTGTTTAGTATCAGCAGGGGCGAAAGGTCAAATCTACTGTTAAGAGTTCCCATGCCGTATCCTCGCTTTGGCAGCATATGCTTTTTAGCTTTCTTCGGTGAATACATAAATGTGATTAATGACATAACCATTTTCTGTATTTTGGCTAGCGATCTCTGATGTGCTTTATCGTTCTCTCGTTGAAGCCTGTCTGCTTCCATCTCATCAAGCTTTTTCAAGTAGTCGCCATAGCTTTTAAAGAATTTCGGATCTATCCCGATTCCTCCGATGATTGTGTTTTTGTTGCTTGAGTTAACAGCATCTTTAATCACATCGAACAGGAATGTCTCTTTGTGCTCAAAAGTAGCTTCAATGTCTTCTTGTGAAAGAAGAGAGACAACATAGTAGTCATGCGCAAACTTCTTCATTACTTGCCTAATTTGCTGCTCTTCTTGAGATAGCGCACAGATGTTTGTGACTCTGTTTTTATCCTTGTTCAGATCTTCTGCTGACATATTAATGAATCGTTCAGCTTCGATTGCCATTGCTTCAAATTGTGCGAATCGTTCAGTCTCAAGTTCGTTTAATTGTTTAACTTGATGAAGGTCACGATGTGAAACGAATTCCAATCCTCTTTGAAAAAGGTCTTTTGTTTTGTAGCCTAGTCCGAGCGAACCAGCTTTGATTTTGATGTTGTTATAGCTGAAGCTCATACCTTGAATTTCTGTCTCATTAGATTTCAGACTGGCGAATGTACCGAATCCTTTCTCCCACATTTTTCTTTGAAAATCTGGTACTGAAATCGTTGGATTTGCCTCCATAACTTCATCAATAGCTACACGTAATTCATTGCGAATCTGATTCTTTTCTAGCTTTTTATTCTTTATTTGTATCTTGTCAGTAAATGGATTTGTAGTGTGATTAAGGCCAAATTTTTCTTCGATTTTATTTCTAGCAAGAGCAGAAAGACGATATTTATTTGAAGGATTTATCGAGTTATGCGGAGGCTTATTACTGATATTACATAATGCAATATGTGCATGTTCTTGATCAGTATCTTGATGCATTGCAGACATCCACGTGCAGTTGCCATATCCCATTTTATCGATATACATTTTCACAGCTTCGTGCCATTGATCGACAGTTAAAGTTTCGCCCGGTTGAAGAGCAAGAACGATATGTTCAAGCGGAAAATTTGTTCGTTCATTGCGAGATTCACTTTCATTAAATGCAGCTATGATTTCTTCCAAGTCTGTTTCATTAGCATCTAGCTTTACTACTTTATCTTTTAATAATTTAAACTGCGGATTAACGACACAGATGTTTTCAGAGCAGCCAATGAAGTGAACTTTTTCTTTGTCTCCTGAGTGCTCGTGATCTTTTTCTGTTTGAGCACAATCTTTAGTTGCACCCATGATGTAGTAAATTAGATTTCCAGATTGGCCCCGGTTGGAGCCAGCAGGTTTTTGGATGAATTTTGCGATCATTGTTTTGACTCCATATTGGATTTTATGGAGACAAGTTTTTCTAACTCTCTTTTATTAAATGTTTCAAGAGCCATTTTAGCCAATGCATTTTTTCCACCTTCACCTTTTGAAAAATCTTGAAGCTCTTTACATCTATGAGCAACTTTTACTATCGTGCTCATCATGCTTTTGGCTTGATTTATTTGCTCAGATTGAGTTGATGTAATCGTTAATTGATGAAGTACTTTTAACGACTGATTGAGATTATTTACTGCACCTCTTAAATCCTTCGCTAACTCTTGATTAACAGAAGGAACAATGACACATGGAGAATGATCAGCTTTGCTGATGGATGATAAAAGCTCTTCTCTGATGTAACGAGCGATTGCTTTGTTTGAGTAGTTTTTTGCTATAGCTGCATCGAAGATTGTCTTATGTTCTTCTTCAGTAAAACTGACAGTACAGCGCTTATTTCTTTGACTATTTTTATTATTATCAGTAGTCATAACTATTACCTTTTAGTTATGACAAGTGCGTAGTTTTCCGATTTAGTTTGCTTGCTTCATTTCTCTTGTCGTTATTGTTGTTATATCTAAGTTTGAATGCGGGAGCGTTCAAACCTAACGAAATGCGGGAGCGTTGAGTTCAAGGGTCAATAGTAGCTATTCAAACGAAGTGCAGAATAGATGCTATTTACATACCTTGCTTATCACTATCCCAAAAGAAATTTAATTTCTAGTATATAAATACATTATCATATAATAATTGAATAATGCAACTTTATTATTTAATTTCTTGATTAGTAATTCTGGATGGGTATATAATCGAATTATTAATATATCTAAATAATTGAGGTTTGTCAGATGGCATCAAAAGGACGCACACCACTTTCAGCTTTAGAAAAAGCAAAGAGAAAAGCAGCTAGAGACTACAGAAGTATTGCAGAAAAAAGAAGCCTGACATATGACGATATCTACGGAAAAAGAGCTGGCAATAAAAACATGGGCAGGAAGCCTGTTTCAAAAGAAGAACAAATTAGAAGAGCTAAAAAACAGTTCTTAAAGTCTTTATCTGAGCACCGAGCTGAAGCTCGTAAAGAATCTATCATTCTTCCAGATATTAGATCTCTTTTACGTGAATACAGAGTCTACCGTGCGAATGACTCCGCAGGTCGAAAGAGCGCTGATCGAGTTATTATTCTTCAAAAATATATCGATAAAGAAAGAATGAAATTAGATCAGGCTATTGCTGATTTGAAGTCAGATGATGTTCCATGTCCACTTGAGACGTACTCAGGTCGGGGCAGAAAGCCGATGTCAAAACAAGAAAAAGTTGATTACTTAAGCGGCAAGCTTGAAGATGCTGCTCGTGAAATGAATGAGCTTTTAGAGAGCGCTCCAGAGTCTCAGAAAATTTATTATAAGCTTAGAGAAGCACGCTTGGAAGTAAGATCGCTTAAGCAAAATAGAGAAAGATATCCAGATGATGAAATGGTTATTGAGTATCTTGAGAGAGCGCAGGATGAAGTTAGTGAGCTTGAAACTGCATATAATGAGCAATTAAAATTAGAGAAAAAAGAAGCCAAGTCAAAACCTTTGCCAAGCTCGACAAGCACATTGTCACCCGCGACAAGCACATTGTCACCCGCGACAACACCTTTGCCAAGTGTGGCAACCACATTGTCAAACTCGGAAAGTGAAGTAGCCGAAGAGCTATTTCAGAACCGCTCACCGCACGAAATTATCGATAATATGAAGCAAGATTTAGCCGAGGTTAATGAAGAGATTCAAGCTATCGAACAACTAGAAGAAGCACTTCGTAAAAAACTTGAATTAATCAAAAAGAAGAAGCTAATTCAACAAGGAATTGAGAACGTTCAAAATAAGATCATCTAATACAAATAAGATACCCGATTAAGTAATATTAAACATTATAGTAAAAATACATTATCAATTATTTTCATAATAAACGAAAATATATCTTTACTTTAGTATTTAATTATTAGATAATATAAATATTGGAAAGGTTAATTAATAACTTAAGTACGGATAGTTAATCACAATACTTAAGGTTGAAAATTATGTTTGAAATTACATCTTACGACAAAGACAGAAAATGTAACCCTATGTCTCTAGAGCATTGTTCTGAAAGTGTCATTACTAAAATTGTTTGTGAGATTGCTGAACTTAACAATACAAGCTCATTAAATCTCATAAGACAAGGCGAAGGTGTAAACTTAGAAGGCGCAATTGTAACTACAGCATTAGGCAGATACATGATTACTGTTGTAGCATCAACCAGTCTTTTTATTAGCGGGATGGACAATAACCACTCAAAGAGAATTGTATTCAATGAAAACTTCTTGGACCTCCTGCGTTTCAAAGTGCCAGTTAAAGTAAATAGTGAAGTGCCGAAACTAAATATATCAGAAAAAGCATGGAGCGGAATCTGGTAGCAGCACAGGAGTTGCTGCTAATAGAATACTGGAATTAATAATAACCATAAGCCACGGAGAGGGTGATTAGTCTAACTATATTAAGGATGGTTATTATTATGTCTGTAAAACTAAAGAACGTAGCTTTGAAAGCCACGGACAGCTCGGCCCAGATTTTTGATATCAATACACTTGAACAGCTCGTAGAGTGTATGAACAATCAACACAATATAGACCAGCTTCACGGCACACTATATTTTGACAACAAACAGCAACTCTTCTTTGATGACAAAAACTCATTGTTTGGAGCCATGTTTGCACTAGAAGTAACTGACTCTCTTGAAGTTAAAGGAATGATCAGAAACGGTCTTCTACAGCAAGTTTCTTAGTCTTAGCAGCGCACATCATTACTCCGCTGTCTGCAAATAGTTGATGTGATGTGCGCTTTGCTATCAAATAAAATTGTGCTCAAAAAACTCAGCCGTTGCTTCCGAGGCTTTCAATTAAATCATCATAATCATTGCAAGCAGTGTAGCTAATTGATAGCTCATTATGCTTGTATTTAATGTCATTGATGATCATGAAATCATTATTCTTTGTGATCTCTTCATCTAGCCTTCTAATAATGAATTCACTTACATAATCACTATAGTTATCGAACACAGCGATGCTTTTGAATTCATGGGTAGGCTGTTGCTGATGATATTGCTCGTTGAATTCATCAATCAGAGAAAGAAGTCTGCGTTTATTTTTTTGCTCACTGAGCTTAATGATACTCAAACTTTTTTCTCCTGTTAGTCATCGCTAAAAAGTTATAACGATGCTGGTTGATGTTTTAACTTTTTTTAGATAGATTTTATTTTTAAGCTGGATTTATTTGTTCAATTTCTTCTGGACTCAATACTTTAAATGCAATCTCTTCTTGTCTCACTTTCTTATAGTGATTATCTATTGTAGCGATACTTGTGCCGCACTGAGTTGCGATAATTGCGGCATCTAGACCTTGCTCCATACACATGTTGATATGCTCATGTCGGCAGTTATAGAGCGTGTAATAATTTTTAATCTTAGAGCCAAGATATTCTACATATTGTTTAAATGTCGATGCCATTTCTAAGTCAGCGTCTGTATTGCTCTGAAATACCAAGTCTGAACCTTTCTCTTCAATTATTTCATCAATACCTTTCTTGATGCCATTCATAACGTAGTAGAGACGCTCTAGTGTTAATATGGTCTCATTTTTGATGATAATAGTACGACTAGTTTGAATTATCTTCTTATTGCGCTTAACACGCTTTGAGCGCTTACCATTTGTTATTTCTAATGAGTAATAAAACTTAATTTCGCCATTTTCATCCTTCTTCTTCTCTTTCTGTATGTTCTCCCAGCGAATATTCATAGCTTCTTCACCCGGTCGCACGCCTGTCAGAATTAAGAAGTTAACATAGAGTGGAAGAATGGTTCGTTTGTGCTTCGTAATGTAGTTTGGTCTACCACTTTCAAGAAAATTAATGAAATTAGACATGATCACTTCTCGATCATCTAATGAGAATGGCTTGCCTTCTTCTGTTGAAATGTAATCAAAGGTAGGGAGATCTGGTTTTTTATCAATATATTTATTAACTAGAGCAAACTCAAAGATTTCTTTTAATGCTGTTTTACGCTTAGTAGCCGAGGATTTGGGCATATCTTTGAAATTATCAAGCTCTTTCAACTGAATTAGATCAGCGTAACCAAAAGACTTAATATCAAGATCTCTCCAATCATCTATAGTTTTGTAATACATCTTTATGATAGAAGCGTATCTAGCTGAACCAGATTTTTTATTACCTTCTTTTTTATCTTTCTCGGCCTGTTTTTCTAATGCATTTACTGTTTGAACACAGACCTTTCTCCAAGTGATCACTTCTTTTTCGAAATAGGTCCCTGCTTTTACTTGTTCGGTAACAATAAACCTAATTGACTTGGCTTCTGCTGAAGCTTCTGCAATAGCCTTTTTCTTGGTGCTTTTCTTAACGTAACCTTTAAGACCATCAATTTTAAGTCGGCACCAGAAGTAAGGGGAATCACTGTTTTTATAGAGAGCGATATTTTCATCAACTTTAATTGTTGGAGGAGCGAGATCAAACTCAGTTGCCTCTGAGCCTTCAAATTGTTCTCGATAACGCAGCACAGCATCATAAGCAATATTGACTTCTATATCATCTTCAAGCCTTGCCAAAAAGAGCTGCTTTTCCATCTTGTTCATATTAAAAATCACTGATAATATTCATAACAATTAATATCTAAATTGTATATTATGTGTATATTTACAGCAACTAATAATGCAAGCTGTTGTTTTTATTTATATTTTTTTAACTGTAGGCGGATTCAAAATCCGTTGCCTTCGGGCGTGGCGGTTCAAGTCCGCCTACTGGTACCACTTTTGAACCCTAGCCAATTGGTTAGGGTTTTTTTATGCCTGAAAAAAGTAGTTAGCGGACTTGAGCGCCACGCGGGGCGCGGCACTGAAATAAGTAAAAGTCCGCCTACTGGTACCACTTTTGAACCCTAGCCAATTGGTTAGGGTTTTTTTATGCCTGAAAAAAGTAGTTAGCGGACTTGAGCGCCACGCGGGGCGCGGCACTGAAGCAAGTAAAAGTCCGCCTACTGGTACCACTTTTGAACCCTAGCCAATTGGTTAGGTTTTTTTTATGCCTGAAAAAGCTACCAGCCATCAGCTGTCAGTTTTTAGCCGAGCGGTGCGGTTATTGTTTTTTGAAACCATCCTCAGCAATTCAATTCGTAAAAGCATTGTAGGAGGCAGTTTACTGCCGAACAAAGAAAACCGAACCAGCAATACCTACCCAAATAACACCAAACCAGCAATGCTGAAAAACATAATTCATGGCTAAAGCCATTCCTACGGGTACATTTTGCCTAGTACCTAGCACCCAGAACCTAGCACCCAGAGCCTATAACTCAAATCTAAGTACCAATTCAGGCTCTATTAAAGCAACTTTTGTTCTATTTATAAGCGGTCAAGTTCAAACTATGCTTAGTCTACAAATAACCACGAAAAATGTGTGCTTATTTGTTTGAAAATTAACCATTTAAGACTAGGGTGCGATGGTGTTTGAATGCATCTTATAATACAATTTGTGGTCTTAAGTATAAGTGAAGTCAATCACTTAGTGCACAACCGTAGTAGGATAGCTTAGCGTGGGTACATATGACTTAAAGCGTATTGTTGAAAGTATCTCAAATCTTAAAAGTGAGAACTTTTATAATGCAATATGCTTGTCTTTATCAGAAGTGCTTGGTGCTTCTCATGTTTTTTTAGCTCAAGTTGATGAGTTAACTCAACATGCGACGACCATCGCTTTGGCTGCGCATGACGAAATCATTGAAAATATCAGCTACGATATTCGTAGCACGCCATGTAATGATGTCAGTTGTGGCTGTATTTCAAGTTACAGTTCGGGTGTTCAGCAGTTATTCCCAGATGATCAGCTACTTGTCGATATGGGTATCGAAGCCTATGTGGGTGTTCCACTACAAAGTATTTCAGGCAAAACCGATACCATCCTTGTCGCGCTATTTCAGCATGAAATAGGCGATGCACTTCAGATTGAATCATTCTTTTCGCTCTTTACTGGCCTTATCCAGCGTGAAATCGAAAAAGACCGTTTTATTGCTAAATTAGATTTCTCAAACCAACTGATTGAGCAAAGTCACGAAGCGATTTTTATTTGCGACCACAATGTGCAAATTACTTACGCGAATACTGCATTTACTAAAATGACGGGCTATTCGTTAGCTGAAGTCTTAGGGCAAAACCCAAAGATTTTAAGCTCAAATCAGTATGATCCGCATTTTTATAAAGCAATGTGGCATCAAATTAATACTGAGGGAAAGTGGTCTGGTGAAATCACCAATAAAACCAAACAAGGTAAGTTGTACACGCAGTTTTTATCGATAACCAAAATGCAAAATAATGGTGAAGATTGCTATGTGGCGTTTATTTTAGATATCACCGAGAAAAAAGAAGCCGAGCAGAAAATTTATTTTCACGCAAACCACGACCAACTTACCGGCTTAACCAATCGCTTTTACTTTAAAGAGTATTTGTGCAAGCTAATATCGTCTTTGTCGTACCAAGACGATGCAAATACTAACCTAGCGGTGATCTACTTTGATGTTGATAAGTTTCAAGATATCAACACCGTTTATGGCTTAACCTTTGGTGATAAGGTTTTATGTGAGCTTGCAGAACGCCTCGACGGTAGCTTTAAAGAATCGGCTTTTTCGCGTATCGATGGTGATAGTTTTGCTATCTTACAAACTTATCAGCATGTCAGTGAACTTGAGCATGTTTGCAAACAAATTACCGCGTTACTTGTTGAGCCTGTTTCTATTGGCGGCATTAGTCAGCAGGTTTCAGTTACGCTGGGCATAAGTCAATTTGAGCAAGCAGGAACGGCGACTTCACAAGAAAAAATCGAAAAAATAGCCCGTCGCTTAGTTCGCCAAGCTGAGCTTGCCACCTTGAATGCAAAACAAACAGGCGATGAATATCTGTTTTTCTGCAAAGAGATGGATAACAAGGTTAAAAAGCACAACCTACTGGTTGAGCAGCTTACACAAGCCGTTAAGAACAACGATATTGAAGTGTATTTTCAACCTATTATTGATATTGAAAATAACACGGTCGCTAAGTTCGAAAGTTTAGTGCGTTGGAATAACCAAGGACAATGGGTATCGCCTGCCGAGTTTATTCCGCTTGCAGAAGAGTCGCGGGTGATTATTCCTCTCGGTGAGCTTGTGTTGCTTAAAACCTGTCAGCAAATAAAAGCGTTAGAAGCACAAGGTTATGAAAACTTTGTTTTTAACGTAAACCGTTCTTTATTTGAGTTTACTGAATTTAATCCAGAGCGTAATGCATGGCTTGAAACCATTAAAAGCCAAGGGGTTAAGCCATCGCAAATTTCATTTGAATTAACCGAGAGTGTTTTAGCGCCAGAAAATACTAACCACCTAGACGTGCTTACGCAGTTGAAGCAAGCTGGATGTTTAATTTCGCTAGATGATTTTGGTACCGGTTATTCGTCTCTTAGCTACTTGCGTCGTTTTCCGGTTGATGTACTTAAACTTGATAAGTCATTTATTGATGAAGTACATGTTGATTTAGGCGACGAAGCGCTGGTTAAATCGATTATCCAAATGAGTCGTGTTTTGGGTATTAAAGTCGTTGCTGAAGGGGTTGAAGAGCGTGAGCAATTAGCTGTGTTAACCGAAGCCGGTTGTGATTATATCCAAGGCTATTACTTTTCAAAGCCGTTGCCTGCAAATGATGTAGTGCCATTTTTAACGCAATTTTCTCGAGAGCAATAGATAATTTCGGTATGATTTAGATATCAAACAGTTAGCAAAGCTTGTGATGTCAGAATTAACCGCAAAGCAAAACATAAAGGCGATTGTTACAGCGATAAAAGCTGAAGAGCAATCGCTTAGAGCGCGTTTCCCTATACTCAACCAGCAAAATACACTTGCGATGATTATTCTGCTGGTGTCGTTGTGCTCACTAATCGGTGTTGCAACACTTTATTACTTAGCGGTTATTCCCTC
>Ga0066368_10000063_pt1 | contig 19426 bp, 15 predicted proteins | sample Knorr_S7_td_NADW_FD_71215 | JGI IMG/M metagenome (GOLD analysis project Ga0066368, IMG submission 71215) | Marine microbial communities from Southern Atlantic Ocean transect - Knorr_S7_td_NADW_ad_2505m_LV_A | ecosystem: Environmental > Aquatic > Marine > Oceanic | place: Southern Atlantic ocean... | reverse complement strand
TTAAAATTCGTGTTGGTTGGCTTAAAAGCCTGTAAAGCCACTCTAGGTTTACTGCCCTGAAGGCGGAAGGTGCACGCTTTACATTTTCTGTAAATACGTCATAAGTGCCACCCACCCCCATGAAAAAGGTAGACGGGCACGATTTTTGGCACTCAAAAATAAACAACTCTTGTCGGGGTGAGCCTAATGCCACACTTACTAGCTGCGCGCCCGATGCAGCAATTTCATCAATCACTTGCTGCTGTTCATCTGCCGAAAAGTAACCGTTTCTGTAACCTACAACATTCACGCCTTGCGCAAGCAGTTTATTGCGTGCTTCAAGCACCACAGACTCTTTTGCACCTAATAAAAATACTGGCACTTTGTTTTCTGCTGAACGGAGCATTAAACGCTCCCATAACTCACAGCCTGGAATTCGTGCTACTGGCATTTTTAAACGCTTAGACATCACATAAGACACGCCAATGCCGTCAGGGTACCTTAAAGTAGCCTGTTGTAATGTGCTCATTACCTGTTGATCAATATTCGCTGCCATCACCTTTTCAGGGTTTATTGCCACAGCGACACCCGGCTTTACGCCCTCAGGTGCTAAAATTGAAGTATCAATAAGTTCATCAATTGATTGGTAGGCTAATACGTCAATCCCACCTATATTTACACTATTCATTATCAACTCTCAATTTAGCGTATATCTTTAAAACTTCCTCTGTTACAGAGGATAACTGGTATGGTGCGGCTGATTTAACTGCACAGAGGCGCATAGATAAATATTCTTGCTCTGTTAAGTCCAAGACTTGCTCAATAGCAGATGTTGCGTTAACACATACGTTTTCGTCATTTGGAATTAAAAAGCCATTCTCGCCATTAATCACTTGTGCGGTACTGCCATCGGTCTTTGTTGCTATTACAGGTAAGCCACACGCCATAGCTTCCGCCATTACCAAACCAAATGATTCATTATATGATAAATTAATCAACATGTAACTTTCGTTATAAATTGTAACCAGCTGTTGTGCACTACAATAATCAAAGTAATGAATACTCACTTGCTCATTGTTAGCTAAACGTTCTATAAACGAACTATCACCTGACCCTACTATCGCTACCGTTAACTTACGCTGAAAATTATTTAAAATTGATTCGAGCCGTTCAATACCCTTGTTTTTGTTTAAGTTACCAACAAAAACAAAATCAAACCGCTTGTTGCTAGGTTCGTGCTGCTCATAAAATAGGTCGTTCACACCGGCACTTAATACACTGCCAGACACAGGCTTAAAAAATCGTTGCTTTAATTTTTCACTCACAAAAATAAATTTATCTACAAAGCGTGAGCTATATCGATAGAGTGGCCCTGGTGTTGAATACAGATAAATATCACTACCATGAAAAGTAACAACTATTTTTGCTCGCCGATTTCGAAAGAGTTTATAAGCAATAGCTAATAAAACATTTGGAAAATAAAAATGAACATGAATGATATCGTACTTTTTAAACGAAAAAATATAGCTAAGCACAAAACGTACGAAAAACAGAGGGTAGCGCAATAACTTAGCAATACCCGACTTTTCTTCTTGATCTAGGTAGTAAAAATCAACATGGCAATTTCCCTGCTTTTTTAAGCTTTCATATTGGTTAAAAACAAATCGTCCTGAATTCGGCTTATTTTTACTTGGCCCCATGTTCGATAACAATAATACACGAAAATCGCTCACTTCTTTTGTTTCTCCATACGCTTGAGCTTAACGCCATAGTTGGCACGCGACGGTATAAAATGAAACATTAATCGGTACGTTAGTTGTATAAAAGGTATAAAAACCGCGGGGGTCTGTGGGGAATAACCCGACTCTACAACTTGATTTTTGTACTTTGACGCTGTTTTTGACCAAATCTTCTTTAAACTACGATAAGAAACCGCACTGGCATAATCTTGTTGTATAAATGAGTCAAAGACTATTCGAGTGGCAAATGGAGACACAATTGTAAAAAATTGTGCTGCCAATACATTGCTACCAAATACGGTATAACGACCACCTCGCCCATAGACAAACTCATAGTAAGTTACTTTTTGGTAATCATTTAACGCTAAACTAGCTGTTTTAGTTTTGAAATCTTGCCACAGTATCTCAAACTCACGCTGACTCAATTCTTTATAACGTAAGCGCAGCAACTTATGAGCTGTAAAATTGATAAATCGATACACGAATGGTACTAATTTTAATAGCTCCCCTCGCTTACCTTTAAAATTAATGTAGGTACCGCGCTGAAATAAATCACCTAAATAGCCATCATAAAAGGTAGATGCTTGGTTGTAGTGATCTGCAATGTAGTTGTAGTTAGTGTACAAGCGATTAATTGGCTTTAACGTGGCAAAGGCCATTTCATCTAAAATTGCTTGCTCTTGTTCATGAAGTGGCTGTTCATTAAAGTCAAATGCATGGTAGTGCTTAAAGTCTTGCTGGTATTGCCCTGCGATTTTACGCTCAGGCGCTCCATCTGGCCCGTAAGTAAAGCCATATTTATACGTACCATTCGCTAATAAATAGCGAGAATCAAGGCCACTACTTAAAGGTAAAATGCGAGTGTCATAAGGCCAAAATTCAGTTAATGACTCTACATATTGCCCAAGATCCTCTATTGCTTTTGGCTCATAAAACGTAAAATAGCTGTGCTCAGCTCCAGTAGTAATTGCCGCACCTGGCTGCAGGCGCTCAATTTCATTATAAAGCGTGAAATTACCAAACAAATGCTGTTTTTTACTAAGAATGCTTTGCATATCATTATTTAATGTATGCTTGTCAGTAAGAAGTGCTTTAACACTTGGCGCAATACGTAGCTCACTCGCTAGTCTATCAATATAGTGAGTTGATAAACCTAGTGCATCCGTTAGCAAAGTCGTTTGTTCGCCATTTTTCCAATAAATGACAAATACACCAGCCAAAATATCATTTAATACGCTAGGCCCGTGTTCAACTATGTCTTTCGCAAGTAAAGCAAGCGGGTTTAACTGTTGTTTATAGATAAACCAACCTGAAGCAATAAATACTTGCTCTTGATAAATCTCTATCGGCGGACTCGACCAAGAATTGGTATCGTAAATCAAATAACCTTGGGCTATATTTTCAGGAAATTGATATAGCTGGCTACTTTTAGACATTGCAGCGAAAGACGCTGGTAATGACTTTGGATCGCAATTTAAATACATGCCACGCATTTTATTTATCCTTATGACGCTGCATTTGTATTAACAGACGTACGCTGTTGACGTCGTTGAAGATAGGTCTCTAAAGGCTTTTTACCAAATAACATGCCTGCAAGTAATTTAACTATTACACGTGGGTTTAATGCTTTTAGTGTTAGCGCATGAGTGTATTTTTTTATTGCGGTCATGCGATTTCCACTGCGTAACTCAAAGTCAGCTAAACTTTCGAACTGTCTTGATAAACCATTTTGCAAATTTAAGCGAAGATATTCTGCTTCGTATTTGTTTATTATTGCGCGATGGCCATTCGCTTTTGAAACTGGGTTACAAGAAATACCATCATCAGCGAGTTGATATGTAATAAGTGCTTCGGCTAAGTGAATTGCAGTGTACTTTTTAGATAAGCGAAGCAATAGGTCATAATCTTGCATACTTGGCAGGCTGTTATCAAAGCCATCAACATCACGTACCGCATCAGTTGCAATTAGCAACACAGACGTACAAATACCATAACCTTGATTAAGTAACGACTCGTATAAATTATCAGCGCCTAGGCAGCCAAAGTATTTTTTCCAACCTTGATATTCCAAATACATGTCAGAGTAACAAATAGCAGCATTACTTTTTGCTATTGCAGCCATTTGCTTTTCAAGCTTTGTTTCTAACCAAAGGTCATCATCATCTAAAAAGGCAACATATTCACCTTGTGCAGCATCAACACCTGTATTACGCGCTTGGCACGCTCCTTTGTTAGCACTTTGACGAACATACTTAATTCGCTGATCATCGGCATATTGCGCCATTACCGCTTCTGTTTGAGTGCGCGCATCGCTACTAGGATCATTATCATCAACAATCACAATTTCCCAGTTCTCATAACTTTGAGCCTGTACACTCGCGATTGCTTTTGGCAATGCATGCGCTCTTTTGTATGTTGGTATGATAACGGTAATTAATTTATTCATTTTAAAAGCCTAGGTAAAATATCGCGCTTATTTATTTCGATAACCATCGTAATAAGTAATGTCAGTTTCGCTATAGTGCTTAAAGGTTAAAAAGTAATCTAACCCTTTATTTTCTATCGGGTGTCTATATTTTTCATCTTGATAAAAGAAGTTACTTTCATTGATAAGGAGCACATAAGAAAATGCGGCCATATGAAAAGCAATAACTAAAAATAAAAAAGTGCCTGTTATTAATTTAGGTGTGATGTATTGAAATGCTAATAGCATTAAAGGCGCATATAAAAGATACAATGGCAGTAAGATGCGATGTAACTCATCACCAATAAAAAATAATGCAATAAAGCTGAGCAATGTTAAAAAGCTCATCATATTAAATAATCGAATATACGTTGGGTTCGTTGTTTTTATGTAGCCAGGCAACGCAACAATCGTAACAAAAATAAAAAATAACAAAGAAGGTAGCTTTGAAAAACTAGGCTCAAAAACTAAACGCGTTAAAATCTTATTGATCATGTAATGATTAATAACAGAGCCAATCCCTTTGATGGCTAGCACTCCAAAAACCGCTGCAAAAATAAAAGCTAGAATTAACAAAATTAGTTGCTCAACGTTCCAGCGTCGGTTTAAATGCTTGCTAAAAATGAGCAATGGAAGCAGTAAAAAACTCGTTGAAAAGTGCATTAAACTTCCCAATACAAAGATAGCAATCCCCTGCTTTCTATTCTTATGAGAGTACCATATTCCATAAAGCAAAATTGGTACGGCCATACACGCTCTAATTAAGTGCCATTGACTTTGAAAGAACTTATAAAAGAATACAATCATTAAAAAGCACAGCAATGGGCTTGGGTTATCCACCAGCTTACAAAACTTCCAAATTAACAGATAGGTAAGTGCTAGCGTTGTAAAATAATAAAGAAATGAATGATTATTGGTTAGGGTCGCGACAACCCAACTATACAGCGCAAATAAAAAGTCAGCATGCTTTGCATACAGTAAAGAGGTTGGCAACATACTAGAGAAACTAGTATAACGCTCATAAGCCATTAAGTAAGAAGGCATATCATCTGCGCCACCCCAAAGATAACCAATATGACGTGACGCAATAAGCACAGATAACGAGAACACAACAAAAAAGACGATTGCACTATCAAACTTGTTTTTTTGTACTGCAAAGGCATAAACAAAAACGCCAGCAACCCAAGCTAGAAATGGCAAAAATAGCCAACTGGCAAGCAGCAAGCTGCCAGTAATTAATAACTTAGTGTTGATTTGCTGTTGTTGTGATGCAAAAGCTAAAGAATCGTCAGCGTTCAAGTTATAACCTTAACACTTTACTTTCTGCTGACGCTTGTTATTACGAATAAAGTACAACAATAGAATGCTTATACATACAAAGAAACCAGAAAAAATAGCACCGAGAATACAAATAACCGCTCTGTTAGGTGATGATTTTCTTTCTTCAACGATAGGGCTTTCAATGATCTTGAATGCAAAATCTTTTCGAACTTCTGCTAACAACATGGCTTTCGTCTGTTCTTCTACAATTGTATAAAAGACATTTTGCATTTCAGCTACGTTTGTTTTTGATAGTTGCTCATTTAAGTATTTGATACTTTCTTTTTTCTCAGAGATCTCACGCTCTCTGACCGATTTATTAATTAATGCAACAATATTTTCTACGTACTGTTTGGAAATAAGTGGATCTACGTGTTCAAATGAAATTTTGACTAAACCATTCACTTTATCTTGTTGTACTGAGAGTTTTTTAAGTAGCCTCTCATAGGTTTCGAACATTGAAGGCTCTAGGCTTTCTTTCGTCTCTTCGTCTACTTTCCATTTTCCGTCGCTATAAAGCGCAGGATCAATGACTAGCTGCTCGGAGTCTCTATTCCATTCTTTAACAGCAAATAAATTCACTTTTACATTATTTTGTTCAATAAAGTTATAGAGAAAGTCTTTTGACTTGATGATCTCTAAATATACTGCGGTGTCATCACTACCACCACCCAGGTTGATACCTGCAACACTTGCTAAGCTTCCTAGTTGTCCTAATGATGCTAAAGCTCCGCTTTCTTGCTGTTTCTGAGGGGCTAACAATACCGTTGACTTATACATATTCGGTAAAGTTAACGAGTAAGCTAAAATTGCTGCACTAAAAACGATTGATAAAAATATGATTAACCATTTTTTATTCCAAAGTACTAGCCAAAGCTCAATAAGATCAAAGGGCTTTTGTGAACTTACATTCTGATTTACTGTGCTTGTCATTGCGCTTTCCCTGCTGCCAGTTTTAATAAATACTGACCGTAACTTGTTTTACTTAAAGCTTGCCCTTGTTCAATAAGTGACTCTTTTGTGATCCACCCTTGCTTATAAGCAATTTCCTGTAGGCAGGCAATTTTAAAGCCTTGGCGTTTTTCGACTGTTTGCACAAAAAGCGATGCTTCCATCAGACTGTCATGAGTGCCAGTGTCGAGCCATGCAAAACCGCGCCCGAGCACTTCAACCTTGAGGCGTTTTTCGTCTAAATATGCTTGGTTAATAGCTGTTATCTCTAACTCACCACGTTCAGAAGGTGTGACTTTTTTAGCTTTTTCAATCACTGAGTTATCGTAAAAATATAGCCCTGTTACTGCATAGTTAGACTTTGGTTCTAACGGTTTTTCTTCAATCGAAATACCATTAAAGTTTTCATCGACTTCAACAACCCCAAACCTCTCAGGGTCGTTAACTTGATAAGCAAAAATACAAGCTTCTTGATCAAGTTTTGCGTGCGCTTTTAACTTGGGCGAAAAATTTGAGCCATAAAAAATGTTATCACCTAAGATTAGGCAAACGTTATCGTCACCAATAAACTCTTCACCAATAATAAAGGCTTGTGCTAGCCCTTCAGGTTTTGGCTGTACCTCATAACTCAAGTTAATACCAAAACGGCTGCCATCACCTAATAGTGTTTTAAACTGCGCTTGATCTTGAGGCGTAGTAATAATGAGTATGTCTTTGATTTCAGCAAGCATTAACACCGATAATGGATAATAAATCATCGGCTTATCGTAAATTGGTAATATTTGCTTAGAAACCCCCTGAGTTATCGGGTGTAAGCGTGAACCACTACCACCGGCAAGTATGATGCCTTTAGTTTTGCGTAATGATGAATTGTCATTGTTCATTTGTGAATTATTCATATCCATACTTCATTTAATGGTCAGTTCTGAGCGCTTAGGTATATTTACTTTACACTCAATTTTCTTTATCGAAATGCTCTATTTTAACTGCAGAAACTAGCGTTTATTCTTCAGCTACACCTAGTCGCTCACGTTGATATGAGCCATCCTGTACATTTTGACACCAATCTAGGTTATCTAAATACCACTGCACTGTTTTGCGGATACCTGACTCAAACGTTTCTTGTGGAGTCCAGTTAAGTTGTTCTGCTATTTTAGCTGCATCGATTGCGTAGCGACGATCATGACCAGGGCGATCTGTTACATAGGTGATTAGTGAAGCATAACCCTCTGCTAAATCTTCATTCGGAGCTAGCTCATCTAACAAATCACAAATAGTTTTTACGACTTCAAGGTTTGTTTTTTCGTTATGACCACCGATGTTGTATGTTTCACCTACTTTACCTTCACTCGCAACGGTGTATAAAGCTCGAGCATGATCTTCAACAAATAGCCAATCTCGAATTTGTGAGCCATCACCGTAAATAGGCAATGCCTTGCCTTCTAGTGCGTTTAAAATCACTAGAGGGATCAACTTCTCAGGAAAATGAAATGGGCCATAGTTATTAGAACAGTTGGTAACAACAACAGGTAAACCATAAGTACGTTGCCACGCTCTCACTAGATGATCAGAACTTGCTTTACTTGCAGAATAAGGACTACTTGGTGCATACGATGTTTGCTCAGTAAATAAAGGTAAACTTGAGCTGTTTTCTACCTCATCAGGATGAGGTAAATCACCGTACACTTCATCAGTAGAAATATGGTGAAATCTAAAGCTTTGTTGCTTGTTAATATCTAAACTTGCCCAATAACCTCGCGCAGCTTCAAGTAGGGTATATGTACCAACAATATTTGTCTGAATAAATTGGCCAGGCCCATCAATTGAACGATCAACGTGCGACTCTGCAGCTAAGTGCATTATAATATCAGGCTGATATGATTGGAAAAGTGAGTCAACTGTTGCACGATCGCAAATGTCACCTTGAATGAAGGTATAGCGCTCGTTATTTTCTACACTTTTAAGTGACTGTAAATTTCCAGCATATGTGAGCTTATCTAGGTTTATAACTTTGTGAGACGTTTCGTTTATTAAAAAACGTACTACGGCACTTCCAATAAACCCTGCACCACCTGTTACTATAATCGTTTTCATCCACACCCTTTTTAACTAATTTAATTAGCTTTTCAACAGCGGCGAATTATCGCAAATATACTGCCTATTTGCTATAACTTGCCGATTTTTTGCCATTTTCTAACTGCTCTAAATACAATTCTAACGTTAATAAACTACCAATTTTTTCTGGGCGAATTGAATCGTCCATTGCAAAGAACTTAGTTAGAATTTTATTAACTTGATCATTGCCAATTAATGTTCCGACTCGGCTATTTGGCATACATAACATGTCTGTCAGGTAGTGCTTAAATTGTGCTTCTCTGAGCCAAGTGTCGTAAGCTACATAGTGTCGCTTTGGTGCAATAGAACGATAGAGCTTCCGTGCCGCTCTTTCAAAAACAGAACCCTTTATTAATTTTACTAGCTGTTGCTTAACAGGGTTTACCTTTGGCTCAACTTGATTGTCGGTCAATGAAATAGGCTTTCCAGTTTGTTGCCAAGGGATGTCTGCAAAGTAATCAGAATAATAACGTAGCAACATTGCATGATATATCTTACCGTTACGTCTAAAATTATCCGGTAATGAATATAGAAACTCAACGAGATCATTATCCATAAAGGGCTTAAGATTATGTAATTGATGACTCAATAAATCACTACCAGCACCAATAAAGCGAACCCCACGGTTATAGATAAGTACAGGATCATCATTATTATGTGTAAAGTAGTCATGATCGATATTTGCATGTTGAACATGCTTAGCGTAACGAGTTGCAATTCTTTTTTTCTTTGAGGTTGTCATTTGTGACTCTGGGAATAAATAACTTCCCCCAAAGGTCACATCACCTAAATAACCATTTAGTAAATAATTAGACTCTTGTGCGATCAGATCGACAGAGCTAAGTGCATGCATGTGCAAAATATTTTTTAAACCATCGGTAAGCCATACGCCGCGCTCTCTGCCTGAGTACCAGTTGTTTTGATCAATCGCAACCAATTGGTTAGATACCCCAGCTAAATCAGCCACTTGCTTAGCAATTACGGCATCATCACAGCTCGGTTCACCAAAGGTAAATGTTTTAATTTCGCCTTTATAGTGTTGCTTGGCTCCAGCCAGCAAGACTCTCGAGTCAAGACCACCGCTTAACGTGATGGCTAATTTCGGCTGTTTTACCACACTCATACATCGAGCCATACTCGCATCAAAAAGCTGATAAGATTTATCAACAGCTTCATCGAACGAGATGCCATTAATCGGTTTTATCTCAGACCACTGCCAGTAGAGTTGCTGCTGATAGTGTTCTGTTTGGGTATTAATGGTGACGAGTGTTGCCGCTGGTACCCGTCGTATATTTTTAAATAAGGTTTGCTCGCCAAGCATGTGCCCTACATCGATATAAGTCTCCAGAGCAGACTGGTCTATCTGTTGTGTGTACTCAGGGTGCAATAGTATTGCTTTAGTCTCGCTTGCAAATCCTTTTACATATTCACCCTCGACCCAAAGGTAAAGCGGTTTAATACCGAAGCGATCTGTTGCCAAATGAAGCTCTTGAGTTTGTTTATCGTAAACCGAAAAAACAAAGTAGCCATTTAAGCCATGACAAAGCGCAAGTAGATTATCAATTAGGTACTGCTCGCAAAGAGTTTGAAGTATGTCTTCAGTTGTACAGTCAGTACCATTTATTGAAAAAATGTCGCCCCAAATAAAAACGTGCAAGCGATCGTCGCTGTATTCGTAACAAGCTATACCTTCAACATTTTTAAGCATGTGCTGATAGTGTTGTGAAGCAAAATAGCTAACTTTGTCACCTGCAACACTTGCAAAGCAATCATGATCTGGTGCTACTTGGTTTGGGTTAATAAAACCTACCATACCTGGCATACTAAGAACCTCGGATAAAACTGTAAAACTTAAGTAGTTGCGGTGTAATTGCGATTAAATAACCAACACAAATCAGCACAAATAAATATACTGGTGTTAACATTAATAACGGCTGTATAAGTAATAATACCAAGACTGCTACCGCAAAAAACGCTATGCACGCTGGAGCGAGTGCCGCAGAAAACTGGAAAAAAGATAACCCGCTAATAGGCCTAATAAGGAGTTTCCAATGTAATAAAAATAATAAAACTTGTAACGCTACTAACGCTTGCACCATTGCCGTAATACCTTCAGTGATTGAAAGTACGATAACTAAAGGGCGCACAACTGTGACAGCAATATTCCACCAAAAGCCGCGCTTTACCTCTCCACTAGCACGTAACAGTACACCAATAGGGTTCATCATAGATATTATCAGCATGTACAAGCCAAGCCAGCGAAGAAGCTCAGCATGTTCCAGCCACTCAGCCCCATAAGCTATACCTAAAATAAATTCAGGGAATAATGCTACTAAGCAATATAAAGGGATATTGATTAAGCTGAGTAACCTAAGCACCATACCATACAGGATAGCGATACTATGCGTTTCTTTATGCTTAACAATAAGCGGAAAGGCGACTTTGTTTACCACTGGATTAATTAATTGTAATGCAGGTCTAAATACAAGTGCTTTAACGTAAGCATAAATACCAAGAACTTCGGGCCCTAGTAATTTACCAATCAATAACTGATCTAGCTGGGCACTTATAAAGTTTACAAAACTCTCACCTGTTTGATAAAGGCCATACTTAATTGGCGCGATAATACTTTTTAAACGTAACTTGCTAAATCCCGGCCTTAAAAGAGGGAAACCAACTAAAAAGCAAGCACTTAAAAGCAAAGCATTCAGTAATTGAGAAAACACAACTGACTCTAATCTAAGATCAACTATTAACAATATGATTAATGCTATAAAACTTACAACGCTGGCGAATACTTCAATTTTGGCAATACTATTAAAATGCATTTTTTGCTGTAACAAAGCTAATTGTTGCTGCCCTAAACTGCGAATAAAAAACACCGGAGACAAATAACATAACAACAAAGAGAGCTGTGGCATGTTAAAGAAAGATGCAGTGGGAACTGCCATCACAAGCACTAACAAAGAAATAACGATACCTAAAATTACATTGACTAGGTATAACTGGTTGAGTTGTGATTTTTCTAACTGTTTATGAAATATCAAGGCGTTGGAAATACCTGCATCGCCAAATATTTGAGCAAATCCTACCACCAATTGTATAATTGCAAGTACACCGAGCTCTGCTGGTGTTAAAAACCTAGCAAGTACAACTAGCTGCGCTAACTGAAGACCACCTTTAATAAGTGTGGCAGAGGCAGTCCAAGATACGCCAGATACAGCATCACGTGCGACACTCATACTAATTTATCCATGGAGCTGCTCTAGCATATTGCGCCATTTAGGTGCTAACGCTTGCTCAGTAAAATGTTGGTTCATCAAGTCAGGATTACGGTTATTATCTTTGCTAATTAAATCAGTTAGCTCGGAATAACTCATGCTGGTTACTTCATCAGTTTTGAAAATTTCAAAGCCAAGCTCAGTTAGGTAGTTAAAGCTAGATGTGTTTGAAAGCAAAAACATCGGTTTACCCATTAATAACATGGCATATGCAACATATAACCCTTGTTGGCGATGTTGAGCAAACACAGTTAAATGCACGTCATTTAGTAATTTATCGTAGTCTTGCTTGTTAAGCATTTCAGTGATCGCAATAAATTTATCACCAAACAGTGCCGTTGCATGTTTAATCACTTCATCAATATAACTTTGCTCACCACCATAATTAAGTGGCATAATAATTTCGATATTTTCATTGGCTAAATGAGCAAGCTTATTTAAAGCATCGATATGGTTATTACTCGCCGATGCAGAATTACCTACGAGTATTTTTAGTGGCTTTGCTAGAGTTAATTGTTCTCTTTCTTGTTCAACTTTCATACCGATGAGTGGATACGGTAACACGTTTACATTTCGCTTAAATAAAACCCGTTGAGCAAGTTTTGCATCACCTTTATTTAAAGCAAATACTTGCTTATATCGATTAATCACTAATGCGTGTAAAACATGAACGATACGCTCTTTTATTGTACGATTTAACTTTGTATGACGATAAAGCTCAGCCCCCCAAAGTACACAACTACAGCGTTTTGTGACCGAACTAAGCAAGAGTTTTTTCCAAATATGCATGTCGAAAGAGCCGTGAAATACAATTTGATCTTTCGCATTTGTTCTTTCAAGCAAGTCAAAAAGCTCTGCATTATTCTTATAATTTACAAAGTTTGGAATTGATTCGGGTGTTTTAACCCAAAACAGTTGTTCAGCGTTAGGTCTGCATTGCTGTTCAAAAAATTGTTGCATCGGTTTATAGTGATGCGGAGTATCAGCAAAGATATGGATTATACGTTTTGTCATATCGATTATTTATTTTGGTAGGCTGCTAAGAAAGATTTTTCATGCGCTAGTAAACCATCTTCTCGCGCTTTAATATATTTTGCAGGCTGACCTGCGTAAATTCCCCAAGCAGCTAATGAACGATTCACCATAGTTAATGCACCAACAGCAACACCTTGCTCTAACGTAACACCTGGTAAAATAACACTGCCACTTCCAACAATTACATGCTTAGCTAGTGTAACAGGGGCATGCTCAACGTTAGTAAACTCACTATCAATAGTCGGGTTAGTTAAAAAAGCCCCTGAATAATCATCACTGCTTGAGTAGATAGCAACCCTTGAAGAAATATTACAAAAATCGCCTATTTGAATATGCCCAGCGCCAATAAGGCAGCTGTATACGGCAAGATGAATATGACTGCCTAATGTAATACCGCCCTCTCCAGCGGAAAGAACACAAAAATCATCGATACGGACGTTATCGCCTATAGAGATCCTTGAAGCACCGTAAATAGACGCTTTTTTTGATATTTTTACGTTCTCACCAACTTTTGAAAGACCCAAGCTGAGTAATTCATCTCGCGTATAAGTTGCCATCTAGCTTCCTATTAAATGGGTAATATTAACTAATGCTATCAAGTGCAGAAATTAAACTACTGCAAATCTGCTCAACGCCCTCTAATGTCAGATCAGTAAACATAGGTAAACATAAAATGCGTAAACTTAACGCATCACCATGTGGCGTGCAGCCTTGCATTCCATACGCTGGAACTGTCGATAAGCTCGGATAAAAGTAGCGTCTTGTTTGAATACCTTGCTCAAGCAACTTTGCCTGTACTTGTAACAATTGTTGTTCACTTTTAAGTACTACAGGCATATATGCGCCATTATTTACACCTTGAGGGTGCCAAGCCTGTAAACTCAATAGGCCTTGCTCTGCAGGCTCTTTTAAAAATAGATGGTAATGCGCTGCAAGATCACGCCTTTTTTGGGTTATCTCTGTAACATGCTCGAATACAGATAACCCCATAGCAGCGTGCATTTCGCTCATTTTAGCGTTAATACCGACCAGTTCCGGGTAAAGTTTTGCATCAAAACCAAAATTAATTAATTGCTTTGCTTTTAAATAATCAGATTCATGCTTAAAGATGATGGCTCCACCTTCCACACTATGGAACAACTTGGTCGCGTGTAGACTTAACGTTGCTACATCACCATGATCAAGCACCGTTTTTCCGTTGATGTCGCTTGCAAAAGCATGAGCAGCATCATATATAACTTTTAAGTCATATTCTTTTGCTTTGCTTTGTATCGCCTCTACATCACATGGGTTACCAAACACATGTACTGCTAAAACTGCTGTCGCACTATTTAGCTGTGAATGCGTTGCTTTATTAATATCTAAATTATAAGTATTTGGGTCAATATCAATAAATTCAGGGCTAATACCTGCAAATTTGAGAGAACTTGCTGTTGCAGCAAATGAGAACGGCGTTGTTAATACCGTTCCTTTAGTATCAATATCAAGTGCAGCAAATGCGACTTGTAATGCTAATGTACCGTTAGCAACCAATAGTAAATGATCAACACCTAAATATTCTGCTAGTTGTTGCTCTAATTGCTGCAAACACGGGCCATTATTTGTTAACCAGCAGCGCTCAAATATACCATCAATTTGCGCTTTGTACGCGTCGATTGAAGGCAAAAACGGTTTTACTATTGGATACTTCACTCATCATGCTCACAAAACAAAAACAGTGACGAAGTGTAGCAAACTACGATTACTGGGGCTAGCAGAGAAAGGAACTTTTAATTGGACAATAATTAGTAAAGGTTATACATAAAAAAAGCGAGCCAAGGGCTCGCTTTTTTAAAACCATAGCTGGTTATGAAAAAACTAATTACTTAGTTTTTACACGGTCAGCATCAGATTTAGCGTAGTAAACACCAGTAACATCGATGTCGCCAGCAGGAGAGTTAACTACTACTTTGATGTGTGCGTTACCAGTTACACCGCTCTCTGCAGCGAATGCTTTAACTTCTTGAGAGATGTTAGTAGTCGCTTTAGGAGTAGCTGTAGCTGTTAGTGTTTTAGTGTAAGTTTTGCCATCAGCAGTGATGTCTACAGTGATTGCGCCAGCAACTGAACCAGTGTTAGAAACATTGATTGATTGTGCGTACTGTGAATCAAACGGCATGAATACGATGTTTTCGTCGAAACCGTTTAGAGTCCAAGAACCAGCTGAAGCTTGAGCAATTGTCTTAGTAGAAGCAACTGCAGCAGCAGTGTTGTACTTGATTGTAGAATCAACAGTGAACTTTTGTGTAGAAAGGATTGGCGCTTTAGCGTTCGCTTTACCTAGTACAGTGAAAGTAGCTTTCATAGCTTCTGCAGTGTTACCACCAGCGTCAGCAACAGTTACTGTGATAGTGTCAGCAGCAGTGTTGATAGCGCTTGTGTAAGTGTCTGCACCACCAGTTGCAGCAAATGCAGCAGCTAGTTCAGTTGTGCTCACACCAGTAGTACCGTCAGTGTCCATCCAAGAGAAGTCACCTTTGATCACGTGAGTAGCACCAGTGTAAGATGCATCGTGAGTACCAGCAACAGCAACAACTGGAGTTACTTCTAATACGTCAGTAGTGATTGTGTCGTTACCAGCAGTGAATTGCTTACGCTCGTTTTCTACGTCGATTACACCGTTAAGTGATTTAGTTACTGAAGAGCTAAGTTGCGCTTTAGAAGTAACAACTGTAGAAGTAGCTGTACCAACGTTATCTAGGTCAAGACCAGTAGATGTTTTAGCAGCGTAAGCTAGTTTGATGTCGCCAGCAGCGTCAGTTACTGTAGTAGTTTTAAGTAGAGCGCCGTTTAATACGAAATCTTTACCGCTGAATACTTCAACTGGAGAAGGAACTGCAGTTACACGGAAAGTAGCTGTAGTAGAAGTTTTAGATAACAGACCAACAGTTGGGTTGTTAGTAAAACCAGCAAAAGTGATAGCTGGAGCTGAAGTTGAATCGAACTCAGCACCTGATAAAGTGATAGTGAAAGTATCACCTACAGCGTATTCTGCAGCTAAACGAATAGTGTAAGTAGGTACAGCGATAGTAGTTTGACCTACAGCACCTTCTAAAGACACTACAGAAGGAGTAGCTGATGTAGTCGCAGCGTTTGCGCCAAATGCAGCAACACCTAAAGCAACTGCTAGTAATGATTTTTTGAACATTATATATTCTCCAAAGTTTCATGAAACAGGAACGTTCATTGTTCCTTTTTTTTTAGTTTGAATGACCATGCACCATAGGCCGTCACCTAAGTGACTACTAGTCAAATTCAGAATTAGTCTAATGAATGTTAGTTTATTGTCAAGTAATTAACAGTCGTTACACTAACAAAATTATATTACCGTTTTATGGATTCTATGTACACCTTTTAAAGACCTTTATTTTCAACAACTTAAATATCCAGCGTATTTTTTCCCGAAAAAAAAAGTCTTTCGTTACAATTGTTTACACAGCTCATTTTGTACACATTTTAGGCTACTAAAAACGCAACTACTTTTACATTATTTTATTAACATTTACTCCCAACAACACCCTAGACAACTAAACCTTATTTACTAGGGTATCGTAATGCTTATAGCTACTTTTCTAGTTAACGTCCATTTCTTTTGCTGGTGTTGATAATTTTAACTCTGATAGGCCTTGTTTAAATTGATCATAAACACTTTCCCATTCAGCTGTATTGCCAATGATGCGAGGAGTAACTAACACAACCAATTCGGTTTTTGTTGAATTGTTGTTAGTACTATCAAACAATTTGCCAAAAATAGGAATACTTGAGAAAAATGGTACTCGTCTGTCACCAAGTGTACTATTTTCACTAATTAATCCACCAAGCATAATAGTCTGCCCATTCGCAGCTATTACCTCTGTTTGTAAAGTACGCTCGAAAACAATAGGGTTACCCTCTGCACCCGTTCCCTCTGATTGAGTACTAATCTCTTGGCTTATTTCCATTACTACAACACCTTTAGCGTTTACAGTTGGTGTTACTTTTAGGTCGATACCTGTCTCTAAATAATCAACAGATGAACGTGATCCGTTCGTTGTATCGGTTACAATTTCGCCGACAACTGGAATACGGTCACCCACACTGATACTCGCTTCAACACCATCTCTTACAGCAAGTGTTGGACGCGATAGCACGTTAACATAATTATTTGTTTGCAATAAGTTGATCGCTAAACTACCCGCAGTGCCGCTCAGAGCATACGTTAGCCCTGTGCTATTAGACTCTAAATTAAAGCCACCTTGAGACGTTGCCCCTAAGTTAGTGAGGGCAAACTCAACACCTTGTTTGAAAACATCAGTCAAGCTTACCTCTGCAATCATCACCTCTAACATAATCTGCTTAGGCATAATGTCTAGGCGTTTAATCATTGGTAGCATGTTTCGATATGCATCACCTGTTGTTTTAAAAATGATTGAGTTAGAACGCTCATCCACTACCATCTTCATACCGTCAGCTTGTACAGAGATATTACCTACTGACTGACGACTGCTTGATTGCGTATTACGTTGCAGTTGTTGATTCTGACTACTTGCAGAAGTATTACTTGATAAAGAATCTGATGAACCACTCGCACCTACAAGTAGATTTTTAAGGCTCGTGCCTAAATCAACTGCTCTTGCAAATTCAGGTACAAAAACAAAATATTGCTCTTGATTGCCATCTGCTGGTTGATCAAGCTTACTCGCCCAGAAAGTAGCTCGCTTTAAAAACTCTTTGTTATTTGTAAAAAAGACCATGGTGTTAATGCGCTCTAGAGGAACAATAGATATAGCTTGCTCACTCGTTGCATTAATACTGACCGATATGCCTTCTTGCTTCATCAAGTCTTGTAATAATTTACTTAATTGGTCAACCGGCACAAAGCTTGATTTGTACATACCAATTGAGCGATTACGAAATGCTGGCTGATCAACTAGCTGCATAAACTCAAGCGCTTTTATAATGTCGTTACGCTTACCTTTGAACATAATGGCGTGTTGTTCAAACATAGGCTGTGCGTTGACATTTGTAAGCTGCCTTATTGTGTTTGCTAACGGAGTTTGCATACCCGATTTAAAAGGCGCTAACTGAATAATTTCATTTGATGTATTTGGCACATCTTCAGGGTTTGCCCCGTAGCCATAAACAAGATTGTTAGCAATTCCACCTTCAGTTTGGTGAATATAGTAAATACCATCTTGATAGCGAATAACAATATTACGCTCTTGTAGCATTTGTTCACTTAACGAGAACAGCTTTCGCTTACTAAGAGCATCCTGAAGATTTAATGTGACTTGAGCCTGACTATTATTTAACTGCTCACCTAAAATGTAATTAACATTCAACAACTCACCAAACACATAATGCAGGTAATCTTTAATTAATAAGCTATCCGCAGTTAACTTTACTTGCTCAGTATCACTAAATTGGCTTGCAAGGTCTGTTTGATTCGATTTTAGACTGCTCTTATTTTTTAACGGTTCTACGTAAACAATTCCCTGGTTTGTTTTTTTCGTTTGCTGAGAACCTTTGACTTCTTCTACATCAGTCGCTGTAACATTTTTTGTCTGTGCTTTTTCTAAATACGATGGTGCAGCGGTGATTCCGCTATTTGATCTTGCGCACCCTGTCAGTACACTCATCGCAACCATGCCTAAAAAAAGGGCCTTGCTGTGTTTCATAAATTTTCCGGACACTGTAACTAGTTATTTATCAACCACGTTGATACATGATTAAAGTAATATTTTGCTGACCTTTTGTAAGCTCAACTTCGGTATTTGACAATACTTTTAAGTTATAACCATGCACGATTTGCATATCGCTATACTTAACAAGTCGAGTATTATTGTCGTTTACATTCTTTTGTTCTATTAAAACATAAGGTTCATTTGTAATGATGACAGCCTTTAGTTTAAGTTCATAATCGCCAGCAAATACACTAATTAGTTCACCATTCTGCTCTGCTTGTTTAGCCGCTGATAAACCCTTCTCTGCTAGTTGTGTATTTTGCACAGGCTGGCTGTATTTTTTGTATGTTTGCTCTAGTGTTTGTCTAGTTGTCTCAGAAAGTAACGGCAATGGTTTAACCGATAAACTTTTCTGGCCAAAATCGTTATCTGCTTTCGTACTTTCTAAAATTAAGCGACTGCTAAAATCAACAGCTAATAATACGATAATAAGAACACTAGGAATAAGTACTGCTCTATTCATTAGGTTCTCCTTGCTGCATATAAAAGCTTAGCTGAATTGTACCATCAACATGGCCAAGTTCTTGTGCTGTTTGGCCTTTAATACGCATATTAAAATCACTAACTTGCATTAATGGCGTGTTCGATTCTAGTTGCACCAACACATTTTGAAAGTTTATTAGTTTGCCACTTATGTTTAATGTAAGTTGATGACGCATCAAGCTGTCATCTGCAACTTTAAGGCTGACTAACCAGTTGCTGTTGTTTATCTGTAGATTATGCTTTGCCATCAACTGCTCAACTTTTTGCTGCATAGCAAGTTTGAACTCAGTATCTTTT
>Ga0066368_10000057_pt1 | contig 19966 bp, 18 predicted proteins | sample Knorr_S7_td_NADW_FD_71215 | JGI IMG/M metagenome (GOLD analysis project Ga0066368, IMG submission 71215) | Marine microbial communities from Southern Atlantic Ocean transect - Knorr_S7_td_NADW_ad_2505m_LV_A | ecosystem: Environmental > Aquatic > Marine > Oceanic | place: Southern Atlantic ocean... | reverse complement strand
TTATTTTTCAGCGCTTAGTATATATTTATTACACCTAAATTTGACTAGATTAGCAATTATATTTTTACGGACACAGAGTCAGCTAGGCTGAGCATTTAATAATTGGTTTTAAATGCCCACCTTAACTGCTAACTAGTCGTAATCAAGCTTATTATTTCTTAGGTGGCAACAATAATTACTGTAATTAGACCTGATTCGGTGGCAAATTCAGATTCTTGCCACCAGGTAAGTAGAGCTTTTGTCGATCAGATACTTGCGGCTTAGAGCTGTTTCTATTTGTGTTTTTTATCTTTAAACTTCTCTCAAAATAATTTTAAAGGAGATTCTATAATATTGGTCGAGCCAAGCGCATTTGCAAGTAAAGATGTAAATAAAGTCACTTACATGGAAATCTGACTGACCTAATGAGTAACGCTTAATAGCGTATTGGCTAAGCCTGGGAGTAAGCGTCCAAGGGCAACTTATTGGTTGATTAACATTTATTTGCAAGCTTTATTTTATTTTAATTAAAGAACTAATGGGCTTAGTTTCGATATCTTTAATCAATGTGCGATGCATATCAAAAAGCTCCTCTTCAGTTATCTCGTCTGATTGGTAACTGATTTCATAGCCAACATACTTTGTGAGAGTAGTTATATGAAATGCAGCTACATCAATTGAAGGCTGTAATTGCTCCTCTGAAAACTCCTCTCGATTAAAAGCAGAAAGCATTGTTTTTGAGTTTGCAAAAGCTGCCAAGATTGAAGTTATGGATTGAGGATGCATTGTCCTTATAATATTTGTATCGTTTAGCGTAGTGTTAACAATAAAAGGAAGCTCTATTGGGTTATCTTCAAATAAGTCTTTTGGTTCATAACCTTTGATTTGTTTCTTAGCTTGTGAAAATCTATTAGGGATAGCTTGTAGGTAAATATTAAAATTTTCTAGCTCAAGATGAGTTGCGTTTAATAGCTTTAATACATGAACTTTATCCCTTTCAGTGTTATAGGAGTTACTTAACAGTTGAGCTAAAAACACACCTAGAAATACACTTGAAACAGAAAGTGTTGCTTTACCAAGCTCAATACTTAGTGGTTCTTCTTTTTTCTTTGCCACGAAAATAGCCAAAGCAGCAATTAGAATAATTGTAGATAAAACTCCATATATCAATTGATATCACCTCACTTTGAAATTGAGTAGAAAGCTATCATGGTGAGCAACAAAATACCAATGTCACTGTATAACACCTTAAATACTAAATTCATCACAGAATAAAAATGCCTCGCGTTGCGAATCACTCTTAAACAGTTTTTTAGTATACTATATTTCCTCTAACTCAAATTTCATTTGCTGTTTTAATGCCTCGCGTGCTCTTAATACTTGGATACTACTTACAGCGACTTGCTCCTGAAATGGCTTAACTGAACTATTGTCGAGAGTAAATTCAGGTGTCCCCATAAACTTGAGCATTGCAACAGAAACTTCAAATGAATGTTTGATTTGCCCAGAAAGATCGTCAAGAAGAACATCTAGCTCTGGAGATGCGATTAATCGTATGCTGTTTGACTCAGTATTAACCTTAAGTTGCTCTTCATTTAATACATTAAATAAGGTCATAATATCGTGATTAAAATCCAGTAGGCTTTTGTTAGCTATGTCCTGACAGCCTGATATTTGTCCAGCTAGCAAGTTTTGAAACAATTGGGGAAATCGTTCCACAAATACCGAGTTACACCTCGAGTTATACTCATCAATTAACCTAAAGAACTTTGAAAATTGAGCTCGTTTGTCTTCGTACTTAAACTTACGCTTTTCTATATCGAGTTGGTGTTGTTTTTTTACACTTTCCAGTTCTTGAGTATGTTTGGCAACGATTTCCTGCTTCAAACTCTCCAATGACTCAATGTCCTCTTTGAGAGCTTTGTTTGTACCTTTTGCTTTTGTATAAGCTGTAAAGTACAACGACAATGCTCCAATCAAAGACGCTAAGACATGGCTAAAAATTAGCAATATGTCCATAAAAAATTGAACCTTTTCATTCTGTAATAATAATTTAATAGTGCGCTCATAGCGCATACTGTTTCCGACTTCACGCCCACTTATCTATCTAATACAGTTTTAACGAACGACCTAGGTATTACTATCACAAAGTTTTTTAAACTTTAAAGAAAATTAAAAAAATAATAAACGCGATCAGCTTAAAGCAGAACTTGATGTGTTTACAAAAACTCATTTCTGGTCATGATTTTTTTCGATTGATATAGCAGAAGTACTACATTGAAGTAGTTCTGTGAAAGCTAGCTGCTCTAAATCCCATTTAGAATATAACTTTTCGAAATAGACGCTCCATGCAGACCCAATTGCAATCTTTATCGAGTTTCAATAAAGCTTACTTTCAATCGCACCAATAAACTTCGTTCTAATAATTATTTTTTCATTCAGTATCTCTGCTTCTCGCTCCGTCAGAAGTGGCTGCTTTGTTCTTTTGTCATATCGTGTTGGCATTTCACTGAGTAGTTGCTTGTAAAAGCGTTGTGTATCTTGCTGAATTTTTGTTGATGCTACGATGAGAAAAACTTTGTCATATAACTTCTGTTCACCAAATAGAGCGTTTTTAAATTTTAAAATACTTTGCTCATGCTGTTGTTTGCGCTTAAACGAGTGCTCTATTTCAACTGCAGCGACCTCGCTATTGTTCAGTAATACTAGCGCATCAACGTTTTTTACATCATTTGATGGGAACAGACGTTTAAACTCTAACTCCGTCAAATAGGCTTTCCAGAGCGGGTTGGATGTACCGTCTGTATTACTATTTTGAATACCAAGCGCGAGAACTAAACTTAAAATGCTGTCATGCATAATTGAGTTTTGATTCACCTGGTGTATTGGCTCTGATGTTGTGCGAAAAGGGAAATCGATTTGTGTTAACTCACGCGCATATTGTGCGCCTGCGTATGACAATACATAAATGCGCCCATCTGCCGCGCGAATTGTTTTCGCTGCTTGAAGTAACCCCATACCGACGAGTTTGTTTAAAAACTCTAATGTCTTTGCTCTACTTGTTTGCCATACCTCTGCACACACAATCGCTGATACAAATCCAAACCGCATTGCATGTTTTATTGTCCACTCTAATTTTATCTGGCCTTGTTGTCGTCGGTTTTTATATTTTTTGTAATGCATATCGATGTCAAAGTAAGGCTGATATACATTACCTTTGGTAATACCTGAAGTATCTTTATCTATCGTCATTTTTATCTCCATCGTGATTTGTTTACTTGGAGATATGAAGGTTTGAGTGAGACGAATTTTGCTAACATAGCAATGAATTATCGGTTTTTCATTAGGAGAAGCATTCGCTTCATTACACCTAATGAAAATACTTATAGATAAACTAAATATGAAGTTTCACTTCATTAATCGCAAAGGTTTCACTTTGCGATTAAACGCTTACAACCCACGCTAGCTCTCATGTTGGCATTCGTCAACGAGCTAGCTCTACGAAGCGTTCGCTTCTAGGGTTGACGCTTAGCGCATGTCCGGCTTGCGCCGCACTAACCCCCCTTTTGCCATGCCAGGCTGCGCATTAATAAATTATGTTGCTTGTAAAGCTGGCAGTCGTTCGTGTCCTCACTTTTAGGTTTACTGTTTCATTGCTTCGCTATTACACAGTAAATTTTTGCTCCACAAAAACAAAAGCTGGGTTAGTCCGCCACAGTCGGACATGCGCTGCTGCGCTCGAAAATTGGCTTCGCAATTATTCTTACTACGCGATTTATTGAGTTGTTTCACAACTGCTTTTTGTTGCAACCAAAGCGGTTGCTTTGATGCGAGATAACGCTTCGCTTTGTAATTAACAACAGAACATTTTCTGCATAATCTACTTTTATTAATCTTTGATAATGCGTGTACGATTATCTCGTTGACAAAAAACAGATACAGAATCTCGAATTGTAGCGGGATGAGTATCTTTGCTTTTATTAATAAACAAGCTCTACAAAGAGCCAAGGAGAACGAATTATGAGATAGATAAGATGGTTTGCCTGCACAGTATTAGCTGTGGTTGAACCGTAAACAGGCTGGTGTTTAGCGCTGCACGAGAAGCAAAGCCATAGATAAAAGCAGTCAACACTTTTTATCTTTGAAAACTTTTTAGTCGATAAAAGTTTTTATAAAAATATGTTTGCAAATGGGTTTTAAATTCTTAAAGTCAAATAGCGCCAAAACGAAAATTAAGGTGCAATTATGACAGACTTACTAAGTTTAAAACTATTCGGCCATTGTTCTGTAGAGCCATTTATAGAAGAAGATATAGACACACAAGTAATCCCAATTGATGTATGTGATGACATACTGACCAACCCTTTAAATCTCTCAGCGCAGATAGATATGGCTGCTGCAACTGCTTGCGTGCTATCTACTGAAAGCGATATTTCAGAGCCCTTCATAGAGCCTGTATCGTTAATTGATATTAATGACAACTTAGCTTTGTCAGAGTCAATATCGAGTACGGATGAGTGTCATGTAAACCACACAGACCATAGCTTTATGTTGTCGGATGAAGGCGGGATCATAACGTTTGATGACGACCATGGTGCGACGGACTGGGGATTTGATGATGCAGGTATCAGTGATAATACAGATTTTTAGGTTAGTGAAGGAATGTGGTGGATACCATTTTGGGTAGGTGTTGCAACAATCATCTTATTCGCTGCGGTTTATTATCTGATCAAAGAAATTTTGAAAAGAAAATACACTTCAAATAAGAAATAGTTTGCACTAGATCTGACAGTTACCCGTTTTTCAATCGGTGACTGTCAGTTTAGATTTGAGCAAAATTCTTCTCAGCTAATACAAAAAGTTGGTAATCAAGTTCTCGTTAGTTAGTGTCCTTACCAAAGTCCACATCAGTGGGCTTTTATAGTTTTCAAATCCTATTGGTGAGTCAACTTGGCGAAGTAATTTAATCATCTAGACTTTGGTGGAGAAAATCAGATTAAAATGAACTAGTTGCATACCCCTTTTCTCTTCACACAAACAAGTTTAATGAGTTCATTTTAATTATCTAAGTAGGTGAAATATATGTTATGTTTCATCATGGTGACCTCTATAAAATCAGGCTTTTTAGCTAACATTCAAAGGTGCAGAGGCTAACACCGTGCGGGTTTCAATATATATGTTGTAAGCGAAAATCGACTCTCAGGGAACTATTTAAGGAAGCAAACTATGGATTTAGTCTATATAACAGATGTGGAATATGATGAACAGGAGTATTCACCCAACTTTAATATACCAGATGGAAAGGACACTCTTCATGAAAATGATAATACAGAAGTATTGTTCGAGGCCCCAAGAGCTGGTATTGGGAAAATTGCAGGCACAATGGCAATCGGAACGCTATCTGCCTTTACTCCAATATCATTATTAGTTGGAGCTTCGGTAGCAATTCCTTCAATACATAAACTGGTAGTCTCAGAGGATAAGACTGAAGCAGTGCCTGACGAGAGTTATAATGAACTGCAAGGGTTTGTTAATAAACATTCGCTTGGAAAGCAACAAGCAATAAAAAAGGGTTTTAGATTTCCACCTGGGCATCCGCAGGTTGGAGAGACATACCGACTTCACCCTTTAGCCAATCGAAATGAGTCTAAAGAAAATCTATACATACCTGAGCATATATTTGAGGACGTTCTTTTTGAAGAAAGAGAGTCTGAATTATTGACTTTATTAGTTAACCTCGGGGCAACAAGCGTTGAAATTTCTAAATATGTGGATAATCTTTTTGATGACGAAAAGTTAGGTTCCTTATCTGGTGGTGTAAAAGAAATAGCTGAAGCATCTATTTCAGCAAAATCTTTTACGGGCTCCGGATATAATGAAAAGAATACACGGGCTTTTTCATTAAAAGGTAAGCCATGGAGTTATGGCGATATGCTTAATAAAGAAGGTTATGCGTGGCTTAACTTTGAACCATCATGGAATGCTTTAATAATGGCGCGCGAGATTGGAGCTTGTACAAGTGCTACATTAGAGATTAAAGAGACATCAAAATATACGGCAAATAAAGAAGCCTCTTTACAATTGAAGGCTAAAATATACTCTGCAAACGGCACTTTAAAGCTCATGGAAAAAGATTTTCAAGAGACTACTTATATAGTAAAGGTTGAATTTTCGGATACAGTTACAACATAAGAAAAAAGGATAAGCTGTGCATATGAACTGCGCTGTATTTAGATTGTAAATAGCGAAGTTGATATTGGCTCAAAGTAAAATGTGGTTTAGCTATGTTCGATTTTTTTGAGCCAGTAATCATCTGTCTATGTTTGGCAAAGAGGTTATTTGTTTGTTCAAGTAGATTTATGGACGAGAAACGAAGGTCATAGTGACCTAGTTTTAAGTATTAGGGTTTACTAAGAACGAGAAAGTTATCGGTTTGAGGTGCAGATCGTTTGTCTTTTTTTAAGCTTAACAGCAACGCCTAAAATGCCACAAAGCGTGTGAACGCAAGTGTTTTTCGCCAAGTAAATTATATTTAAAACTGTGACGATTTTTTGCCACAGTTTTGTTTCTTCTTTTACTTGTCACAATGGTCATAAGTTGTTTCTGTCACACCTATCTTCTAATAGCTTGGATTTTTGTAAGTTATATTTCAAAGCCCCTCATAGAACCTGTATCGCTAATTGATATTAATGACAACTTAGCTTTGTCAGATTCAATATCGAGTACCGATGAGTGTCATGTAGCCCACTCAGACCATAGCTTCATGTTATCGGATGAAGGCGGGATCATAACGTTTGATGACGACCATGGTGCAACGGACTGGGGGTTTGATGATGCAGGTATCAGTGATAATACAGATTTTTAATCGGTGACTGTCAATTTAGATTTGAGCAAAATCTTCTCAGCTAATACAAAAAGTTGGTAATCAAGTTCTCGTTAGTGTCCTTACCAAAGCCCACATCAGTGGGCTTCTATAGTTTAAATATTCTTCAAATTTGTTCACTATCAAGAAATCAATATGCTATTTCTAATTCAAAGTGTCATGAAAAGGCATTTAATTTTATATCAAGCACTACGAACCAGTCTCTTTTGAACAAATTATGAGCTGACAGTTTAAAAAACAATTAGAACAAAATTTAAACATAGATTTTCAAAAAATAAATAAAAGATAGAAACATTACTACTGTCATTTAATTTACAAAAAAACAAGGTTCTATGTTTATCAACGGTTTAAATGCCATTAACTTAAATTAACGGCCAACCCACTACAAAAAACCTTTCAAATCAATAGCAAAACATTCGAACGCACAATTTTTGAGCTAAGAAAAATTTTTTTCTAAGTAAATCCATATGGTTATTAAGAATGAATAAATTAAGGGGTTGCACGAAGAAAAAATATCACTAACATGTATAAGCAATACGAAGAAAACATATATAAAAACATGAGGTAATAAGTTAAAAATAACGCCGCCAAATTTAAATAAAACATATTGAAATACATTAAAAATCAAACTCATTATTCACAATTTAATATTTAGAATTGTTGAATACCTACAATGATAGATATGAAAACTGTGGATAATAAAATTAAACAATGTGAATTTTTTAAAATTTATATAATAACTTTTGAGGTTATAAATGAATAATACAATTAAAAATGGCGGTAGGCTGATGAAAGGCCAACTGTGGGCCAACATGTTTTTTACCGAGTGTTCAAGGCCATCAAATAAAACTCTGAGAAGTTGGATCAATGGCGGAGTTATTGAAGGTGAATTTGTAGGTAACAATGCTGAAGTATATGTTTACAGCAATCAACTTCCTCTCACCAATGTAGCCGCTTTCGCATTAGCAGCTCAGCTAGCGGAGTTAAGTTAACATGACAGGTAAAAGAAAAGCCGTAAATAAAAGTAATGGTAACAGAAGAAGCGAGAAGTACAGAGATCTTCCTCCTTATTTATACTTTGACAAGAAAGCTGGTTACTCTCTTAAGCTTACAGATGGCAGGAGAAAGATCGTCAGTCAAAATAGACAAGAAGCGATCACAGTTGCGCTTGACTATAATCGCCGAACACGCTCAGCTCCAATATTGGATAAGCTGATGAATGACAAGCCAGTGCAATTAAGTTTGAATCTTATTATAGATTCAATTATTGAACGTATGATTTCTGACAAAGCTCCAAGTAATGGCTTGCTTTCAACTTGGAAAAATGATGTTCAGCGTATAAAAAGTTACTTCACTATGCCTTGCAATGAAATAGCTTTAACTCATGTAACTGACTACATGGAAGTTAATCATGAAGGCGCTAGTAACAATGTATATAACCGTAAGCTTAGCTTCTTAGAGCTTGTATTCGACTACGCGAAGGATAGTGGCTATATGACAACAAACCCAGCCGCGTTAAAGATTAAAAAGCCAAAAGAGCACAAGAAACGAAAACCGTTAGATCTGGAAGCGTTTATAAAGATCCTAGAGGCAGCACCTTTGTGGTTAAAAACTTCTATGAATTTAACGATGCAAACGACACACGCTGTTTTAGAGGTATCTAGAATTGAATACAAATTGACTAAAGCAGAGCCAGGTCGCTGTGGTTGTATTTGGTATGAAGTACCAAAGCAAGATCAATTTGGCACGCTTTATGGGGAGTTAGCTATCCATCGCCAAAAAACTCATAAAAGCGAAGCTTCGCACGTGATTATTCCTATAAATGACACGTTAAAAACTATTATCGACAACAGCCGAGATGCAATCTTATCTCCTTATGTTGTACATAAGCTGCCGAAGAAAAACTCTAACCCTACTAGTTCTCTGGTTAATCACGTTACCCAGATAGTAAGTAAAAATATCAGTAAAGAGTTTTCTAGAATTCGTGATGAGTTAGGTTTATATGACCATCTAAAGCCAGAGGAGCGCCCTACTTATCATGAAATACGTGGCCTTTCAGCGCGTCTAATCAAAGCTCAAGGTAATGATCCTCAAAGCCGTATGGGTCATTCAGATAGTAAATCTACAAAGGTTTACACTGAGTTTGGAAAAGAGACTGAGTGGGTACAAGTACCAAATCTCACTGTTAACTTCTGAGTTTTAGAGTAATCTAACCTAATAAAAACCCGCTAATTAGCGGGTTTTTATTTATTAGCAATATATTAAGCTAAGTGAAGTTTTCTATTCGATAGTTAAAATAAATAAAGTAAAATCTGACTCATATTTGGACATTTCCGCGTTAGACTTTTAGCTCGGATTAGTGAATTTCGGATTAAAATTTCTATGGTTAACGCCGCAATCACGCGCTTGTCGCGAGTATTGCCTTGTTAAGCGCTAATAACCGCGTACTCTATTGGCAAACGGAATTCACAACGCAATGTTTCAATATAGCTTTGCTCTAATGTAGTCGCGGCATTTGGTCCTACAATTATCAATTTTTCAGGCCTTTTACACTCCGGCCAATATGCGTATTCAAGGATTTGTCCTAAAGCTTGTCGAATACAAGCTTTAGCTGATGATGCGGTTTTTATTTCGTAGAACCAGAAGTTTTCACCACTTTTTACAACAAGGTCAATACTACCATTAGTGCATTGTATCTCTGTACCCACATTTTCAACACCATGCTCTTCTGCCAATTTTTTATAAAGCTTTAGTTGAATATCATTATGCCTTAACCTAATGTTAAGTTCTTTTTCTGCAATCGTTCCACTAGTATTAGATAGCTTCTTGGTACAACCTGGAGTGAAATTAAAGTAACTTGCCTCTTTAGACTTATTTTCTGATGTCGTTTGATTTTCAGTATATAAATATAGTGGCAATAAGCGATCAAGCGTTTCTAAAATAAGTTGATAACTAATCTTTGTAAGATCCTGCTTCCCACCCAAGAATATGAACAAGCCTTCACGCACATTTTCTTGAGAAATTGGCGAAGGCATGTAATCAAAGCTTCTCTTATCTTCAAAGTGCCACATCCTAAGATCTGAGAAATCCCCCCCAAATTCGGACATATATTCATTGAATAAAGATATTTTTGGTATCAAGACATCAATCGTAGGGAGTGATTGGCTGCATTCTAGTGAAAAAGCTACACCATATCGAAGTTCAGAGCCTTCAATTCCAATATTGAATTGTAGCTCCTTTCTTCCTCCATAATGCCAGCCCCACTCTTTAAAAACAGTTCTATGGTCAAAAAGTTGATTTGAGGGCAATCTCTTTAATTTTTGGATTCTCTTTCTTATTTTTTGAAGCTCACCAACATCGAAGTTGTGAGCTTCAGCATTTATTCTATTAGCAATTTCTTGGAGTGATTGCATATTAGACTCCATTTACGCTTAACATTTTATTAGAGCACATGCCCGTTTACCTCATTAGACCAGTAAAAACGCGCATCATTAACTGTTTGTATTGCAAAGAACTTATCAGCTTTTTATCTAATACACCATCCGGAAAAGTGCGCATGCGCGTTTTCCAAACCTATTAACTAATTTTGGGAAAGTTTATGCGGATGATTATTAAGGGTTTTATAAACTTTAGGCTGGATAAACGCGCAAACTAATCAGTTTAAAAATACTCAAAAGCATCTAAATTTAAATACGACTGTATACCCATACATTGTTTGTCGCTTTACGGTAGGGCCAAACATTAGGTAAATGGATGAGATTTTGTAGGACAATTCATTCGTCAGTTTTCGATTCACCAAATAAATGCTAGTAAGCTTTGGGGCAAAGGCTAGTTTTATTTATAACTCGTCGATGGACAGAAACAATTTAGAACTGATGCTCTACAGCGCTTCTGTCAGATTAGGAAAAGTATGTTGGTTCCTTGATCGTTTGTTGGGGGTTATTTTCCCATGAAAACACCTGTTCCAGGAGTCTTCATATTGTCTAACCAAGTAGTAATTATTTTTTTATCAGCTTGTTCAATGTTATATCCTCTAGCTATACAGTCATTTGCAGCTCCAGGTGATAATGATGATGTTGTAACTATTAGACCCGATTGTGCTTTTTCCCATTGAACATCCGCCCATAGAGCTTTGACTACAGTTTTATCTATTTTATTTTGATATCGTTTGCACTGTATCAATATTAACGGTGCTTCGCCCGGTCCAGACTTGTCCTTCCAAACTCGAACATCTATACCACCATCATTTCTTCCAGGACCTAACTCAACTTTATAACCTTGCCTGTCAAAATATTCAGCGGTCAGTCCTTCAAATTTTCTCCAGTGCATATCGCCAAGTTTGTTCTCATTTCTATGAAGAAAATTAATATATCTTTGGTCGATAAACTCACCATATTTATTATCTAAAGACTCTGATAGGAATAGTTCTTTTAAATCAATAGTATCATCCCACTCAAACCTGCGATAAGTAGATAATCGGCAGTGCATATCTTCCGAATTACCTTTGATGAATTCAAAAGCCATGTTGAGACCGATTTTTCCATATCTTTCGGCACATTCCCTCATAAATGGCTCAGGATTCATCACTTTCGTTCCATTTTTAATAGCTTCATCTACCATTAATTTATGATATCTATTAAACATATCAAAAATTGCCATAAATGTTGGATATAGCTTTTCATTCTTCATATATTTATGGAGAAGTCTAATCGTACTTGATATATTATCTGGCGATTCTATATTACCCAAATAGTATAATATTTGATTAAATATATAATCGACATCTTCAGAGTGAATCCTAATAACACTCTCATCACTCATGGATAATATTTCTTTATAGGCTGAATCTGATGGGAAAACATCTACTAACTGTTCTTTATTTAAAGCAATACCAGTTTTAAAACCGGCAGCTTCACTCAAAGTAGCAGTAAATTCACCATTAACTAAATATATTGCCATATTAAACTCCTTGGTGAATTAATAACGAAAAACCTACCCCCTCTTGAAGCATTTGTTAAGCCTCAGTCTGCAAGTGCAGATACTTTCATGTGCAATTCTACAAACTCATCAACCTCTCCGTTGAAAAAAGTTTCTCGCAGCTCTTCAAATGTTAAAGATGAAAATAGCTTGTTTGCTATTTTTTTACCACCTAAGGCACCTGATAAACCATTAGATTTTGATAATGCCTTAACGTCACACCAGTCGGTAAAAACGAGATTTGCGCCTGGAACTAAGCGTTCGATACCACTTGAAGACATATAATTTTCTATTTCTCTCTTCTTAGATACTGTAAAGTTCTCGCCTTCCACAAATCCATACTCTTCCAATTTTTCAGCATTTGGAGATGCTTCATCTTCTGAAGTTTTGTCAGAGTCTAAGAAAATGAAGAATGGCTTATTCAAAGTTTGCAGCAAGTCTAGTGTTACCCAATGCTTGATGCTGCCACAACCACCAACAGGGATAGTAACAACGCCTAGATCAGCAAAGTTTTGTTCAACTATTCCATTGTCTTTATATGTATTGGCTAGATGAGCGAAAGCAACGCAATCGTCTATGCCTTCGACAAGAAGAAAGCACTTTGTGTTGTCGAACAAAGAAATAAATTGGTTGTCGATTGTTATTCCTAGATCGCTCGCAATACCAGAATGGTCATTTACACTCGAATCACATGTGTATGAGCCTGCCTCTTTATATATCCTATGCAAGTCAGATTTTTGAGTTTTCGAAACAATTACAGGAGAGTGCGTTGTTAAGAAAACTTGGTAACCTGCAACCGAAATGTCATTTAGCTTTTCGAATAGGTTTTCTTGCGCAGAAGGGTGAAGAAATGTTTCAGGTTCTTCAAAACCAAAGATGATATTTTGAATTTCATTAGATTTCTGCTCAGCGAGATACTCAAAATAAGCCATCATTGTAATTCTTCGGAAGCCGTCCCCTCTTGCTGAAAGAGGCACTGAACCATTTCCGTTATCGCTGTCAAATGTAGTAGTGATTAGCTTACTCCAATCAAATTCAACGTTTGCATGAACCTGTTCACTTTCAGAGACTACAGCATTTATTTTGCTTGTTATAGCAGACAGAACTGTTTGTAAATGTCCTTTTACCTTGTCCTCAAGCTCTTCAGTATCCACCTGCTCCTGAATGACTTTAAACGCCATATCTTTAAAGTATTTCTGTATAGTTGAATCACTTTCTGATAAGGGGGCGTCCGCTACAAAGTATTCAAACCTAGGTAAGCATAACTTAATAGCGCTCTCTGTCTTTTTAAGGCGAGATGCACCTGAAGTCGGTAGCTTCTCTAAAATATATGAAGACTCATCTCCACGAGCGATAAAGAACTCTCGAAGTCTATTTCTTTTCTCTGCATTATTGTGGGCTTCACCAGTGTCTGGGTTTGTCATTAAACCTGGTTCCGCTTCTAACCCATTATCTCGGCATAGCTTTATGAGCTTAGCTTCCGTAAGTGAAAAGAAATCTAGCTCACCAAATGAGAGTCTTTCTACAAAATATTCGGGAGAAACTTTACCTGATTTGGTTCCATCCCATCTTTTTGTGAGGTGTAAGTAGCCATCACTATTAACTAAACCTTCAGCTTCAAAAGTCGTGGTAGTATTTTCATCAATAACAATTTGCGTATGGTTCGGGCAGAAGTAAAGTTCGATTACAGAAAATTGTCCTGTTGTGTTATTTAAATATTCTGCTTGATACTGCTTTGAATTTATAAAAAGATCTAAGGCTTTCAAAACAGTTGACTTGCCCGCATCATTTTTACCAACAATAACATTGAAATCTTTTGCAGGTATTTCTACTCGCTCACTAATACCTTTAAAGCCACTAATCGCAATTTTTTCTAATTTTATCATTATTCCTAATTCCGGCTGATGAAGCTTAACATTTTAGTATTTATGCGACACGCAGTTTGTGTTGCATAATCGCTTGTTGGACTGAGCCGCTACCTGCTCGGTGTGTCAGAGGTGGTGTTGTCTATGCTATGGGAATTTATTTTTTCTGGCCTAAACTATAGTAAGTCAATTCCATTGGTGTATCTGGCCTTATTTAAACTTTCCCTGCACGGCTCAGCGTTTATTATGTTTCCATTACAACTAAGTTTGGCTAAATAAGCAACTATATATTTGCACGCACAAAGCAGTCATTAGAGCATTTACCCATACTTGTTTTGGGGCAAAGGCGAGTTATATTTGTAACTCGTCGATGGACAGTTATGAGTTAGAATCGACAAGCGGTTCTGTTCCTACAGCGGATAGTGAAAACGCTTTTAGCTGCAATGAGTGTTATTGCTGCGTTTTATACTTGCGATGCTTAATAGCAAAATCGCGGAAATATTACGAGTCCGATAGGCTACACTAGAGATATGGCACTTACTCTACATTAACAAGGTAACTGTACAGGAAACAAGAGCTTATAAAACTAAAAAGTAGTGGGAAAACAAACTCAATCGCAAGCTTAATTGCATTCGAAAACTGCACAAAGCCATTTTTATATTTGAAAGTTATTTCTTCATTCTTTCTGTTAATGTCACTTAACTCACCACTTTCGGTCCCTATATCAGAACAATCGCTTTGGTTTTGCTCATAAGTAAAACATTCTTCAGCAGTAAGTCCTAACGTACTTCCTGTAGTATTTCGAGTTTTTCGACCAATCAAAGAAGGCAAGAAATACTGTGTTAACTCTACCAACGAATAAACTAAAAAATTAAATAAAAAGTACACCGTTATTGCAAAAACAAACCATCCGACTATTGTTTCATTTTTTGATAGATCCATCCCTAGGACAGCAACCTTTTGGGGCAATGATTTGCTTATTGCGATAAATAAAGAAACCCCTGAAAAGATTAAAAGTTTTGTCTTAGTCTTGTTCAAATTATCACTAAAATTTAACATTTGCAGAATTAATACTCCGATTCGATATTGCCACCTAACGGTCCGTTCACTGGGCCGATGAAGTAGAACAATTATTGTGGAGCGTAGTGGGCTCCGCGTGCATTGCCTTTTTAGCCACGTTTATTAGCATTACCAAGGCTCATCAATTTTTCAACAAAATTATGAAATTCTGAATTTGTACTCATTGCCATATCAAATGAGAACTTATGGACCAAAAGATTTCTGATATGGTTAATTGAAGAACGTCCAATTCTTTTATTGAAGATATGCTTATCGACCTGACCGCTGTATTCATTATAAATTTCTTGATCTAAACCGGCTGCAATCCATGCTTCGATGGAAGGATTAGCAAAGAGCCCAGAAATATTCTCACACTTACTAGATTCAATTAAACGGTCAAGCTGCAACACATTTTGTTGATACTCATCATCGGTATTAGCGTCGCTGTCAAGAAGAACTATCACATGCTCGAAAATCTTTGAGTACGGAGCCACAACCTCGTTAAAAGTATTGAGCACCTGATATTTACCGTATGTAGGAACTATTACGAAATGCTGCGCCAAATCAAGATGCTGGACTATATATGAGACAACCAACCGATCAACTTCCCCCTCAACTACAATGCAGATACGTGTTCTACCTCTAGTATCAGTATCATTTGCAGTGCTAGTTGGTTTAGGGATTGATTTATCAAGCTCATTCATCCAAGTAATAAGCTTTTTCTCGAAATCAACTATAGATATAAATGGAGCAATCCAGTTGTTTGTCTTTCGTTGAGTAATCCAATCTAGAAAATCGAATATTTCATTTTTTTCTGCATACGATGGAGAAAATGTACTTAAATACTGATTTCTTCTCCTTGTTTCCTTCTCATCCAAAGTCCGTTGTCTTGCGAAAGTTACGACGGGTATTCCTTGATTGTGTGCGACAAAAACTTCGCACCATGTTATAGATAGTTTATTAAGCTCGTATACTAGATCGAACCGCTTTTTCCTACCTGATTTTTGTGCACCAAGAACACTAAATATCAGTGGAGAAAAAGGCTCCAATGTTGCCCCGCTATATTTACCACCGTATCTTCTGTCTACCAAACATATAACCAAATCAGACTCTTTGATAGCCTCTAAGCATTGGTCGTGGGAATGAAGGCCAATTCTAGCAGGGAACGTAGGGCTTTCGTGAAATAAAACCTCATGACCATTAGCCTCAAGACGATCAACGACCAAAGCCCTGAAGTCCGAAAGGTCATAAGCAGTGGAGCTAAGGAATATCTTCATTTGTTCTCAATACTTCCATATCTGGCTAACAATTTTATAGTGAGGGTATCGCGAATCTTTCTGCTGATGTCACGCTCATGTATTAATAAATCTATTATTAACAAATAACGTAATGCATTGCCAACTATAATGTTTTTATTAGCACTAAATATATTCAGAAAAAAGAAAATACGCATATTACACAGTATAAAAATCAATTAACTCTTTTTTAAGCCAACCTCAATGTTTAGCTATTTCTGAAAAATCGATACTTAGAGCATTTACTCGTTTTAGGACATGAGCAATTACAAAAAGCTCTACAACTCTCTCATTTGAAACTCAGCACAAGGTTTATGAAGTCTAATACTTCTAGTAACAACACCTTCTAAGCAAAAATCTTCATCAGGTGAAACATACACAGGCTTAAACTCATCAGAAGCTGATAATAACAATCGATTGTCCTTATCGATGATCTTGCAAACAAAACACCCATTGTAACTTGCAACCACAATATCACCGTTGCTCACATCTACCGCCCTATCAACTAAAAGTAGGTCTCCATCATATATACCTACTCCCTGCATTGACTGCCCTGATGCCATGCCGATAAAGGTAGCATCAGGGTGTTTAATTAAAAGTTGATCCAGCGAAAGGCCAAGCTCTTTGTACTGAGCAGCAGGCGATTCAAAACCTGTAATACCAGCTTCGATATAGATTGGAATAACGAACATAAGAAATAAAAAAACACTGTACATATAAACAGTGTAGTAAAAATCTGAAGGATCCTAAAGTGAAATATGAAATGATTTAGCTATAGGTTTTTACACTTAGTTTCTCTAATGAATTGTCTTAATGACTTTAAAAGGTTTTACGGAAAAAAGCATTTGTAATAGGCTCTATAACTATCTGTTTTATAAGGTTATAAAATTCGCGAAAGTACTGAATTCCACCCTACGAAAACCCTTGCACCAGCTTTATTTTCTTTAAATATCATACTGTTATATAGGTATTGTGGAATATCATGGGGTGTCAGGGGTCGCAGGTTCAAATCCTGCTATGCCGACCATTTTTCTACACTCAATTCAATAAGTTAATTAACTTAGCTATTTACTTTATCGCACCTTAACTCTGTATTCTTTTATTTATATCGCACATTTATCGCACCATACTTAACTAAATTTATTTTCTCATTTTTATGTTGGATTAGGTGTTGATTGGGGGGGATATATGAAGACAGCTAATGGCACCTTTGTTACCTTCCCAAAGATAGAATTTTATAAAAGCTTTTCAGATAAATAATGTGTAATAGACGGGCAATGAATCGTGGCAGCCCATATATGATCTTATACTTTTGGCAATTAGGTTAGAAATGCTCCTGACTGATAGGTTTGAGCGAGAAGCAGACGGCCACTCTAACACGCTTTTGGACAAAAACACGTTAGAGTATTTAATCAGTAACGCCCGCATAAGGGGCTGATAATAGTTTGCTAAAATGTGAAGCGAAGCGGAACCGAGCAAACTGTTAGCAGTCCCGTGCTTAATGCGCTTGTTATGGTGCATCTACGCACTCAATACTCATTTTGTTAAGCACTTTATCTATAGGTTCGCTTACAGGCCAATAAACCGACAAACTTAAAAAACCGCCAGGTTCTATAGTAACCCCAGCATGATCAATTGCAACAGATGCATTAGTTTTCACATAGGCTCTACTTGTTACACCATTTATATTCAATATTATGGATTTAGTAGTAAAAATATTGTGATTTTTAGTAGGATTATCAACTACTAGACTGCCAAAAACTAATGGTAAATCATTATTAAACTTAAAGTTATCCCAAAAACTGAACGTTGACACTTTATTTTTAGATATGATTTCTAATTCAAGGTTATTGGAGCATTCCACATTTGAAATATAATCATATGCTTTACCCGTAAATGAACTTAACAAAAGCGATAGAATTATTAGGATTTTCATTCCCGCACCATAACGCCCGCATAAGGGGCTGATTAATGTTTGGCTAAAATGTGAAGCGGAGCGGAACCGAGCCAAACTTTAGCAGTCCCGTGCTTAATGCGCTTGTTATGTGCTAATTGGCTAAGCCTGCTTTAAAGTTTGATAAAACTTTCTTCTTTAACTTGCTATCATCTAAAAAGTTAAGAAAGCTCGCCTTTATTTTGATTTTATCTTTATAGCTTTGATTTAATTTTTTATTTTACCTTTATCAGTCTGTTGATAGGAATGTCCAAATTCGTTTAAAAAGCATATAGATAGAAGGTGTGTACACCGAAGTATATTTAAGGTTTTATCTTTATCATCATTGTCAATTTTAGAAAAATACTCGATGACTCGTCTAAGCGGATCGTAACTGTGTTTTAACTTAGGAACAAAATCATCAAATTCAATAACTTTGTTGTTACTTACTACCCATCCGCTAAATCCTTTAAGTTCATTACGGTAAAAGTGGTTCGAATCATCATCTTGCTTATACCCCAATTCAGTTAATAAGTTGGATTCACAAAAAATATTTTTAAATGTTTTTACATAAAGTAAAAAAGTAATATCTTCTTCATCTGCAACCGTTGAGTCCATAGATAATAAGTCTTCTTCTGTTTTTATGCAGAAGTGAATTAAAACAAGAAACCTATATATGAAGCTGTTGAGGTAGTATTGGTTTGTCTGGAACCACTCTTTCTCACTAATGTTATGGTAACCCTTAGAAATATTTTTATTAAAATTAAACATCCTGTAGTTAAACTCCTCTGCGGCATTTAACAAAGGTACTTTTGTTTTCACAATCTCTTCTTTTAGTAATTTCTTTTGTTCGAATTTATATTCTTTTTGAAGTTTGTAATTTAATGAATAATTTTCATGGAAGACTTTAAACAACCAACCTAGTCCAAATATAAAAAGAGAAGTAATAGCTGAAACGATGGCTGCTTGAAGTTTTACATCTAATTCTAAAAAGTTCACTTGTATTCCTTTACTCGATTCTTGCCAACTACTGAAAGCACATAACGCCCCAAGCAGGGGCAATAACACGTAGGCTATAATACGGAACGAAGTGACGGGAGCCTACGTGTTAGTGTCCCGCTGCCTTGGTTTGTTATGTTACGACTAGCTAATAACGTACAGTATAAGCAAGCCAACAATAGAAACGAAAATGAATGACATACCAATCTGATTATAAAACTTTCGCGCACTTTGAAGTCCAAGTTTTTCTGTTTTGGCGCGCTTAAAGCGAATTTTTGCGATGCCATAGTCAATATTCAGAAGAGCCCTAACTGGAGTGAGTAATATTATGATTCCAGCGAGACCGAAGAATATTAAAACTAAAAATTCCAAAACTTTCCTTTAGTAACATAACGCCGCAATATGGGGCGTATTAAGCTTGGCTAAAATTAGCGAAGAATGAGCGCCAGCCAAGCTTAATACGTCCCATTTATAATTGCCTTGTTATATTTTTAATTACATTAAAACCAATAGTCTTTCATGGCAATTAAAAAGTCAGGGGTAATAGGGAAACCCGATTTATCTCCCAATACTGAGTCAATAGAGCATTTAGGGCAAAAAGCAGTTTGACCAATGCCTTTGCCATTTTTGTCTGTCCATTGGTTAATTTCAGATGGTTGGAATGTATGCCCACAATGGAAGCAACCACATATTTTACTAGCCATAACTTCTGAGCGATGGTGTATAGATCTTTTATGGGCTGCCTTGACTCTTTCTAATGAATTCATAATCGATTTTTACGCCATCCTTGCTGAAAATATAATGCTTGCCTAACCGGCGCAAAATAGCAGGCTAAAATTAGCGACGAAGGAGCGCAAGCCTGCTGTTTTGCGTCCCTAGGTTTAGGCACTTGTTATGTATTTTTTAACCTTAGCTTATACAAACCAGTTAACCTTTTTGATAAGCCCATACAAATCATCACTGCATAGAGCAATGC
>Ga0066368_10000056_pt1 | contig 19996 bp, 17 predicted proteins | sample Knorr_S7_td_NADW_FD_71215 | JGI IMG/M metagenome (GOLD analysis project Ga0066368, IMG submission 71215) | Marine microbial communities from Southern Atlantic Ocean transect - Knorr_S7_td_NADW_ad_2505m_LV_A | ecosystem: Environmental > Aquatic > Marine > Oceanic | place: Southern Atlantic ocean... | reverse complement strand
TCTGCACCAACGTTCCGCCATCGAAGAACTCCAACACGAACAGATCATCTGCCACCAACTCGACGTTGCCAAGCACGACCAGATTCTTTCCGTTACCACTGAACTCGCCCAGGAACCGATAGACCTGCTCATCAACAACGCCGGTTTCTGGCTCGGAAAAGATGAGCACTACGGCCGCTGTGATGATGCACGATGGATGGAGGAGTTCCGGGTCCACATGTTCGGCACCATGGCCATGTGTGAGAGCTTTGTGCAGCAGGTGGCAGCGAGCAAGCGAAAGCTTATCGTCAATATATCCAGTGGTAACGGCAGTCTTACCCTAGAAAACGGCATCGGTGATTATCCGTACAACACCAGTAAGGCAGGCTTGAATCTGATCACTAAAGGATTGGCAGCAGACCTTAAACAACGGGGCATCACCGTTGTCTGTTTCACCCCGGGCTTTGTTGCAACGGACATGTCGGGGCCCGATGCGGATCTCACCCCGCATGAAAGCGTGAGCGCGATGCGCGCCATCATCGATACGCTCGGTCCTGAACAGACGGGCACTTTTTTGCGCTACAACGGTGAAACGGTACCCTGGTAGGCCATGACAAACAAACGACTCTCTGTTGTCGTTACCGGTGCCAACCGCGGGATCGGGCTGGAGCTTGTGTCCCAGTATCTGACCGATGGCTGGCAGGTGCACAGCTGCTGCCGCGAACCCGAATTGGCAACGCAACTAGCAAGTCTGGCATCAAACTCAGCGCTGAGCATTCATCAACTTGACGTCGGCAATCCAGATTCAGTCGAGAACCTGGGGCTTGCACTGTCAGAACATTCGATTGATCTCTTGATCAACAATGCAGGTATTTATGGCGGTGAACGGCAATCCTTCGGTGACATCGACTATGAGCAATGGGCGCGGGTGCTTAACGTCAACACGTTGGGCCCCTACCGGGTCAGCACGGCACTGGCAGACCAAGTCGAGAACAGTGAACGGCGTCTGATAGTCAACGTCTCGAGCACTATGGGTAGTATCGAGCAATATGCATCGGGCGGCCACTATATCTACCGCAGCAGTAAAACCGCACTGAATATGGTGACCGTCAACCTGGCCCATGATCTTCGCTCCCGTGGCATTACCGTCCTGTCAGTACACCCGGGCTGGGTACGCACAGACATGGGTGGCTCAAGCGCCGATATTTCAACCCCGACGAGTGCAGCCGGACTGCGTCAACTGATCGACGATGTATCGATCGTGGACAGCGGCCGATTTTTTTCCTGGGACGGTTCACCCCTGCCCTGGTAATCCCGGCGAACGAGGCAGGCTGGGCCCCATGTCAGAATCGGTGTTGTGACCGCGCTGCAAAACAAACCCCGAACTGACATATCTGCGGCTGACCTGGCAGACACAGTTTTTCTGATCAATCCGCTTGCCGGCAATGGCCGCGGACAAGAAACCTGGTCAATGCTGCTGGCGCACTTGCCTGAGCTGGGCAACACTCGATTGATCAAGAGCCGGAATCCCGCTGAGGCCTTGCAGAAACTCAATGAAACACTGACCGAAAATGTCCGCCGTCTGGTGGTCATTGGTGGTGACGGCAGCCTGCACTTGGCTGCCAACCACGTACTGAAGAACGGATACACGAAACAGGTCGCGTTAGGGCTCATTCCGGCAGGCACTGGATCAGACTACGCCAGGATCCTGCGGTTGTCAGGAGATCCGCTACAAGCACTCCACCAGATCTGCACTGCAGTACCCAGAAAAGTCGATGTCCTTCGTATCACGGGGGGGAACGGTGAGGTGCGCTACGCAATCAATACCTTCTCTACCGGTGTGTCTGGGTGGGTCAGTCGCCGCCTGGCTGGGTTAGCAGTCAAGGGATCTGCGGTGTATCTGCGTACCACCTTAAAGGCGTTTATCAGTTTCGAAGCCGTCGACTGCCGGGTAGTTGTTGACAACACACCCTGGTTTGAGGGTCCGCTGTATCTGCTGGCCATCACCAAGGGGAGTCACTTTGGCCAGGGCATGCATATCTCACCCCGCGCCAGTCTGGACAACGGTCTATGCGAAGTTGTTGCCGTGGAACCCATGTCGCGCTGGCGACTGCCGCTGCGACTGGGCCGGCTCTACCTGGGAAACCATCTTTCCGCCAGCTACGTGCACTACCGACAGGGCCGAACGGTTGTAATTGAACCTATTACCAACAATCCCGGATTCGAGATCGATGGAGAATCAACCGACGCTGCGTCAGTCACTGTGGAGACCGTGCCCGCGGCGCTGACCATGCTGGCGTAAACTGCTCGATCACCTGGCACATAATTCAGTCAGCGGCCTGTCGACAAATCGCACAAAAGCGCCAGGCACTGCACCATCACGGTTGCCGCCAGAAACGCCGTCATACCCCCTATGTCGTGCGGCGGACTGACGGTGTTCACATCGACTGCGACCAGATTCAACCCCTGCAGTCCAGTGATCAGCTGCAATCCTTGCTGTGCAGTCGCACCGCCGAAGGTTGGTGTACACACACCGGGTGCACAGGATGGATCGAAAAAATCCATGTCAAAACAAAGATATACAGGCTTGTCGGCCAGAATTTTGTGGACCTCGCTCAGCACCGAGCCAAACCCGCGTGCATAGAGCGCCGCGCCGTCAATCAAACGATAGCCCATCTCGCGGGTGTGCTCAAAAACACCGGGAACGGTTACGGTACCGCGAGCGCCAATGTGAAAGGACTGCCGGGTGTCGATCAACCCTTCCTCAGCAGCCCGGGTAAAGGTGGTGGCCGTGTTATAACGCTGATGTTCATATTCACCGTCGCCAGGATAAGTGTCGGTATGTGCATCGATGTGAAGCACTACCAGATCGGAATACCGGCGATGCAGGGCCCGGAGCTGCGGCAACGTGACCAGACCGTCACCACCCATGGTCACGGGCACCGCGCCTGCCGACACGACAGTGGCTACCGCCTGCTCGATACTGTCCAGTGACGGCGTTATCACACCGGGTGTACAGGCCACATCGCCGCAGTCGACCACGTTGAGTCGCTTCAGGGGATCAAAATCCCACTGTGGCGGCTGGTAGGGCCGCACCAACGCGGATTGTTCGCGGATGGCTGCTGGGCCAAGCCTTGCGCCAATGCGGGTTGGATGTATGCCACAGTCAAATGGCACACCTAACACAGCTGCCCTGCTTTCTGATGCATCGCTGGAAAACGGCACGCCCATAAAGCTGGATCGAATTTCTAATCCGCTGTTCTGTTGATGCTCTGTCGATTCCATAATTTGAGCTGAAATGATTCTGCAAAACGCCGCACTCACACCTGTACGGACAGGGATGCTATTGTAGGCAAATCAACTGCTTCGTGTCCCAGCACAACCCATCTCCTGGAGATTTTTCATGGACCGTGTTTTGCGCACCCCGGACGACCGATTTCAGAACCTTCCGGGTTATGATTTCGACCCGCACTATGTAGAAGATCTGATCGGTTACGAAGGTCTTCGCTGTCATTATATTGACCTTGGCCCCAAGGATGCGGAGCAGACCTACTTGTGTCTTCACGGCCAACCCACCTGGCTCTACCTTTACCGTCACATGATCCCGGCCTTTCTTGAAAGCGGCGCTCGAGTGGTCGCACCGGATTTCTTCGGTTTTGGACGGTCTGATAAACCTGCTGATCAGAGTGTTTACACCTTTAACTTTCACCGCAACATGCTGCTGGCTTTCCTGTCGCGTTTTGATCTGACAGAACTGACTCTGGTCTGCCAGGACTGGGGCGGCATACTCGGGCTGACTTTGCCTATGGAAGCGCCCCATCGATTTTCCCGCCTGCTGGTCATGAACACAGCTCTAGGTACAGGGGATGCGCCGTTGGGCGACGGGTTTCTGGCCTGGCGCCAGTGGTGCCGCGACAACCCTGATCTGTCTGCAGGCAGGCTGCTCTCCAGAGCCTGTCCACATCTGCAAGCCGATGAGGTCGCAGCCTACGATGCGCCGTTTCCCGATAGTGAATACAAAGCAGGGGTACGCGCTTTCCCCGAACTGCTGCCGGAACAGCCGGACGACGAAGGCGCTGAACTCTCCCGCCGGGCAAGATCCTGGTTGGAAGACGAATGGCCGGGCGAGACATTCATGGCCATCGGCATGCGCGACCCGGTACTGACACCGAAGACTATGCACTACCTGCGGAAAAACATCCGCAACTGCCCGGACCCTTATGAAGTCGCTGAGGGTGGCCACTTTCTGCAGGAGTGGGGTGTGGATGTTGCAACCCGAGCGATTGCTGCTTGGTCGGCTGAAGCCTAAACCCGGCGCGAAAATCAAACCCTGTTAAAGCCGGCTAGAATGACTGGACAGAACGTTCTTGTCATCGTTTCTGATGAGCATACACGTGAGGCGCTGGGCTGTTACGGCGCCGATCACATGCATACCCCCAACATTGATGGCCTTGCCCGCCGCGGCACACGCTTCAGTCACGCCTACACGCCGTCTCCCATCTGTGTCCCGGCCAGAGCATGCATCGCAACGGGTACCTACGTTCACCAGAACCGTTGCTGGTCTAATGCGCAGCCTTATCACGGGCAAGTTACCGGGTGGGGCCACCGCCTGATTGAAAATGGACACCGGGTGGTGTCTGTTGGAAAACTTCACCATAGAAGTAGCCGGGACGACAATGGTTTTGATACTGAAATCATGCCATTGCACGTCAAGGACGGCATCGGCTGGGCCCGGGGCCTGCTGGGGCGTAATGGAAGCAGCTGGGATGCTGCCGCACATTTCGCTGAAGAAATTGGCCCTGGACTGTGTGACTACAATCAATATGACATGGAAATTTCAGCAGCCGCATGTCAGTGGCTTCGACACGAGGCAACGAAAGATCCAGAAAAACCATGGGTGCTGTATGCGTCCTTTGTCAGCCCACACTACCCACTGATCGTGCCTCAACGCTATTTTGATCTCTATCCGCCGTCGCAGATCGAACCACCCCGCCTGAATACCCCGACCGACCACAGCGAGCACCCTGTCCTGCAGGCGATGCGTCATTACCTCAACTATGATGACTTTTTCGATGACCAGAGCCGCCAAGTCGCCAAGGCCAGCTACCTTGGTCTGTGTTCATTTCTAGACGATCATGTGGGAGCACTCATCGACGCACTGCACGACAGCGGCCAATACGACAACACGCTCATCATTTACACCAGTGATCACGGAGAAATGGCTGGCAATCACGGGCTGTGGACCAAGTGTGTGATGTACGAGGAATCGGCCGGGATACCGCTGATCCTGTCCGGGCCCAGTGTACCTAAAGGTGAGGTACGCTCAACCCAGGCCTCACTGGTTGATCTTCATCCTACCATCCTCCAAGCCACGGGGCTTGGGCTGTCCCGTGATGACCTTGATCTACCGGGATGCTCACTGCTCGACCTGATAGATGGCGAGACTCCTAACCGACTGGTGCTGTCAGAGTATCACGATGGCGGTTCGATTACGGGCATGTTTATGATTCGCCGAGAACAGTTTAAATATGTTTGCTACCCGGGATATCCACCCCAGCTGTTTGACCTTGAAAAGGACCCGTATGAAAGCACTGATCTCGCTCCAGAAGCTGCCTACCAGCAGGAAGTCCAGGCGTGTCACCGGGCTCTGTGCACACTGGTTGACCCCGAACGTGCGAATGAACTCGCGTTCTCCGACCAGAGCGCCAGAATCAGCGAACTCGGTGGCCGAAAAGCAATCGAGTCGATGGAGAATTTCGACCAGAGTCCTGTCCCGCATTGATCTCCGCTATCTTTGGGCATTGACCAGAAGTCGGTCGGACCCCATTGCCTAACAACGGCAACACGATCAGTCCGATAACAAAGCGTGACTAGCGGGGTGTAGCCGCGGGCAGGCCACCATCTACAGGTAGCGTTACACCAGTGGTCGGAGTAGCGCGCGTCAGAAAAAAGAGTACGGCGCTGCCGACGTGCTCCGCGGTAATTTGGGCCTTTAGGAGATTTCGATCACGGTAATACGCTTCGAGTCCCGCTGGGTCGAGTCCCCGTGATCGCATGCGGTCCGGCCCAACCTCCGCCCATAGCCCGGAGGATCGTTCCCCATGTGAAAAAACCGCATCAGGTGCGACCATGTTCACGCGTATGTCATGACTTGCGAACTCCTGACTGGCGACCCGAGCGAGTTGGTGGGCGGCTGCCTTAGTGGCGCTGTAAGCGCCAAAATCAGCCCCAGGTGCAAACACGTTTTTTGTCGATATCAGAACGATGTCTCCCCCGGTTCCCTGAAGATTCATGTTTTTCGCCGCCTCTCGCAAGAGAAGCAGGGTACCGTCTGTATTAACACGCTCTAGGTCTCGAAACTTCTCGAAATCAATCGTCTCCAGTGGGGAAACGTGAGCCAATCCTGCGTTGATCACTACGATATCCACCCCTCCCCATGCTCGATTCACTTGTTCGAATCCGGCGACAACTGAACCGGGGTCAGCCACGTCGAGCCCAAGCGAAAGAACCCGGTCGGGGAACTGCTGACTGAGGGATTCTGCGAGTTGGTCAAGTGAATCACCAGGCAAGTCCGTGACCGCCACATGTGCACCCTCCGAAAGGAGTCGGGCAGAAATGCCTGAACCGATCGCGCCTGCCGCACCCGTCACCAGTGTGATCCTGCCGGTAAGTGCCGGCCTGTTGTCGCGGGCAAGTTTCGCGTGTTGCAGTGACCGGTATTCCATATCGAACAGGTGCTCCTCTGCGGGGGCCTGATAGCGGGAGCCCATGGCAGCGATCAGAGCCTTGGTGGCCAGCGTCTGGGCCATGATATCGCGGACGATTACGGCCGGACCGGCGTCTTCACCTGCGCAGAGCACACCCATCCCAGGAAAAAGCACGATGCTCGGATAGGGTCCGAATGGTGTCACTCCGTCAGGCATGCGATGAGCATGGCGCTCTAAGTAGGTCTGGTAGTCTTCGGCGTACCGCTTAAGTGAGGTGTCGATCTGATTCACGAGCAATGTCTCGTCGTCATAAGCTGGTTCGTCCACCCATGCGGGTAGAATCTTCGTCCGAATCAGGTGATCACTCGTAAGCGGTGGCGAGAGCGCGAGGCTGCGAGCTCCCTCGGTATCGAGAAAAGCCAGAATGTCCGGGGTCAGCAGCGGGCGCAGTACCATTCGTCGGTACGGGCGGTCCGGGTCACCGGTCGTGCGAGCGAGTCGCCCACGGATCAAAGGAGCAACTGTAGACAAGCGCTGGTAGGCCACCTCCATGGAAGTCTGTCGTACGCGCGGCAGGCTCAGAGTGGCGGATTTGTTCAGGTAAGTCTCGGCGCGGGAAACGAGATCAATCATGCGTTCGTAGCTCTCGCGTGGAGACTCTCCGCAGACGATGATACCGTGATGCATCCACACCATCGCCTGCGCCTCCGGTGCAGCAGCGATCGCAGAGGCAACCTGCTTGGCCAGTTGAAATCCCGGTCGAATATACGGCAGGACGATAATATCGTTCCCTAGAGCCGCGCGGACGTGCTGCTCTCCCTGGGGCTGGTTCGTGAGTGCAAGAATCGCATCAGCGTGAGTGTGGTCAACGACGCGGGCAGGAAGGAATGCGTGGACAGGTGTCTCAATCGATGGAGTCGGTGCACGGTGATCGAACAGGTGCGTGCGAAGTTCGCTCACCATCTCCTCATCGGAAAGATTGTCAATCCCGCAAAGACGCTTTAAGTAGGACAGGTCAACAGCTACGTAGTCTTCGGGCGTCATGGATGCCAAGTCGTGTCCTGACGCTTTTATGAATAGAGCGGGTACATTCTCACCAAAGAGGTTCTGGACGTTCCCCTTAATAGATGTATTCCCACCACCATGAAGCACGAGAGAGGGCTCTGCACCAATCAGTCGGCTGGTGTACACGCGTAGCGCAAATTCTTCGCCACGAATTGCTCCGTATCGCTCGACGAATTCGGTCGCGTCAGTATCGGACCAACGATTTTTCACAGTCACTCCATTCCCGCGTCGGCAGCAACCATACCGACACTGATCGTGGGTGAGGTGGTACAGATAGCTTTAAAGACCGAAAGAGTCACGATGCTCACGTGGTGTTTCGCTTCAACTCTCGGCCGATTGTTTGTTATTCTCTTTGAGCGTCAGATAGAGGTCGTAAGCGTCCGTTGGAGAGAGATTCTCGTGGACGACAGCCCGAACGGCCTGGATCATCGCAGCAGGCGCTTCTGACTGAAAGATGTTCCGACCCATATCGACGCCGGCTGCGCCTTGTTGTACTGCATTGTGGGCGAGTTGCAACGCGTCGGGCTCGGGGAGTTTCTTGCCGCCGGCGATGACGATCGGCACTGGACATGACGCGGTAACTGTATCGAAGTCCTCTTCAACATAATACGTTTTGACATACGTTGCACCGAGTTCCGCACACATTCTAGTTGCCAGGCGCATGTACTGGGCGTCCCGGACCATCTCCTTGCCGACTGCAGTCACAGCGAGAGTCGCAATTCCATGACGATTTCCCATATCGACAAGCCGCGTCATGTTGTGGACCGAGCGGGTCTCATGCTCACCGCCTATAAAAACTTGAACTGCCATGGCTGCCACATTAAGTCGGATTGCTTCATCAATGCTGACAGCTATCTCCTCGTCCGAGAGCTCTTTCAAAATGCTCGGCCCACCACTGGCACGCAACACGATACCTCTGGTGTAGGTCGGAGGGATCGTTGTGCGCAGAATTCCGCGGGTCAACATCAACGTGTCGGCGTATTCGATCAGAGGAACAATATTGAGGTCTATCCGCTCCAGACCGCTGGTCGGGCCGAGAAAGTACCCGTGATCGAAGGCCAACATGACGGTACGACCAGAGGTCGGATTAAAAATCTGGGACAGGCGATTTTTCATCCCCCAGTCAAGATTGTTCGACCCTTTAAGGAAAAAGGGCACATTTTGCATCGGAACGCTGGTAGCGTAATTCTTCGCTTCAGTGGTGTCAGCGTCAGCCATGGGTCTTGATCTCCATCGATTTATTCGATCTACTGCAGCAGTACTATCAGCGTACTTCCAGTATAACTCGGGGGCCTAGCCACTTGAACTCCCGCCCGCTTATCAAACTGATTGTCTTGTCGCAACGTTATCTAGTGGATAAATCGGTCGCCGCACGTTGTCAAAGGTGATCTCCGAATAATCCGAAGTACACACGCCGAGCCCGGCGCATTCCACGACCTCGCGCACCAGATCACGGAAACCGACGCGGTAGTGAATGCGGCTCTTCAGCATCAGGAAGCGCTGCTCGGTGGGTTCGATGCCGACCGCGCGGAAACATCCGGGGTCGACCGGTTCAAAATGGCGGGAAATAACCATGATGTCCACCGCACCCACAGACAGCACGCCAGTTGTACCCATATCGGTGATCAGGCCTCTGCCCATCGCGATGGTGGTCGGAAAGCGACCTTCGCTGATCAGTTTGACTCGCCCGGTCAGTTCAAGGGGATGACTGTGGCGCTGCAGAACCGGCATAGCGAGCTTACCGCCCAATGACAAGCGGACCTCATTCCCCACGCCCGCAGCCTGCATTACACTGACGGCATCAGGATCGAAAATGCCGCAGAAAGCCACGTCCTCCAGACCTTGCGCCAGCACCTCGGCCAGCACATTGGTGGTATCCATCGTACCGCCAGACGCGGTGTTGTCATAGTGATCCAGAATCAGTACCGGTCCGTTGTCGCTGGGTTCTGCTCCCACGGTTCGGGCCCTGGCAACGGACTGTTCCAGCGGCTCGAGCTGATAGACAAAATTTTGACGTTGCGCCCAGGCCTGATCAAGCAGTTCATCACGCAGGCACCCAGCCAACTCGGGGTCATTGTCTGTTGCGACCACCACTGACAGACCCGCTTGCGCGATATCTGCATGTGGAAAACCAGTGAACACACTGACAGCCAGGGCACCATCACGCTCCATTTCCTGGGCCCGCGCCTGCAGCGCCCGATTTGGCTGATCATCCGTACCCTGGCGCATGATGTGCGGGAGCATTGGATTGTTGCCCCATGCCATGGTGGGTTTAATGCCGTTGACGATGTGATCCAGCAATAATTTTCCGGCTAACTCGGCAGTTTCATACATATCGATATGGGGGTAAGTGTGGTAACCCGCGACGATGGTCGAAAGACCGACGATGTCATCGTAGAGATTTGCGTGCATGTCCAGCGCGACCGCAATCGGTACATCCGGATTGACAGCCCTTAACCGACGCAACAGTTCACCTTCACCGTCTTCGTGTGAACGGGTCACCATGGCACCGTGAAGATCCAGGAAAAGCGCATCGCATCCTTGTGCTGCTGCGTGTACGATTTTTTCAGCGATATATTCGTAAGCCTCATCTTCCACAGGGCCGGATGGTGCTGCACCCGCCACCACCGGTATGGTGATTTGAGCATCTGCAGCTTCAGCAACCGTTAGATATCCACCCATGCAACTGGCCGTGCCCCGAAACATCTCCTGCGCAGCATCACCGGCGATGGGTACACCGCTGCCAGCGGGTGAAAACCGGGCAAGATCACTGACCACCGGAGAAAAGGTGTTGGTTTCATGGCTCATCTGCGCAATGACGATATGCATTCTGTACGCTCCAAAAAGGTTATAGCGATCAGACCAGTATAAACGGCATCACTCACTCAATCGGGTCAGCGCATAAAGCTGATCTCTACCAGAAAGCATTCACCACGACCTAACGGTAGGTGTGCTTCGGGGTTTGACCCTCTCTCCTGCCAGGTGCCAGAATGCTTCTTTCCACAACCAGTTTTATAAGGCCGGGATACTTAAGGTCCGCTCTGTCCAAGAGGTAAACCATGCTAGATGATCTGGGCAGCCCAGTTGAGCGACAGATGCAAACATGGCTAAGCACCTTCGATGCTGACACCATCAGCGTTGCAGGTATCCTGTGTGACCAGCACGCCGAAGACCCGCAAAAGACAGCCCTGCTTTACGAAGACGCACTGGGCAACAGTGCCCGTTATACATTTGCACAGCTACGCGACCTGTCGTCCCGGTTGGCCGGTGTCCTCAAAGCGCTGGGGGTGACCAAGGGGGACCGCGTCGCGACATTACTGCCCAAATCACCCGAACTACTGGTCACCACGTTGGGGCTGTGGCGTCTCGGTGCAGCGCATGTCCCCTTGTTCACGGCCTTTGGCCCGCAAGCCATTTCATCGCGGGTCGAAAACAGTCAAGCGCGTGTATTGGTGACCGATGTCGCCAATCGACACAAGGTCTCATACGCAAACGCTGGACCCGGGTCTCCACAAGTCGTCACCGTCACCGATGACAGCAGCGGCACGCATGATGGCGATGTGGCGTACCGGGACGCACTGGCTCAGGCAGATCCAGTAACGGATCCGGTTTTAACCTGTGGCGACGATCTGTTTATTCTGATTTATACATCCGGCACCACCGGCAGCCCCAAAGGGGTGGAGATTCCGGTCAAAGCACTGGCTTCTTTTGTAGCCTACATGCGTTTCGGCCTGGATGTGCGCGATGACGATGTGTACTGGAACATGGCCGACCCTGGTTGGGCCTACGGTCTGTTTTACGCACTCGTTGGGCCCCTGCTATTGGGCAACACCACATTGTTCTTTAATGCACCGTTTGACGTCAGCGCAACCTATAGAATTCTTGAGACTTATGGTGTGACCAATGTGACCACTGCACCCACTGTTTTCCGGATGATGCGAGCAGCGGAAGATCAGGTCATACCATCAGACACCTCTTCGCTGCGGTTGGCATCTTGTGCCGGAGAACCGCTCAATCCCGATGTTGTCAGCTGGGGCCGTGACCAACTCGGTGTACCCATTCACGACCACTATGGCCAGACCGAGGGCGGTATGATGGTCTGCAATCATCATCTCCCAGAACTACAGCGACCCATCCGCGCCGGTTCAATGGGGCACACGATGCCGGGATTCAGGATCGTCATTCTGGATCCTGATGGCAAGGAGTTAGCGGCCGGCCAGGAGGGCCAACTGGCCGTAGACACATACGCCTCCCCGTTGTTCTGGTACCGTGGCTACTTCAACGATCCTGAGCGCACCGCCGAGCGCTTTACCGACAATGGCCGATACTACCTGACTGGTGACTCAGCGAGTCGGGACGCGGACGACTATGTGTCTTTCAGTGGCCGGGCCGATGACATCATCACCAGTGCCGGTTACCGGATCGGTCCGTTCGAACCTGAAAGCGCACTACTCACGCATGAGGCCGTGGCTGAAGCCGCGGTGGTCGGTATTGCCGATGAACTTCGGGGCGAAATCGTCAAGGCGTTTGTGGTTCTTAAAGCAGGATACGACCCCTCATCTGAACTGGCCGAAACATTGCGTACATTCGTACAGTCCACACTGTCAGCACACGCGTACCCGAGACAGATTGAATTCATCAGCGATCTGCCCAAGACACCCAGCGGCAAAATCCAACGCTTTTTGCTGCGCGGATAACACGATACATAGTCATAACCGAGGTCGATATGTCCCAGGATAGAAAGCAGGCGACCCGGCAACGCTGGCTGGAGTTGCTCCAATCCCACCGTGCCGATTTCGATGCAGCGGGTTCGGAACAATTCTGGTCGCCTGCCCGTGACTGCGCCTCACGCGATGAACTTCGCGCCCTGCAGAACGAGAAGCTGAAGGTGCTGACACCATTTCTTTATGAAAACAGCGATTTCTACCGCCACCGGTTCGATTCACTGCGGCTGACTCCGGCTGACATTCAAACCGTCGACGATCTTCTGAAATGGCCGCCCGTCGACAAAAAGGAGATGGTCGAAGACCTGATGGCCAATCCGCCCTGGGGCACCTACACCACCCATAACGATGCACTCTGGAACGAACGGGGCTGGAGCCTGTTTACAACCTCGGGAACCACCGGGCTACCACGGGTTTTTCGCTATTCCAAGTTCGACCTGGAACAGTGGTGCTGGGCCAACGCCCGGGCACTGTGGTCGCTCGGTGCCAGGCGCGGTGACAGTGTTTTTCTGGTAGTTGGATTTGGACCACATGTCTGGGCCTGGGGTGTGCATCAGGCGCTCGCGTACATGGGGATACCGTGTATTCCCGGCGGTGGCATGACGGCGGAGATGCGCTGCAACATCATCGAGCGATACAAGCCGACGATCCTCGCGACACTGCCGTCACAGCTATTGCGCCTCGGCCGGGTAATGCAGGGCCTAGGGCTAGATCCCGCCAGATCTTCGATCAAGACCTTGTTCACGGGAGGTGAACCCGCGGCCGGGATATCCACTACGCGTGCCCGGCTCGAAGACCTGTGGGGTGCCCGGCTGGTCGAATTTTATGGCTGTACCGAGGCCTCCCCACATTCCGGCGGCTATTCCTGCCCGGCTTCCAGCTTACCCGGCCAACAGGTACATACCCACCTGATGGAAGATTTTCAGATCTGGGAACTGGTCGACCCTGACACGCTGAAACCGGTTGCCGAAGGTGAGTGCGGCATCACCATCTGCACCAATATGAACTCCGAGAGTTCCTCACAGTTGCGTTTTATTGTTGGCGACTACACGACCTTCAATTCGTCTCCCTGTGACTGCGGGCGCACCCATGTACGCGCGATGGGTGGATTTTCCGGTCGTGCCGATGACTTGATTAATCTGCGCGGATTAAAGTTCTATCCGTCGGTCATCGAAGAAGCCGTGCGCGCTGTCGCCGGCGTGGGTGATGAATATGACGCCACAATCGAGACCAACAAAGCTGGCATCGATGTGATGACCGTGCGTGTTGAACACGCCGATTTTGAGTCGTCTGAAACGGTCGCCAGGGCTGTTGCGTACGAGGTTCGAACCCGGATCGAGGTCCGCTGCGAGGTGGAGATCATCGCACCGGATACCCTGCCCAAAACAGAATTCAAGGCCAAGCGCATATTCGATAATCGGAACAAACGTTAAACCGGAAAAACGATATGACAGTGGCTCATGCCCCGCCTTTTCGCGCCGAACATGTGGGCAGTTTGCTCCGTCCCAGTGAGCTGACCCAGGCCTTTCGGGCGTTTAATGCGGGAACGATCTCAGCGGACGCATTCAGGGCGGTCCAGGACAAGGTTATCGGCGACGCCGTCACGACACAGGAGTCACTGGGTCTGAAGCTGGTGACGGACGGCGAGTTCCGCCGGGCGTCTTACTGGGGGCACTGGGTCGACGCCGTCGAAGGACTGGGTGTCGCACCAGCGCTTTTCGCGTTCCATGACGAGAGCGGCGCAGAACAGGAATTCATAGCTGCCACCTGTACCGGAAAGCTGAAAAAATCCGCTTCCATCTCAACCGACGAATTTGCGTTTCTTCAGTCGGTGGCATCGGTGACGCCGAAAATTACGATGCCGTCACCGTCAACCCTGCACTTCTGGCGACTGAACGAAACCATCGCGGGCTCGGGATACCCATCGGAGCAGCATTATCTGGCCGATTTAACAGCGATTTACCGCCAGGAAATAGCCGACCTGTATGACCTAGGGTGCCGTTATATTCAGTTGGACGAAGTGCCACTGATCATGCTGGCCAATCCCGCCATCCGCAAGCGCGTGGTGTCACTGGGCGGCGACCCCGAGCGACTCACAGCACTGTACATCGAGGCACTGAACGCGGCTGTGCAGGACCGCCCGACTGACATGACCGCGGCACTGCATATCTGCCGGGGTAACTTCAAGGGTAAATGGCTCACTGAAGGGGGCTACGACGACATTGCGGAATCCGTATTCGGCCAGGCAGAAGTCGACGCGTTCTTCCTTGAATTTGACACCGACCGTGCCGGCAGTTTCGAGCCGCTCAGACACGTACCGCTCAATAAAAAGGTGGTCCTGGGACTGGTCAGTTCCAAAACGCCTCACGTTGAAGATCCGAAGCAACTCAAAGTGCGTATTCTCGAAGCCGCTGAGTACCTGCCACTTGAGTCGCTGTCGATCAGCCCGCAGTGCGGATTCGCCAGCACAGTCGCGGGAAACCCGATCACCGAACGGAACCAGATCGACAAACTCTCGGCACTGGTCGGGCTGGCCGAAGAGATCTGGGGCAAGGACTGAATCCGAATACCCTACATTTCGGGGCTCGCCAGGTACTAGCTGGTGTCAGTTGCGCACTGCTTCCAGTGCCGCGGCCGTTGCGCTGGTCAGGATCCTGATGTCGCTGCCAACAGTCACCAGATCAAACCCCATCGATATCATCTCCCTGGCATAGGCCGGCGAGAGACAGTGGATTCCTGCCCGTATACCAGCCGCTTTGGCAGTCTCAAGAATCCGTTTGATCGCAGACACGACCTCCGGCTCGTCAGGGTCAAGTTTTGGGGTGTATCCCATCGACAAGCTGAGGTCGCTTGGCCCGATGTAGACCCCTGTCAGCCCCGAGGTGGCCACAATGCCATCCAACTCGTCAAGCGCCCGTCTAGTTTCGACCATGGCCAGCGTCACGATCTCCTCATTGGCAGCCTGGGCATAATCTGGACCATGCGCCATGATGGCTCGGGTCGGCCCAAAACTCCTTTCACCAGCCGGTGCGTAAAGCGCGTAACGCACAAGGCGTGCTGCATCTTCAGCTGAATTGATCATCGGGCAGATCAATCCTACCGCACCCGCATCGAGTAGCTTACCGACGATTCCCGGCTCCAACCAGGGCACCCGCACGAGGGGCGCCGATTGTCCAATCGATATGATCTGCAGCAGATTAAGCGCTGACTGATAATCATTGAGTCCATGCTGAAGATCGACCGTCAGCGAGTCGAAACCCGCTCTGGCGTTGATCTCGGCAGTCACCGTGCTGGGGATGGAAAGCCAGCCGTTGACGACAGGCCTGTTTTCAGCCCAGATTTCACGAATTCTATTTTTCAAATCACGCTCCCGCCATGATCCAGGCACCAGCCAGAGCCCGCGTGCCGATTAGCGCTGACGACCCGATTAACCTGACCACAGGCCTTCCCGGGTAAGATCATCCATGGTTGCACGGATACTTTCGTGCAGAACTTCGACCATGGTATCGATCTGGCGTCGCGTCAACACCAACGGTGGCGACATGACATTGAGATGAGCGATGGGCCGCACGATCACACCACGCTCCTGGCAGTGATCGGCAATCCGTTTTCCGATATTGGCGTCATCTGGCAGCAATTCCCTGGTTTCCTGATTCGCGACGTTCTCAATACACATCATGAAGTGGCTGCCCCGCACATCACCCACGATGGGATATTCCCGCAAGGTATTGAGTTGTTCCTCAAAATAAGGCCCGACTTCGCGAACATAGCCACATATGTCGTCGCGTTCCATGATCTCAATATTCTTAAGGCCAGCCGCGCAACTGACCGCATGTCCAGAATAGGTAAAGCCATGGGTAAACAACGCACCCTCAGCCTGCGGCACGCTGATCACATCATAGATCTTTTTTGAAAGTATCGTCGCTGACAGTGGCACGTAGCCTGAAGAAATACCTTTGGCACAGGTGATAATGTCGGGGACAAAATCAAATACTGTTTCAGAAGAAAAAAACTGTCCCAACCGACCAAAACCGGTAACCACTTCGTCGGAGATATACAGCACTTCGTAGCGGTCACAGACCTCACGCGTTCGCCGGTGGTATCCCGGTGGCGGTACGATGACGCCGCCGGCGCCCATGATGGGTTCGGCGATAAAGCAGGCCACATTTTCAGGACCGAGTTCCAGAATTTTGTTTTCAAGATCTGCCACTTTCTCATCACAAAACGCTTCCATCGACATTCCATCTGGTCTTCGATAAGGATTGGGCGCTGGAATGTGATGGACCAGATCGGGGACAAGGTCAAACCCCTGATGATCGAATGCCACGCCCGTCATGGACATGGCGAGGTACGTGCTGCCGTGGTAGCCGTCTATTCTGGAAATGATTTTTTTCTTGTTCTTCTTGCCTAAGCGGTTGAAGTAAAAATGGATAATCCGGATCGCCGTGTCGTTTGACATTGATCCACCCGTACCAAAAAACACATGATCAAGCTGTCCTGGCGTCAGTTTGGCCAGCTTGGCTGCCAATTCTGCGGCGGGCGGCGTCGTCAGGTGACCAAATACTGAGTAATAGTGAATCTGCCTGACCTGATCGGCGATTGCCTCGGCCATCTCTTCATTGGCATAACCAATGTTGTTACACCACAAACCGCCTATGCCGTCGATATATCGTTTACCGTCTGAGTCAATTACATAAGCGCCTTCAGAGTTGGCCATCACCATCGATCCTTCTTCCTTGAAGGTCGAAAAATCAGTCCAGGGATGAATGTAGTGATCGCGATCTTTTTGCCACAGACTCTCGGTATCGTATTTAGGCTGTGTCGTCATTGGATTTTCTCCGAATAGCGTTATAGATTTTATCGTTGGGTTTTTGGGGATCCCTGCTCCTAAAACCGCAAAGCTCATTAACCACGTTTACACCGAATTCGTCAACACAATTGCACAGACAATTATGTGCTCTCATGAAAAGGCGATGCCGTCGACGAGTGAATCAGTCAGCTTCGAAATAAAACGCATACACCTATCTAACTGTTTTTCCGAAACATACTCATCGGCTCTGTGCGCCTGCTGGATACTGCCCGGACCGCAGACCACCGCAGGTATGCCGAGCTCACTGGTAAAAAGACCCGCCTCGGAACCGAAGCTGATTTTCTGCGTACCCTCGGTATCGCTCAACAACGACTGAACCAGGCTCACCACCGCTGCATCCGTTTGGGTTGACAAGCCCGGGTAGCGGGTCAAAACCTCAAACTCGACACCTGCTTCAGGATCAACGGCCTGCATAGGCGGCTCCAGCACCGTTGCGATGTGACCACGGATATCAGCGACAAGACTTTCGGTGTCCTGCTCCGGGAGATGACGAATTTCAAACTCCAGTACACATTTTTCTGGCACGATATTAAGGGCTGTTCCACCGTGTATCGTACCCACATGTAAAGTGGTGTTCGGTACGGTGTAAGCATCATCAAACGGCCCGTGTACACGAATGTTCTGCTGTAGATGCCGTATATAGCAGACCAGCTCGGATGCAGTGTCTACCGCATTAACGCCCGAGGTCGGGTAAGCGGAATGACTGCTGCGGCCGCGCACCGTGACCCTGAATGCCTGTTTCCCCTTGTGCCCCCGAACCACCTGCATTCCGGTCGGTTCGCCAATCACACCCATCATCGGCCGTGCCGGCAGGGTCGCCATCAGCTCGATCAGACGCCGTACGCCGAGGCAACCGATCTCTTCATCGTAAGACAAGGCAATGTGAGCTGGTGTCCTGAGTGGACGACGCGTCATCTGCGGTACCTGGGCCAGAACACAGGCAATAAACCCTTTCATGTCAGCGCTGCCACGAGCATAAAAACATCCGTCCCGACTGACCAGTGAAAACGGATCCGTGTGCCAGTCCTGCCCATCGACAGGTACAACGTCGGTGTGACCAGAAAGCATGACGCCCGGCGAATCGGTTGTGCCAATCGTTGCGTAGAGATTCGCCTTACAGCGCGTCTCGTCAAAAATCAGCTCACTGTCGACGCCGTGACCGCGGAGATAATGCTGAACATAGTCGATCAGATCAAGGTTGGAGCGGCGGCTGGTGGTATCAAATGCAACCAGATCCGTCAACAACCTCAGCAGATCATCCGACACCATCAGGTTTGACTCGCTCAGAAGGTAACAAAGCCCGGTACCGGCGGGTAACATAAATCAAAGGGTCACCCTGCTCGTTAAGCCTGACATTCTGGATCCTGCCGATCAGAACGTAGTGGGTCCCGTACAACATTTCCCCTGCGATCAGGCAATCCAGGTTTACCAAGGCTTCTGCGAAAGCCGGTGCCCCGGTCGCCATACGGTCCCAGTTACCCGACACAAAAAGATCAACATTGGCATCCAGGTAGTCACCCGCAAACGCTGTAGACACGTAGTCCTGATCATCGCGTAGAACGTTGACACACATAGTGCCGTTGGTCCGGACAACCTCACTGACCGGGGAGGTTTTATTCAGGCAGACCAAAACAGAAGGGGGATCATCCGAGACTGAACACATACTGCTCACGGTCATCCCGGCACAGCCGGATGCACCATCGGTAGTAACGACCGACACCGCAGATGCCACACAGCTCATTGCCTCGCGAAACAGATCGCTACTGACCATATCTACAGTCATCTTCGGTGAGGAGTTTGCTGACCGGTTCAGTATCATTCATCGCCCGGCACCCCATAGGTGGGTGCTGCGCCGGGATTGAGGGCTCGGGTCAGGTAGACCATCATCTCGGGTTCGTATCGTTCCCAGCACCGGCGCAGTTCTTTCACGGGTTGTTCGGCCCAGTCCACACGCAGATCGACCAATGGCCAAGGCTGCTCGTGGGCGACCAGCAAGGCCGCCGAATGAGTTGGGCCCTTCTCACCACCGGCTGCAACGCCGGCTTCCAGTGCCTGCAACAAACGTTCAGCAAGGTGTACCCCTATCGATTTCTCAAAAATAGCGCACATTGCCTGCGCCACCCCGACTTCGGACAGCAGGTTACCAGCACCAACACAGTGCTGCCCTTCGCTCACGGCGTGGATGGCCAGGACTTCTTGTCCACTGAAGTGAGCAGTACGACTCGATAGATCTACGACCGCTACCTGACGATACTCAGCGTAAGGACGCTGGTCCATTACCGAATTCAGTGCATCCGATGCACTCTGCCCGCCCGCCATCAGATCAAGCACCTCATTGCCGATTGTCGGGTCGGTAATATTCTGGGTTGACACAGCACCTGCACCCGCCCGTACCCAGGGGCAGCGACTGCCGACACAGATACTCGAGGTCGTGATCGCAATGCCGCTCATTCCACTCTCATCGCACATACCCGTGATTGAAAAAGTCATGGCTTGTCCCGGTAGTATTCAGACCATCGAAAATCAGCTGACGTTACTATCGGGTATTACCGCAGTCACTTCGATCTCCACCGACCACTCAGGCCGGGCCAGTGCCGAGACAACCAGCCCAGTTGAACACGGGTGTACACCCTTGAACCATTTGCCCATCT
>Ga0066368_10000055_pt1 | contig 20061 bp, 19 predicted proteins | sample Knorr_S7_td_NADW_FD_71215 | JGI IMG/M metagenome (GOLD analysis project Ga0066368, IMG submission 71215) | Marine microbial communities from Southern Atlantic Ocean transect - Knorr_S7_td_NADW_ad_2505m_LV_A | ecosystem: Environmental > Aquatic > Marine > Oceanic | place: Southern Atlantic ocean... | reverse complement strand
AAATACGGTGGTAACAGCGCGGGCTCAATGCAGTAATCGTAATCTACCAGCTAGTTTACCATTTGGTGATGATGAACTTGGTTTTACATTGCCAAAGCGTGGCGATGTAATAAAAAAAATTAGGTGTTTAGTTGCACCAACTCATGCGGTAAGACCTGTGCTTGGCAGTAATACTCGCTGGCAATTGATCAATCACCTGACTCTTGATTCATTTAGTGGTGAGCAAAGTGCAGAGAAATTAAAAGAAACATTGAGGCTATATGATTTTAAAGCAACACCCCAATCAAAAGGGATGATTGATAACATCTATAGCGTCAAAATTGAACCTGCAACTGCACGTGTCGTGCAAAACGGTCGAGTTGCTTTTGCAGCAGGAACTGACATTGAAATTACGTTTGCAAATGATGATTACGCTGGTAGTGGGGTGTTCTTTTTTGCTTCAGTTCTTGATTGTTTTTTCTCGCAATTTGCATCAATTAATAGCTTTACACGCTTAAGTCTCAAGTTAAAAGAACAAGATCGAGTTTATCATCAGTGGCCAGCTAGAGTAGGTTCCGGAGTGCTACTATGATTGCACAATTGCTCGAGAATGCGACAGAAATAGATTTTTACAAAGCCGTGTTTGTGATCGAGTCTCAGTTGTCGAGTGCGGCCCAGCAATACCGAAAAGTTGGTTATGATTGTCAGCCAAAACTAGAGCTGATCAAGTTTAGTTCAACACAAAAATTTGGCTTTGCGGGTAATGCGATAACTAAATTAAAACCTGCTAAAAACGTTGCAGGGATCACTCAGTTTGATATGGAAATATCATTTATGGGGATGACCGGTTGCTCTGGTGCTTTGCCACATTTTTATAGTGAACTGGTGATGCAGCGATTGCGTTATAAAGACAGTACAATGAGAGATTTCTACGATATGTTTAATCATCGTTTGATTTCGTTGTACTACCGAGCTTGGAAAAAGTATAAACCCGCACTTAATTTTGCTAATAGCCATCAAGATAACCACACAAAAATTTTGGCACTTTTGAGTGGGGGCAATGCCCCTCATCAGCTTTATTTCAGTGGTCTTTTCAGTCGAAAAACACGAAATATTGCAGATCTGCGAAATATTTTAACTTTCTATTTAGACTGTGATGTCAGCATAAACCAATTTGTAGGTCAATGGCAGCCGTTAAAGCAATCTGAGCAAACGCGCATTAATAGTGGGGGCTTTGCAGGTCAACATGCAAGGCTTGGTATTGATGCGATTGCAGGCAAGCAAGTTTGGGATATATCAACAAAGATCGAAGTTATTATCGAGCCCAAAAATGAGCACCAAACAGCCCGTCTTCTACCACAGCAAGAACTCTGGAATTTAGCCCATCAAATTGTGGGTGATTTTGTTGGTAATCAAATTCAGCATGCACTGATAGTAAAAGCAAACTTTTATAAGCTTGGTGCAAAGCAACTATTAAAAGAACGATGTCAATTAGGCTGTAATAGTTTTCTGTTACCCGAAAACGCTGCTCAAAATGGCAAAGTCTCTGAACTTTCGTTCAAAGGATAAATAAATACAAGGAAATATTATGTCTACAATGACGCTAAATACACTCGTAGAAAAACTAAGCCCAGAGTGCAAAAAGAGTCTTGAACAGGCTGTTGCAATTTGTAATAGCCGAAGTCACTTCACTGTTGAATTAGAGCATTGGTTACTAGCGATGCTTGAGCAACAACTTGATGATTTTCGAATTATTTTGAGCGCTTACGATATTGATAGAGACTCGTTAAAAAATGATTTGAATAAGTCTTTAGAAATGCACAAAACGGGTTGTAACTCATCACCGAGTTTATCGATGCATGTGACCAGTTTGCTCAAGCAAACGTGGCTTAGTACGAGCATTGATTTTACAGATACACAAATTCGTAGTGCTTACTTAATTTACACGCTGGTAAAAGATGACACTTTAGCAAGTTTAGTGAGTCGTTGTAGTAAAGAGTTTAATAAGATAGAAGCAGGACAATTATTGCATGCTTGGCCTGAAATGGTCGCAAAGTCACAAGAACAAAGCCCTGTGGCAAATAGTCAGGCTGAAAAATCGGTATCTACAAGTTCTAAAACGCCGAGTTTAGATCAATTTACAGTTGATCTAACAGCTCAGGCAAAAGCAGGAAAAATAGATCCAATTTTGGGGCGTGATTTTGAAATTAGACAAATGGTCGATATTCTTACTCGACGTAGACAAAATAACCCCATTCTAACTGGTGAAGCTGGGGTAGGTAAGACCGCAGTTGTTGAAGGGTTAGCGCTAAGAATTGCTCAAGGCAGTGTTCCAGATGTTCTAAAAAATGTAAAAATTCACACCCTAGATCTCGCTTTATTACAGGCCGGCGCGGGTATGAAAGGTGAATTCGAAAATAGGCTAAAGTCTTTAATATCGGAAATTAAAAACACCCCAAATCCTGTTATTTTATTTATCGATGAAGCGCACACAATGATCGGTAGTGGTGGCCAAGCTGGTCAAAATGATGCTGCAAATCTTTTAAAACCGGCGCTAGCTCGCGGCGAACTCAGAACAATTGCAGCCACAACATGGGCTGAATATAAAAAGTTCTTTGAAAAAGACGCAGCATTGGCTCGCCGATTCCAAGTCGTTAAAGTGGAAGAGCCTACACCAGAAAAAGCAATTGCGATGTTACGTGGTTTAGTGCCTGTTATGGAAAAACACCATAATGTGTTCATTTCCGAGCAAGCGCTAGAAAGCGCAGTGCATTTATCACACCGCTACATTACAGGCAGACAACTTCCTGATAAAGCTGTTGGTTTACTTGATACAGCCTGCGCTAGGGTTGCAATGAGCCAAGCATCAACACCTAATTCAATCGAAACGCTTGAAAATGAACGCTCAGAAATAGAGTCGCAAATTAATATGTTAACTCGTGAGCAACGCACAGGATTAAATCACAGTGAGGTGCTTGAGAGTTTAACAAATAAGTGTCAGCAAATTACTGAGCAGCTTGCACCATTGAAGTCGCAATTCGAAAATGAAATGTCACTTATTAAAGATGTAAAAGAAGTCATCACTGGCTTGAATGATGAAACAGAGCAGCCAAGTGCAGAAATTGAAAAGCTTCAACAATGCAAAGAAAGCTTAGCCAAATATGATTCGAACATGGTGCATTGGCAGGTTGATGATGAGTTAATTGCGCAAGTTATTTCTGACTGGACTGGTATCCCTGTTGGCAAGATGCATGAAGATGATGTGAAGAGTGTTCTTAATTTAGCAAGCACAATGAAAGAGCGTGTTGTTGGCCAAGATCATGCGTTGGAGTTAATTGCAAAAGTTGTACAGACATCTAAAGCGCAATTAGCTGACGAAAGCCGCCCGAATGGAATTTTTATGCTAGCGGGTCCAAGTGGTGTTGGTAAAACAGAGACGGCACTTGCATTAGCGAATGAAGTGTATGGCAGTGAAGAAAACATCACAATCATCAACATGTCAGAATACAAAGAAGAGCATAAAGTATCGTTACTACTTGGATCACCTCCTGGTTATGTAGGCTACGGCGAGGGTGGCGTATTAACAGAGGCGATCAGACGTAAGCCATACAGTGTTATTTTGCTAGATGAAATTGAAAAAGCGCACCCAGGTGTACATGACATCTTTTACCAAGTGTTTGACAAAGGCACAATTAAAGATGGAGAAGGTAGAGATATCGACTTCAAAAATACGATTATCATTATGACCTCGAATGTGGGTACTGATACAACAATGAGCTTATTTGAAGACGAAGAAACAGCGCCAAGCGTTCAGGGTCTGCAAAAGGCTATTCAAAGTGATTTACTTGAAGTATTTAAAGCTGCATTCCTCGGCCGCATCAATGTCATACCATATTTGCCACTAAATAAAGAAACTCTTGCAGAAATCACAAAACTGCAATTAAGTAAAATAAAAAATAGAGTTAACAAAAATTACAAATCTGATTTTTTATATTCAGATCTTGTTGTAGATTATATAGTTAACAATTGTAATGACTCTGGTTCGGGTGCAAGAAATATTCACGCATTATTGCAAAATAATGTCTTGCCATTATTATCTGAATCTTTACTTGATAGTCTTGTTAGTGGTAGTAAAATCAATAGTATATCATTAGATTTAAATGGTGATTCATTTGTTGTTAATATAAATTAATATATTTAAATTAGTTTCTTGTTTCTTTTTTGGAGTCGGATTATAATTTGTCCGTCTTCATTAGTTGATGGAACATTGAGACATTGTCTTCGTCTAGGGAAAGGATATTGAAGACCTTTTCGTTGCGCAGTTAGAGATAATGATTTCAAAGGAATTTTGGGAAACCAAAAGTAAATGATCCAATGTAATGGATATTATTTATAAATTAAAAGGAGCATTATCAAATGCAATCAAATACATATTTAAAATACGGTTCAATTAAAGGCGAAACTACTGCTGAGTCTTTTAAAGATTTAATCACAGTTTTATCATTAGATTGGAACGTTAGTCGTGAAATTTCAGCACACACTGGTACAGCAATGGACCGTGAATCTAGCTCAACTCGCTTAGGTGATGTAACTATCACTAAACTTCAAGATAAAGCGTCTCCAGACCTTTTCAAAGAAGCGACAATTGGTAAAGGCCTACCGGCTGTTTTCCACATCACTAAGCAAGGTGATAAAGTTGAAGAAATCATGAAAATCGAACTTACAGATGCAATGATTTCTAGCTACTCTGTATCTGTTCAAAATGACCGTCCAGTTGAAACAATCACTATCAGCTACACAGAAATGATGATGACTGTTACTCCTACTGACGACAAAAATAACATCACTGCACCACTTGTTTATGGTTACAGCGGTGTTAAAGGTCAGCAAATGTAATTTTTTGCAGTACCTAATAGCTCTGAGTTTTGCTCAGAGCTTTTTTGATCTTTAGGAATAGGAAGCATGGAATGCAAAAAGCAACACAAGATAACAATGTAATTCAGATTAACACCCCAGCAGGTAAAGATACGCTTTACTTAACTCGGCTGGTGGTGCAAGAGTCTATGTCTGATTTGTTTGTGATGTCAGTGAATATGTTCACTATAGGCACACAAATAGCGCATGAAGATCTGGTGGGAAAACCTGTTTCTATTAAAGTAAAGAATGCCGATAGCGCTGGTGAGCGTTATTTTCATGGCATAGTTAGCCAATTAGTCTCTAACGGTAGCCGCACTGCTGATATTGATGAGCAAAAAAATTATATAGATTACCACGCCACTATTGTTCCTTTCGCAGCATCAATGCGAAACCGCAAAAACAGTCGGATCTTCCAAAAGAAAACAATAAAAGATATTTTTGCCGATTTGTTTGGTCAACACAGTGTCGCTTTTAAAGATAATACAACTAAAACGTATCCCAAGTACGAGTATTGTGTTCAGTACCAAGAGTCAGATTTTGACTTTATTCAACGCTTATTTCAGCAAGAAGGTATTTTTTATTTTTTCGAGCATAGTAACAGTGCCCATACGCTCGTACTCGCTGATGATATAACAGCTTACGAAGAGTGCGCAGAAGCAAAAGTAGAGTTTACTTCTGGTCACCTCAGTGAGTCCCACATTAATAAATGGCAAGGTGGTTTAAGCATAGCGCCTGGCAGCTACAAGCGTATTGGCTATGATTTTAAACAACCACCCAGATACCCAGATGGCGATCACAAAAAAGCAGATTTACCGACCCAGTCAGTTGCTGAAATTTTTGAATATACCGCTGAAGCCGAAACCCATCCAAGAGCTGCAGGTTTAGCAGCCGTACAACTTGAATCATTACAGCGTAATATGAAGTTAAGTAGCGGTAGAAGTGATTGCCGTTCATTCTCGGTGGGTAAATTATTTAGCTTTAAAAAACATGAAGACCCGCGCCTAGAAGGTAAAACATTTGCTATCACATCTTTATTAACGTCTATTACGGTGCCAAATCAATCGGGTGCTCAGCAATCTGGTGCGCAAGAAGTATTTACCAATCACTTTGAATGTGTACCAAAAGATGTGCCATATCGTGCAGCGCACAGCATGCGAAAGCCTGTTATTCATGGTGTGCAAACAGCCATAGTGACGGGCGACAGCGCAGATGAAATTATGGTTGATCAATACGGACGTGTGAAAGTGCAGTTCGATTGGGACCGAGAAGGTAAAAAAGACTCGCAAAGTTCATGCTGGATCAGGGTTGCACAAAACTGGGCTGGTAAAAAGTGGGGCGCATTTTTCTTTCCTCGTGTAGGGCAAGAGGTGTTAGTCGACTTTATTAATGGTGATCCTGATCAGCCAATCATTAGTGGTGCAGTATACAACGCTGACTTAATGCCTCCTTATGCATTACCTGCAGATAAAACACAAAGCGGTATCAAAACACGCTCAACAAAAGAGGGTGGTGCAGATAATTTTAATGAACTGCGTTTTGAAGATAAAAAAGGCAATGAACTTGTTTACATGCAAGCAGAAAAAGATAAGCAGCTGTATGTAAAAAATGATCAAAAAGAAAAAATTGATAATGATCGTTTTCTTGAAGTGGGCAACAACGATGATGCCAAAGTAAAAGTGAATCGCACGGTTGATATTGGTGAAAATGACACGCTGAAAGTGGGTAAATCACTCAATATCGAAGCGGGGAAAGAAATCGTTATTAAGACCGGATCGGCAAAAATTACTATGAGTAGTAGCGGTAATATTTCTATCGAAGGCACAAATATCAATATTAAAGGCAGTAACGTAAAGGTTGATGGGAGTGCAATTACCCTTTCTGCTGGCATGATCAAGTTGAACTAGCATGGAATTACATAATACGTTTCAACCAGGTGTCGTGCATGGCGCAGCAAGTAATGGCTTTACCGTTTATTGCCGTTATGGGCTTCCTCATTTGGTGTGTCTTTGTGTAAACCGCCCTGATGATCCGTTTTTGAACTTGCCAATAGATTATTTTAAGAGCCTTGATGGTTATTTTGCTGAGCAATTTTTTATAAACCTTCACTCTGTACTCAATAGTAGCAATGTGTTGTCGCATATTTACCAATACGCTACACAAACAAGTTCAATTATAAATGATCTTTCGTACGACGAAATAGCGCAGGAGTTAGCAAAACTTGTGTGCACAAATAAGTTACAAGTTATTCCTTTAAACGAATAGCCAAAAACAAGGAAGGCATTATGGGAAAACCCGCTTCAACGTTAGGGCATATGCATGTTTGTCCAAAAGTCACAGCAAAGGTACCACACGTAGGTGGACCCATTGTGGCTGGTTCTGCCAATGTTTTAATAGGCAATATGCCTGCCGCAAGACAAGGTGACATGCTTGTTTGTATAGGCCCGCCAGATAGTATTAATAGCGGTTCGGGTACAGTCAAAATAAACGGAAAACCCGCTGCTCGAATGGGAGACAGTACTTCTCATGGCGGTAAAATTGTTTTAGGTAACCCAACAGTTTTAATTGGTGGATAAGGTGTTATCACTCATTTTAAATGAGCATAAAGCAGCTCTTTCAAATTTAAATGTGATGCAGCAAAGTGCGTTTTATAGCATTGGCTTTATCGCTCAAGTTCGTCAGCAGTTAGCTTTAAAAGTACAAGCATATCAGGGGGCTAGCAATGTACAGTTTGAAATGGTGCAACGCACTATTGAAGAAATTGAGACGTTAAAGCAGCAAGAAACGTTATTAGATGACATTGCTGAAGCGTGCTTGGTTGCGCTGCTATTAATGTCGAACTCTCAAAAGCAGAGGTTTTTGGGGTTATTAAACCGACATGAGTTTACGCTTTTAAAACATAAGCTTTTGGAGAAAAGCTTAACAAAAAGTGGGTCCGCCAATAGCGACTTTTTGAATTGGGCAAATGTGTACGGTAATTCAGATACACAGGCGATTATTTATAAAGCAATAAAACGTGCTGTAAAACAGCTCCCAGACATGCCTGAAATGCAAGAAACAGTAAACGCATTTGAAAAGGCTGCGATGATTAATTCACCGTTAATGTCTGTGTACCTATTATTGCTGGACCCGCAGAGAATGAATTTTGTTTGCAACTATGTGAGCCAACAGTTTACTCGAGAGCAAGCTATTGTGGTGCTGTTGCAAACTGGGGCAACAAAATATGTCCCCATGGCTGTTGCGCTGTTGACTGAAGTGAGGTCGGCCAAGAATCTTGTTGCTGGTATTAAACGCTGCTTAGGTAGTCAGCTCGATGAATTAGTTGCATTTGATACTCAAATTCAGGCTGGCGATTGTAAGCAAGCCGCTGTTGATTTTCAGCGCCAATTTGCATTGAGTTGGCCAGAGCAAAAGATCAATTTTAATGATCAAACTCTGGTTTATGGCTTTGCGATGAATAGGCCTGTCAGTGTAGCAAGCCTGCAGGGTGTTGATTTTTTTAGTTGGCAGGTGATTACAATTTTAAATGCGCTTAAATATGACTGTCGAAATAGTCAAGCGAGTTAGCATTGAGTGCATTTAAAATTTCAATACAGCAGTTTGATACACCTTATGAAGTAGCCCCAGAAGTATTAGTACTAGAGGGGAGCTCGGGTCATGAGCAAGTGCAAAACTGGCATTCATTTGATGCCTTTATTTATGACTGTATTGTAAAAGCAAAGTCAGTATTGAAAGAGTCAGACGTGCAGCAACCATTAATTTGGTTATTACCGGCGCTGCCTTTTCAAACTGATCATAAAACACTATTTATAAACAGCCTTCAACAGCGTTATGGCATTGCTGTCGAACAGATGATTTTTGAAGGCGCAAACGCTATACACAGTGCGATTGCATTAGCTAAAGAGCAAAATTTTAGTGCTTTTGATGTGGTAGCAATTGATGGTGTGTTTAAAGCCTCAAAGCATAACGGCTTTGAATATTTAGGGATAGCGGCTTGTAAGGCATATGTTGAATTTACTCAGGTAGGTTGGGCGTTGCAATCTACGAGCATGTGTTCTTCTGTGGATATAGCAAAGCATCAGCCTATACATGCAGAGCTTGAACGTATTTTATCGCTAAATGAACAAAAAATAGATTTAGTGTTTGCCCCAGGTAATGGCCTAGAAAGTGATGATTGGGTAAGTTATTTACCTGTTTTAAGTAAAAAAATTAATGAACAAACGTTGTTCCAACTTCCTAATTATAAATTAGGCAAAATGGGAGCAATAGAAGGGGTTGTAAACCTCGCAAGCCTGACAAATAGCTCACTTTATGCTGAGCGTTTTGGGCAGGCGTTAATAATTTCGCAAGAGTACAACAAGTACCAAGCCGTCGCGTCATACTTATGGATAAGTAAGGAAATGTGCAACTAATGGATAGTAAAGCAGTTGTGTTACAGGGAACACGTTATCCCATCTGCCTCGTGTTAGCTAAACAGCCAGCCCCCAGTGGTTTTATTGCTGTCGCAACGAATACGCCGGATAGTGCCTACAAATTTGTAGCAGAGGTTGGCGCGGTATTAAGTGGCGATGCTGCTAAACGATTAGATCTTATTCAATTGTTAAATGTTGCTGGTATTAATTGTCCAAGGCAAGCAACAGCGCGCGAAACTGCATCGGCTTTGATAAAAGCCTTAACCTCAGGTGTCATTACGTGCTACCAGCAGCAAGTAAAAAGCACCATTCAAGTCAGTGATAATACTCGCTCATCGCAAAGTAGCAGTTCAGCGTCTTCGGCTGTGCCAAGTAATGCCAAAAAAGCAACACAAGCTCCTGCTAGCAATAAGGGCAGTGCCAGTAACACAACCGCAAGTGAAACGCCTATAACAGAACAAGAATGCCGTTCAGACCCGGTTTCGATGCTAACAGGCGAAGAAATTCTTCCTTTAACTGACTTCTCATTAGCCGCAAATAGGCCTTTAACGTGGCGTCGGTTATATCGTTCGTCTCACTGTAATCAAAAAACAATACTGGGTAATGGCTGGCGTCACGATTATTTAGTGCAATTAACCGAGCATTACCTACCACCGCCGAAAGTGGGCCCAAAGAAAAAGGGCACCTACTGGCTCGAGTATCACGACGAACATGGTGCGACTCATAAGTTTGAAAAAGTGAAGCCGGGGCAATCGAGTTATCAGTTAAGTAGTAACTTGGTGCTTCATTATAAAGAAAATGGCAAGCAAGTATTAGTAACACCAGATGATAAACACCTGACGTTTATGCCGGGTGCATCAGCATGGTTGCTCGAAAAAATCATCAATGAAAAAGGTCAAAGCACCCGTTTTTATTATGATTCGATGGAGCGTTTACAACGTATTGAAGTAAACAAAGTACGCGGCTGTGTACTTAAATATAATAAGCACGGTTTGCTCAAAACGGTGCACGCTTATCGTACTAATGAACAAGGAAAATTAGTTCTTTTAGATCAGCCGTTAGCCAGTTATGAGTATGATGAACAGTCAAACTTAGTGGCGGCAACAAACCAATTTGCTGAACAAGAGCGTTATGAGTATAACGCTGCAAATTTACTAATAAAGCGAACTAGAGCAAGCGGTTTTAGTCATCACTTTGAGTGGGACTCATATGGTTATGATGCCAAATGTATTAAACAGTGGGGTGATGACAACACCTATTGCTATCAGTTCGAGTATCATGGCAATAAAACAACCAGTATAGATTCACGCGGCAACCAAGAGCACTTTGTGCACAATGAGCAAGGTAAGCTGATTGAACACACTGATGCCAACGGTAATATCACACGCTATGATTACAATTCGCTTGGACAAAAAGTAGCGCAAACAGACGCCTTAGGTCATCAAACGCTTTATACCTATACTGAATACGGCCAACTTGAATCAGTCACCCAAGCTGATGGTAACCGCACTCAATTTGGCTATAACCAACTTGGTCAACAAGTCGTTGTTATTTTGCCAAATGGCGAGAAGATTAAACGCCAATACAGTGCCTCAGGGTTACTACAAAGTGAAACCCAAGCAGATGGGCGAATAGCTCTTTACAGTTACGACAAACAAGGTAATTTGACCCAGCATGTCACGCCAAACGGTCATGTATTAAAATACACATGGAATGAACAAGGTGAGCTACTCGCAAAGCAGCACAATGATGAGCTCATTCGTTACAGCTACGATAACCTCGGTCGTGTAAACGCAACCATTAACCAAGCCGGTCTGCTTACTCAATATAAATATAATGAGCAAGGGCAACTAGTTGAAACAAACGCGTTTGAGCAAAGTAACCCTGATAACAAACAACAACAGCTTTTTTCTTATGATGATGCTGGTCGATTAGTTCGTTCGAAAAACGGTAATGGTGATACCACAGAGCAGCACTTTGAGGGACTAAGCCAACCTCACTGCGTGATCCAGCCAGATGGCAGTGCACTGCATTTAACGTATGATAAAGAGCGAAATTTAACCGCAATCGAGCGTAGTGACGGCCATATTTATCGCATTAATTACGATGCAAACGAAAACCCAACACAAATCACGGGTTTTGATGGTGCTGAGCAGCAATTTAAGTACGACGCATGTAATCGCTTAGTGGCTGTCACGCAAAGCGACAAACGCCATGTAAATATTAAGCGTGATAAGCTAGGCCGCGTTATTTCGCAGCACGCAAGTCTAGCCACAAATAAACACATAGTTAATAACGCTAACCACTACAGTTATACGACAGAGGGCAAAATAGCACGTGCTCACAATGAGCAATCAACGATTAAACAGTCGTTTGACAAAGGCGAACGGCTACTCACTGTTGAGCAAATTCACAACCAGTCTCAAACTCATAAACTAGCATACAGCTACGATGACTATGGCAGACGACAGTCTCTTACCTTGCCAGACTCAACAACCCTTTATTATAACTACAATAGTTTTGGCCAGTTAAGTACTATACAGGTAAAGCGAGCGGATGGTGAGTTAGCAAAACTCGTCGAGCTTGGCTACGACAGCCAAAATAATATCAAAACTCAGCGTTTCGGTAATCAGGTTACCCTTAATCAGGCGTTTGATGTTTTTGGGCGTTTAACGCAGCAGCAACTATCGCATCCAGAGCACACATTATTTGATAGCTGTGATTATCAATATGATGCGGTTAATCAACTTATTGCGCGTGAAGAACAAGGCATTAGCTGCCAAAATACACAGTTTGAATACAATAGCCTTGGCCAATTAGTTCAGCAAAATCTAGCTGATGCAAAGTCGGGTACACAAGCGTCAGAAACCGCCAAGCAATTTCAGTGGGACAGCTTTGGTAACCCGATTAGCCAAACTCAAGTGCAGCATGATGAAGCAGTCAATAAACAAGAAGCTAATGATGCTGTTATATATAGCCAAGTAGATGCTGACAGGTTAACCCATTTTGGCGATAGCGATTTTGAATACGATGACTGTGGTAACCAAGTTCGTGAAACGGGTAAAGGCATAAAAACGCACCGTGAATACAATGCGTTCAACCAATTAAGCAGCTTTAACAACAACGGCACGCTAACACATTACGACTACGATCCACTGGGTCGTCGCATTGCTAAGCAGACTGAGCATGGCAAGATTGATTATATTTGGGATAACGACCAGCTAATTGGTGAATACCAACACGGCGAGTATACCTGGTACATCAACTTACCCAATCAATTTCACCCGGTCGCACTGATTAAGCAAGGTGAGCTGTATTATTACCACCTAGACCAACTAAACACCCCACGTTTTGTTACAAACAACAATGCAGAAGTTGTATGGCAAAACCATGCTGATGTGTACGGCTATGAAGAACCAGAAGCTAATGCTGACTTTAATAAAGAAAACAGCTTCACTCAACCAATACGTTTCCAAGGGCAATATTTTGATGAAGAAAGTGGCCTACACTACAACCGCTACCGCTATTACAGCCCCAAGCAACAACGCTTTATAAACCAAGACCCGATAGGCTTAGTAGGCGGCATAAACCACTATCAATACGCGCCGAATCCGATTAATTGGGTGGATCCGTTTGGACTTAGTTGTAAGGAAAATACATGGAATACGTTTCAGAAAAATACTAAAGGGCACTTTAAAAGTTCTGTCGAAGCAGCCGGGAGTTATAAGAAAGTCAAAGAAGTTTTAATTACTCCTAAAGCTGAACGCCCAGATCCATCAACATATCTGCCGCAATCTTATATCGATGCGCATGTAGCTCTGTTTAATCAACAAGGTGCAGGTTTCATTTCAATTCAAAGTTGGATGTTAAATCCTGAATATCCAACGTTACCGCCAAGAAAATTTGTAGGGCTGAAAAGTGAAATGGACGTTATTATCTCCAAATATACCAAGGCAGGGAATGATTGGAGAGTTCTTAGAGATGAGCTCAGCTTGGGCGAAGATACAGATCTAAGCAATGATGAAATCACGTACATGGTAATTGAGCCAGGAGATGAACGATTTGAATATGATATTCCGAATGGTCGTGAAGGAGGAGCATACGATGGAGAATGGATCCCAGGCGGTAAAACAAAAGGTGGTATAACTGAAGCCGCACTAATTAATTCTGAAAGGGTCGTTCATAATAACAGTCTTGATGAATTATCAAGTAACTTTAAAAGCACAAAGAAATTACGAACAGGTCAAGATAATAAAAAATGAAGTAGTAAGAAGTTACATCCCATAAAAATAAAAAAGTATGGCTGATGAATGTGAGTGTAGAATGGGGAAGTGGAGTGCTTAACTTAATAACGCGTAGTGAAATATATAGTTAAAATACGCAACGGACTCCTAAAGTTAGTATACAGAGTTATTAAAGCTGCAGAAGATTTAAAATAACAGCATTGAATAGAGATATTATATGGTTACAAATTTATTTGAAGTTTCGATAGGTAAAAATGAGTCAAATAGCTTTTTTCGTGGAGAAAAAAATTATTTTGTAAAAACCCCTGATTTTGAACAACATAATCACGGTGCAAACCTTGGAGGCCATGTAGAATCATTTTTGAGAATGAGTAATACCAACGCTAAGATTTTCGATAGAGTTTTCATAGACTTTATAGGGTCTTTAGAAATTACTAAAAACGATTTAACTCATTTTATGGCAAATCTCTCGGCATTTTTTGCTTTAAAATCCAGAGGCAGATTGGTGGGTTCAATGCTTTTTAAAAGCTCTAAAAGTATTGAATCAAGACTAGTTAAAAGTTACTTAATAGAGATCTCTAAAAGTGACTTTTACCAAAGTGAAAAAGATAGGTTATATTTACATGCAAATTTCATCTCTAGAAATGGCAATGATATTTTATTAAAAACACTTCGGGAAATTGATGGATGTGATATAGGAAAGTAAGTTATTTTAACCTAGATATATTGGGAGAGAATATTAGCTACGGATAAAAAATATGGCAGGCTATTAAATTTATATTTTACGATGTTCTTGAAAATATAGACGTTTTAGGTTTTTGATGAAGCAGCTACTTATTAGCGTTTGTTTGATTCTTACTTTTTCTTGTACCGACGCTTTAAGTAATGATGACAAAACGTATGTCAGCCTTGATGTTATTGAGATGAATGTAGAAAGGGTCAATGACAATTTGTTTCGTTGGCTTAAGTTTCATCCTGATAGCGAGTACCCTTGTTTAAGACTAGAGATTTTAGAAGCGGGTAGTAATGCGCTTATCAAACGAAAGAATATTTGTAACGTGTATGATGAAGCGTTAAAAGTGACACATGATTTTAAAAAGTTAACATTTTTAGATATCTACAATCTGAATGTAAATTCACAAACTCTGACATTTGACTTAGAACTCTCTTTGTTGAGTCAGAATGTAGTTAATATGAATTGTTCAATTAAGATTGAAAATACAGATTTTTCTCCACTTGAGTGTCACCGTTTAGAGGTGGAAGAATAGCCAGCGGCCGGATTGATGCTAGCTGTAATAAACACAACTAAGTCACTCGAAAGGAGTGATGGAACTAATTTATTGTTTGATAACAAAGAGCTCACTGAAGAGCTTTAATTAATGGATAGGGAAATACTATGAGTGAAATAAACACGGATGTTAACTATAAAACAATGGCGGGAAATGCCCGTTTGGTGATAATTGCAGAGTCTAGTCACAATCCACTATCGTATAAATATGAGGCAATTAAGGCACTTAAACAACTAAAAACTGCAGGCTTTACTCACTTTGCAATGGAAATGCTGCCTTTATACATTAAAGATAAAATCGAGTTCTATCAGCGTACTGGAAAGGGGTTTGATGCCATAAAGAAACATTTCCAGGAAGACTGGAACTGGAATAATGCTGCGAGTACTGGCTACAGTGAATTAGTGAGAGCGGCCAACTCATTAGGGATGAAAATTGTTCCATTAGATATGTCAGTTGAAATGATGGATGAAATAGATGGACGCTGTAACTGGGAGCAAGCTGATAAGAGTACCTGTATGGATTCCCATATCCAAAGAAATCAAATGTGGGCGAATATTTTTAATGCCGAATTAAAACGAAATCAAAATACTCGGATTGTTGCATTTATGCATCGATATCATGCATTTAATGCAGGTAATAAACATATTGGTATCGATTCAATAATGCTAAGTTTAAATGTTAGTAGCATTAGTCTCATAGAGTATATTGGTGGAGTAGCCTGTTCTAATAATGGTGTTTGTGAAGGCCAGTCTAATGCTGATGAATCTTTAAGAAAAGTTTACTTTTCAAGAAAGGGGTCTTTCATACCTTCTCCTTTTCCTTCTTATACGGTACATCTTCCCGAAAAAATGCTGCTTGAGAAATAGTATGTTCAGAATTCTTTTTTTACTGTGTATATTTTCGCCTCTCCTATATGCTGCAGGCCCAAGGTGGGATAACTCAATAGATATTAATGATCCTAACTTAACGGGAAAAGTAGCCGCAGAGCAGTGCCATAAAAGTTTGATTAATGCACCCGAAAAACTGGAGCTTTGGTGTGAGAAAGCGATTGAGCTGGGACACTGGGATTCCTTAGTAACATTAAGTATGCATACTGGAAATGGCTCTCGTTTGATTGCTGAAGCAAAAAAAAGAATGGGAGAAAAAGAACCCCAAGCATACTCGATACTTGCATGGTTATACAGGACAGGTACGTTTGTGGAACAAGACATAAATTATGCCATGTCACTTTATAAAGAGCTTATCAAGTTAGATATCGATCGGCCGAACTCTTTAATAACTGCTGCACACTTGGAGTTGGCATATTTATATAAGGCCCAACAGAAGTGGGCTGCAATGAATGAACATGCCCAGTATGTTTATGAAAACACGAAGATTACCTATCACAAAGAGCGTGCCGCAGAGTTACTTGCACTTGCTGCTCAAAGCGCCATAACAAATTAAATAACAGGGAGCTATAAAACAGTATGGAACAACAACATCAACAGACACTCACTCAACTAGTTAACGATGTTTATAACAAACCGGACTTAATCGAAGAACATCAGGTTCTTATTCAACCTTTATTAAAAGACTTGCTTTCCAGTGCGCCAGCGGGTTTTGAGGGGATGGCTACGATGATCCACAGTCATTTTGTCAATGGACTTAAATCTACTAATCCAAATATTCAAAAGTTTGAGCTTGAGTCAGGGCTTTTAAAGCTTAAGCCTTATTTTCAAAGAATTAATCAGTAAGCTACAAAATCTTAGTTTAGGTAAACAAAGTACAAGGATGGTTATGTCATTAATGAATGCGTGCATTTTAATGCTACTGTTACAGCCATTGTTTGTTTACTTTGCGTTATTTGCAAAAGAAGTTGATCTTAATGAAGACTCGCAAGATTCGACTGTCATGCTATTTAACTTTGGTCTTTTGGGTATCACGCCTAGTGTTGCTTATTTTTACATGGAGCAGTTTTGGTTCGCAGTTGGGATGTTAAGTGGCGTCACACTATTAGGTTTAACACTTGCTAAAACTTTAGAATCAAAGGGTAAAAGGCCATTGGATCTCATCCTAACTTTGCGTTTTGTTACGTCGTGGCTGCTTATTTTTGGCGTTATATATTGGTTAATTTCATTATTTACAGGCTCATCAGAAGTTCAGCCAACAATTGCTGATGCTGATCAGCAAGTTGAGCCTTATTATCAGCTATTTTGGCCTTCATTTTACTATTTAGGTTTAATGGTTTTTACATTTTTACTTAAAGTACTCGAGTTTCGTTTTCATTTAAAGCCAGCATTATCTGGTACTTTTTTGATACTTGCTGCAGCGTTAATAGGTATATCACCACTTGTTGATGGTAGTTTTATTCTTGGCTTGTTTATAAATATCGTCATATTTTTTATTTTTTGCTCTATGTATATGGAAATTAATAAAATAAATGACCCATCTGGCGGAGCGATTGCTTTCTTTTATGCATATATATTATTAATGGGAGTTGGGGTAGCTATTATCGTAAAAATTATACGTGTAATATTTTTTATTTCTTAAGTTTGATTTTTGACCTTGCAAGGGAGGTTGTTTTTTAGTTATTATTTGTACCTGTTTTGTTGTTTTTATTCTGCGTAAATTAATAATGTATAAATCAGCATAATAAGGTTTTTGTTGCCATAAATTGCATTGCAAGGAGGCTTGGTGTGTTCTCATCAAGGGTTAGGCAGTTAGCTATACTAATTGCTACATTATTTGTTTTATTCACTACGACACAGGTATTTGCGAATATGTTTGGTTTTTTTAATAAAAGTGATTTTATTTTGTCTGCCCCTGTTAAAGGGCAGCTATTTGATGATGGGAAGCCTGTTGCAAATACCAAAGTGATGCGTTCGCTTACTTACGGTGATGAATATATCGACGAAACAGTAACTGATGAACAGGGCTATTTTACGTTTTCAGAAAAAACAATTAAAACCAGTAAGCCAGCTAATATGTTCGATAATGACTCATTGGTACAGCACATTTATTTAGAGAATGGCACGCCAGAGGGAATAGTATTGTGGTATACACTTGTGTCACTTCATGAAAATAGTCAAACCCTCAAACGATTACTTGCTGATTTAGAATGCGATATTTCTAAAGAGCCAGAAACATACGATATTCCTATCGAAGAAGATACAAGCCATACTTTTGCGATTTATACATCATGTAAACTTTAACCTAAAACGACTCATACAAAGGGAACTTATATGAATACCTTGACGCCTACTCAAGCGGTGCAACTCGCTGAGCTTGCTTATAAAGCAAAAAGTATTAAAACAACTAATTTACTTAACCACTCATTGCATGCATCTTTGCGAAATAATTTTAATTTCTCAATTAACCCAAGTGCTGTACAAGGTGTGTCGGGTGGGTTTTTCTCTCATTTATTTGGTTTAAGCACAGGCTTTGGTTTAGTTGCACACGGAAAAAATGAGTTTCAAGGTGATTCTGTTATCACCATTCGTGGCACAGCCTCTTTAAGAGATGGTTTAACAGATGCAAACTTCGGTTTAAGTGGTGGTTCAAACGGTAGTATGGTTCATGCGGGGTTTAATAAAACGTTTTACACCATGAAGCCGGGCCTGCAAGAGTTTGTAACAGCAAATATACGTGACAAAGTAACAGGATGCGTACATTTAGTTGGCCATAGCTTAGGTGGTGCACTTGCAACGTTAGCGGCAGATTGGATCAAAGCTGAATATTCGTTACCTGTAAAACTGTATACATTTGGCTCTCCTCGTGTTGGTCTAGATAACTTCTCAAGAGCCGCAACAGGTAGAATCGATAAGATTTATCGTTGTACTCATGGTGCCGATCCTGTCACTAAAGTGCCGTTATGGCCATTTTCTCATGCTCCTTATCAGGGCCAAGAAATTCGTTTAGACAGCGGGCAAGGTTTAAAAGGTGCTGCCCACAAACTCAGTGGGACTCCTGGCTACATCAATACCGCAAATAGTAATGATTGGGGCAACCTGACAATCCGTGCGAATCATTATCTAAATACACCTGTGCGTTTAAATTTTGAAGATCGTAATCAAGCATCATTCAATTCGCATTGGGCAGATAAATTAGGTGCGGCGCTTGTTACCTTATTAAAAGACGCTGGTTATTACAGTGCTGTTGCAGCACAAGCAGCGATTGGAACAGGCCTGACATTTTACGACATGCTTGCTCGAACTTTAGATAAAATTGCGAAAGCATCAGCCTCATTTGCTGCACAAACACTGGGTCTTATTGGTCATATGTTGGTGTTTGCTGGCAAAGTTGTTAGCAAAGCCGTAGAACTAACATACAGTGTTATTAAGTGGGCTTTTGACTCGACTCTTGGTGCTCTTTATCGCGCCGCAAAAGATGGCCTAAATGGCTTAGATTAATAACATATTGGGCATGCTGGTTAGCATGCCCATTTCTTATTATTTTTCGTTTTCTTTTAATGAGCTTATTTGTATTCCATTCTTACTCAGCTCACTTTGTAGCTTTAATGCACTGCTTTTTAAGTTTGGTAACGTCTTGTTATTTATGATATCGACCGCTTCACTTAGCTGCTTAGAAGCATGTTTAGCCGACATTTTTCTGCTGATTGCTGCATCAATAATAAATTGACTTTTGCTGTAAAAACGACGAATTTCAGTTAAAAACTCACTGGGCGTTTCTAAGGTTGTGGGTGAATACTGCATGGTCTGCCAAATATACTTTTCGATGGTTGGTTTGTTATATTCAAGTTCAGACTTAGGTGGGCTTTTTGCTAGTAAGTTAGCAAATTTTTTGAGATGTTCAGCATTATCTTTAACTTCATCATATAGAGAAGTTCTAAGATAATAATTATCTTCCATTTTACTGAATGAGTCGAATTTTAAAGCTTGCTCTAAACCACTTTGGGCTGCAAGATAAACCCCAAAAATAGTTGAAAAAACGAGGAATAATTGGTTTAGCCAAAAACCAGTACTTTTTAGTTCTTTATTATCAACGGTTTTGAATGCGGTAGTGATCTTTGGAGTATTTCCTTTATCCATTATTAAATTCCTTTTATTATTTTGATTTAGTATCTCACAGCTGTTTTATTTATAAACTTAATCTCTTTCTAACAGTACAGCGCCGCTGTGCTCTTCACCTAAATAATCATCTTTGTTGTAGATAGGGCATTTGGCCATTGATAAACAGCCGCAGCCAATGCAACCGTTAACGCGCTCGCGTAATCGTTGCATGTAT
>Ga0066368_10000045_pt1 | contig 20943 bp, 17 predicted proteins | sample Knorr_S7_td_NADW_FD_71215 | JGI IMG/M metagenome (GOLD analysis project Ga0066368, IMG submission 71215) | Marine microbial communities from Southern Atlantic Ocean transect - Knorr_S7_td_NADW_ad_2505m_LV_A | ecosystem: Environmental > Aquatic > Marine > Oceanic | place: Southern Atlantic ocean... | reverse complement strand
GACTGGCAGTTTCCTGGGATGGTGTGCCAAATGTGTGGGGTTGTTTACTACCTCCAGCCTAATTACGAGCTTCCCAAGGTTGGAGTTTGGACAGCTCCCCGCGGCGGCTGGCATCAATCCAGGGCCGCTTGAACCACCCTATGCCTATAGCGAATCCAAAAGAATCGAGAAAAGGAGCACCGGACATGCAAACAGTAAAGGCATCCGAACGTTACACAGCGATCCCGGAAGGTAGCAGCACCGATGGTTAGCTTTCCTCATCGCATTGGTAGCCGTCGTGGCGTTGACCGCCTGCACCAGCGCCGTGTCCAGTGACGACAACGACTCAGGCGCCATCGTAACTTCCGGCAGCGGAGGCGGCCAAGGCGGCGCAACGCTCGTTGATGTGGATGCTGCCGGCACGGAGCCGGGCAGCGCATCCGCCGAAGCTCAGGGGAAAAGCGTAGAAGTCCTGAGCGCCGACGCGATCGTAGCGGCCCAAGAAGAAGTCGTTAACCGAATCTATGAGACGGCTTTGCCCTCTGTCGTACAGATACGAGTAACCCACAAGATCGGGGAAGAATCCAGTTCCCCGGACGCACCCGGGTCGCCTGAGCTTCCTTTCGACTTCAACCGTTTCCGGGACATGCCTGGTGTCCCCGACGAATTCTTCCGGCGCGGCAGCGGCACAGGCTTCATCTGGGACGAGGAAGGACCCATCGTCACCAACCACCACGTGATTGACGGGGCCGACCGGATCACGGTCATCTTCTCCGATCGAACCGAGATGGACGCCAAGTTGCTGGGTAGCGACCCCGATTCTGACCTGGCGGTCCTGCAGATCGATGTTTCCGGCGCCGCCACCCAGCCGGTGCCCCTCGCCGACAGCGACGCGGTAAAAGTAGGGCAGATGGCCGCGGCCATCGGGAACCCATTCGGACAGGAGTTCACGATCACCACCGGAATCATCAGCGCGGTGGGGCGCACAATCCGGAGCGGAAACGGCGCGTTCTCCGTTCCCAAAGTTCTCCAAACCGACGCGCCCATAAACCCGGGAAATTCAGGAGGCCCATTACTTGACCGGCAAGGCCGGGTCGTCGGCGTGAACACCCAAATCATCGGCCGGAGCGGTTCCAGCGCAGGGGTCGGTTTCGCCGTGCCCATCAATGCCGCCAAGCGGGTGATTCCGGTGGTGATCAATGAAGGAGCCTATAAATACGCCTGGCTGGGAATCAGCGGCTCTACGTTGAGTCCCGACGTAGCCGAATTGATGGACTTACCCGAACACACTAATGGAATCTTGGTGATTGCCGCGAGCGAAGATGGTCCGGCTCAACAGGCTGACCTCCGGGGCAGCGACCGAACCGTCGAGTCCGAGGGGATAGAGTATCCGGTCGGCGGTGATGTCATCGTGTCGATCAACGATTTCCCCACGAATGAGATGGACGAATTGATCTCTTACCTGATCGACAAGACCAGGCCGGGAGACGAGGTAGCCCTGGAGGTGATTCGAGACGGGGAAAGGCAAAGCATCAAAGTAAACTTGGGCACCCGTCCTATCTTGTAACAACCCCAGGGTTAAGCCGGCAAAGCCGGATGATCAGAAAATGGCCCCCGAGGTAGTTGGTTGGCTTGGACTTGAACATCCAATTACCCGGAGGCCACCCCCCCACTCCACTAGCCGCCGCCGCTGCGGGCTTAATCCTGAACTGAAAGCTTACCCGCCGAGTATCCCCCATCCGCGTAAATGACCTGGCCGGATATGTAATCCGCCTTGGAAGAGGCCAGGAACGCCACGGCCTGGGCAATGTCCTTGGGACTTCCCGGCCGGGCCAGCGGGACCTCTTTGAGAAAGGCGCCCATATATGCTTCAGACACTGGTTCCCGCAAGGGGGAGCCGGTGACCGTCAGGCCCGGTCCCACTGCGTTGGCGGTGATGCCATATTGGCCAAGCTCCTGGGCCAGGACCCGGATGAACTGTAGAATGCCTGCTTTGGATGCGCAATAGGCCGCCGCGTTGACCCTGGCGTTCTCGGCGGCGGTGGAAACGATGCTGACGATGCGCCCGCCCCGGCCCTGCTTCACCATCTCCTTGCCAACGGCTTGGGAACACAGAAAATTCCCCCTCAGGTTCACCGACAGGACGCGCTCCCACTCCTCCGCCGCCATGTCCAGTATGGCGCAACGCTGGCCGATGCCGGCGTTATTAACCAGGATATCCACCCCGCCATAGGTTTCGACCACGCTCTTGACCATCAGCTCTACTTGACCGGCATCGGACACATCCACCGGAAATACCCTGGCCTTAAACCCTCGGGCTTCCAACCCCCGCGCCGTCTCCCGTCCCACGTCTTCCAGCAGGTCGGCGATGGCCACCGTAGCCCCGTTCTCCGCCAGCTCCGCGGTTATCGCCTCCCCAATACCAGACGCGCCCCCAGTAACGATAGCAACCTTTCCGTCAAACTCCATTTTGGTGCTCCTTAGTTAGTTATCAGTGGGCATTGAGCCGGTTTCAGTGAGCTTACCCCGCCTAAAAAGTTGCCTCGAACGCCGGCTGTGTAGGTTATCGAGACGTGGAGGCAGCCACGTTCCATCTCCCCAATAGCCCTCCTTCGATCGCCAGCCACAGATTCGACGCTGCCCGGAGCGGGTTCAATTAAATATTGACTCGCAACAAAATCAAACGTCATGTATTGGATTTTCGCCTTAGTTTTCCCAGCCCCCTGTACACAGCATACAGGCCACTTACAAGAGCTAGCAGACTTGCCAGAGCAGGGACGCTCGATGTAAGTGAAACGTATAAGGGTGTTGGTGAAGCGGAGGTTACCACGACAAGCGTGGCAACGGCCCCAACTCCGAATTCCTCTCGCTCTCGTGATCAGAAACGGACGAACCCGCGCGGCTCACTCGGCAATGGGGGACCGATCTCTCCTAAGGGTTTACCTGCTTTGCGTGACGGGTACAATGGAAATGCCGTCACGACCAACGACGTTTTTAGCGAACCAACCCTCCTCGCCGAAGCAACGCTACGTGTCAGATTCCAATCGTATATCCTCGGCAGACCTGGGAGTTCAATTACAGTTGAGTCCTGACCTTCTAGAGAAGTTTGACAGGGCCGGTCATGCCATTGAATCACTTCCTGCCAGGAATCGTCGGCACAATAACTGACCGTAGAGAAGACCTTGTCATGAAAAATAATAGTCTGAGCTAGCAACCGTAGTTCTGCAGACTCCACTTCAACGTGAGTAAAAAGTGAAGATTGTTGAATCCCGCTCAAGTCGAATCGGATGTAGGACCATAACTCTACAGGCCCGCCACCAGCCTGCCCTATCCCTGCTTGCAGGAAGGGATCGCGTGAGTGATCAGAAAGGGCCCCATGTTCGGAGACGTAAGAATCGGCCTCGGCGAAAATCACGTGTTGGACCTTACTCACATCAGTGGCGCACCCTGTAGTCCAGAGAAGAGCAGTTATCAAGACACCATAAAGTACGGCTGGGGCCTTGAGGGACTGAATTTCACATCTCACAGCGTTCGATCAGCCCGTCGAGGAATTCTGCCCATCACTTCTTGCCTGGTATGGTGACCCACAAGACCCCCATGAGTATCGCCGTCGCAATCGACATGCCTATTATGATCTTCACCAGTTCTTCTATCATGACCGCACCTCGCTAAAATGAAGTTTTCAACACCTTTCGTGGTGTAGGTTGGGCCGGTCTCCGGCTCTGGACATCGTTCCTTGATTGGAATGCTACTGAATACGGGCACGGCAGTCAATTCATGTTAGACATTGGGAGCTTCCGTACTGCCAGGCTACGTAACGCCTCGTTGACAATCTGCTCTGGAATTGAGAAAATTTACCATCAGTCCAGACTAACTAGCGCCATATGGGTGCGGTGCCGAATGCCGTACTCTTACACCAATTAACGACGTATTCAGTCTAGTAGGACGGTGACCGATGCCATCTAACGGGAAGAAGCGAGCTCTGGTGGTGCTCCAGCTGATTGGAGCGAATGATCCGCTCAACACAGTGGTCCCTTATAGCGACCCCCTCTACTATGACAACCGCCCCACGGTCAGCGTCCCGGCGGACCAGGTCCTGCCCATTGACGATGACTTCGGCTTCAACCCCAACATGGGGCCGGTAAAGTCCCTGTGGGACCAGGGCAAGGTTGCCGTGATTAACGGCATCGGATACCCCAATCCCAACCGTTCTCATTTCCGGTCCATGGACATCTGGCACACGGCCGAGCCCGACAAGATTGCTACCGAGGGCTGGCTGGGCCGGGCCATCCGGGACATGGACCCCAACGGTGAGAACGTGCTGACCGGCGTCAACTTCGGCCGCGGCCTGCCCAGGTCCCTTGGTTGCCGGGGCGTTCCCGTGGCATCGGTGGGCAACCTGGAAACCTACGGCCTGTTCCCCGACGTTCAGGACGACCTGAAAAAGGAACAAACCCTGCAAGCTTTCGCCCAGATGTACGGCGGCTTCTCAGGCCGGGACCCGGTCATCGACTCCTTGGGGCAGACCGGGAGAGACGCGCTGAAGGGCGCCGATATCCTGAGGACCGCCCCGGCCCAATACTCTTCATCCATTGAATATGGTCCCAGTTCCATCGCTCAGAGCATGAAAAACATCTGTCAGGTGATGTTCGCCGAGCTGGGGACCCAGATCTTCTACGCCTCCCACGGCAGCTTCGACACCCACGGCGACGAGTTAGTCGTGCACGGTAAGCTGTGGCAGGACGTTGGCGGGGCCATCGGCGACTATTACGCCGACCTGGAAGAGCATGGCTGGCAGGACGATGCTTTGCTCTTGGTGTGGACCGAGTTCGGCCGCCGCATCAAGGACAACAGCTCCGGCACCGACCACGGCGCCGGCGGTACGGCCCTTCTCATCGGCGGGAACGTCAAGGGAGGCATGTACGGCCAATATCCCTCGCTGAAGGAAGCGGAACAGATAGACGGCGACCTAAAGGCCAACAACGACTTCCGTTCCACCTACTCCACGCTACTGGAACGGTGGATTGGCCTGGATGCTCCATCCATCGTCAACGGCCAGTTCGAGCAGTTCGACTTTATCGAAAAGTAGTCAAGTGGCCGGCAGACCGGCAACCACCAAGTCCGCTAGGAGAAATTATGAGTAACCAGGACATCGCGCAGATGGCTCACCTGATGCGCCGGGCCGGGTTTGGCGCGACACGAGACGAGTTGGAAGAAGGTGTCGCCAAGGGATATGAGGCGGTCGTCGAGGATCTGCTGTATCCCACGGACCCGCAGAACCTGCCCGATGACATCATCCGCCGCTATCACACCGAGCAGGCCGAACTGCGCTTGGCCGATGGCGCCGCAGCCTACTGGATGTACCGGATGATTACTACCCGGTGCCCGCTGGAAGAGAAGCTGGCCCTGTTCTGGCACGGCCTACTGGCCACCGGCTACGTCAAGCTGAACCAGGCTAGGGCCTTGCTCAACCAGATCGATACGTTCCGGCGGCATGGCCTGGGCAGCTTCTCCAACCTGCTGGCCGAAACCTCCAAAGACCCGGCCATGATTATCTGGCTGGACAACCACGATAACCACAAAGACGCCATCAACGAGAACTACGGCCGGGAATTATTAGAGCTCTTCTCCCTGGGCATCGGCAACTACACCGAACAGGACGTTAAGGAATGCGCCCGCGCCTTTACTGGGTGGACGCTGGGCAACGCGGAGTACATGGCCATGCGGGCCAGCCGGGACTCCATCTGGCCCTACAGCCGCATCGCCTGGCACTTCGAGTTCCGGGAAGAAGACCACGACGACGGTGAGAAGACTTTCCTGGGAGAAACCGGCCGGTTCAACGGCGAGGACATCGTCGCGATAATCGCCCGGCAGGATTCCACGGCCCGCTTCGTCAGCACTAGGTTGTTCCAGTATTTCGCGGCCGACGAGGTGGATGAAGACGGACAGAAGGTCATTGAGGATATGATTCGGTCATACTTCGACTCCGGCCAGGAAATCCGGTCCGTCCTCCGCACCCTATTCAACTCCGAGTATTTCAAGTCGGAGAAGGCCCGCTTCGCCAGGGTCAAAGGCCCAGTGGAGTTGGTGGTTGGGGGCGTACGTCTAGCCGGAAGCTACCGGACCCCCACCCAAGGTATCGATCAAGTCGCTAGACAGGCCCTTTACATGGGCCAGGGTCTGCTCCAACCGCCGTCGGTTGAAGGCTGGCACGAAGGAATCGAGTGGGTCGACAGCGGCGCTTTGGTTGAGCGGGTCAACTTTGTGGCCCACGAGATGGCCAACGTGCAGAATCCCGGCGTGAGAAGAATCATCGAGCGGCTGGCTGCCGAAAACGGCGGCGTGCTGTCGCCTGAGTCCTTGGTGGACCACTGCCTGGACCTGCTGGGCCCCATCGTCGTTGCTGACGACACCCGGACCGCCTTAGTAAATTACGCCGCCCACGAGGGCGACTTGTTCCTGACCGGCCATCAACCGGAAGACGAAGCGGAAAAACGGGTGGGCGAGCTGCTCAGTCTAGCCACGGCGACCAGGGAGTTCCAACTGGCCTGATCTGACCGGACGACCCAACGTTGAATCGGGAGTATCAAGAGTGAGTACCCGTACCACCAAACAGCAGTTTAAGCTGGAATACGTCAAAACCATAGGGATTACGACGAATCAGAGCGGACGAGGCTTCATCAATCCCTATGACGTCGCTATAAGTCAGGACGGCCGCATCTTCGTTCTTAATCATTGCGACTCGGCTCGCAAAAACCTCATGCGGATCGGGATCTGCAACCTGGATGAGGAGTACCTGGGTGAATTCGGCAAGGGCTCCGGGAAAGACGACGAGCAGTTTAACTCCCCCGTGGCCATGGCTTTCGACAGTCAAGACCGGCTGTATATCTCCGACGAATTGAATCACCGGGTCACCATCTTCGACTCATCGGGAAGTTTCCTAAGCAAATGGGATGCCTCTGGCAACGGACCCGGCGAATTGAACGGTCCCGCCGGCATCGCCATCGACTCTCAGGATAACGTCTACGTCGTGGACCAGCACAACAACCGAGTCCAAAAATTCGACTCCGGCGGCTCGTTCATCGCCCAATGGGGTGAGGCGGGCAGCGGTCCGGGGCAGTTCAACCTCCCTTGGGGAGTGGCGGTCGACACCCAGGGCGATGTGTACGTTGCCGATTGGCGCAACGACCGCATCCAGAAGTTCTCCCCCGATGGCGAGTACCAGGCCAGTTTCGGTGAATCTGGAGAGGGCGACGGCCAATTCTACCGGCCTTCGGGAGTGGCGGTAGATTCTGAAGGGTACGTGTACGTCGCGGATTGGGGCAACGAACGGGTGCAGGTCATGGCACCCGACGGCAGCTTTCAACTGAACCTACGAGGCCAGGCGACCCTATCCAAGTGGGCCGAAGATTTCCTGGCGGTCAACCCAGACGAAAAACGGACCCGGGAAATGTCCACCCTGGTCCCGAATCTGCCGCCTCACCTGAACACACCGCACCACGTCTCATCGCAGACGGAGCCCTACTTCTGGGGGCCGGTGTCGGTGACACTGGACGGGGAAGACCGCCTGTACGTTACCGAGTCCAACCGCCACCGAGTCCAGATCTACCAGAAGAAGTAGCAGTTATATCCCTTGCTCCGGCCGCCGCCCTCGTCCTTCATCGTTTACTGACTGCAACTTCGTCCCCTAGCCTGGCCCCTATTCCCGACCAAGTCAGCGGCTACCTAATGCGATATAGTAGGCATCTGGGCAACGGCCGGGTCTGTTCAAGAATCTCGGCGAAGGAGCTAGACATGGCAACTATTGGGACGGGGAAGCACACATATGAACTGGTGGAAAACTGGGTGAAGTTGCCCGATGGCTGGGTTCTTGGACAGACGGCCATCGTTACCGATTCCCAGGACCGGGTTTACTTATTTAACCGGAGCGATCATCCCTTAATCGTTCTGGACCGGGATGGCAATTACCTGAACTCCTGGGGCGAGGGCGTGTTGACCGACGCCCACGGCATGTTCATCGACGCAGATGACAACCTTTATCTGCCGGTGAAGAACAACCACGTGGTGCTGAAATACACCCGGGAAGGCAACCTGCTGATGACCCTGGGGGTGCGAGACCAGCCATCGGACACGGGCTGGTCGGGCAACTACAACGAACCCGCGGTGCGGGCCGCCGGGCCGTTCAACCGGCCCAGCGACGTCGCCCTTGACCCTCACGGCGACCTGTACATCTCCGATGGTTACGGGAACTCCCGCGTCCACAAATTCTCAGCCGGCGGGGAGTTGCTGTTCTCCTGGGGAGAGCCCGGCAAGACTGCTCCCGGAGAGTTTCATGTTCCCCATGGCGTGTGGGTGCACACCGATGGGCGCGTATTCGTGGCCGACCGCGAGAACAACCGGATACAAGTATTCACTGCGGACGGGACATTCCTCGAGCAATGGACCGGTTTTGCCCGCCCGTGTGACATCTACGTGGACTCCGACAACACCATGTACGTCGTCGAGCTGAACGCATTGGTTAGCATCGTGACCATGGAAGGAAAGCTGATTGCCCGTTGGGGCCCGCCTACCGAGGCTGAAGAAGGGACCGGGGCTCATGCCGTGTGGGTGGATTCCAAGGGCGACATGTACGTTAACCGGAACCTGGAAGGCCAGCGCCTGCTCAAATACTGCCGGGTTGGCTAGTACAACATCGAGTTAAATGTGATGGATGCAAATCACCCCCATCCCTTCGTCCTTCTGCCGACGGATCAGGGCAGGCTCTAACATCCCCCCGTCGAGGGGGAAGGGATTTGTCCTCGCCCCCTTTGTGGGGGAGGGTTAGAGAGGGGGTGCTGGTCCATGCACCAAAATTATCTAGTGACAGTGCTAGCCGCCATGACCTGATAATATGGCAACATATGCTGATCCGGTTGATGGGAGGTCCCGCCGCGGCTATAATTCTGACTAACGCCGATACCAAAGACAAATAACGAACAAAACGGAGTTCAGTTTAATCTCGCGGCCGCGAGCATATCAACTGGCACGATGGAGGTGTATCTATGGTTGATCAACTAACCCGCCCCAAAGACAAAGCCGAGGTGTACTGGTTTTCCGAGCAGCCCTACGGGCACGTTGGGGACGAAGACTTGGAAAAGTACGACTCCGGCCGGTTGGGTTTTCCCAACACACACTTCGACCCTCAAAAGGCTCACGTGTTGTACAACCAGTACCATGAACAATACGTTCTGGCCGACGAAGTAGGCTTCGACGGAATCATGTCCAACGAGCATCACGCCTCCTACTGGTGCATGAAGCCCGCAGTGAACCTGGACGCGGCGGTAATCTCCAAACTTACCTCCAGGGTGAAGATTGCCATTCTGGGGAACGTAATAGCCGTCAACGACCCCATCCGCATGGCCGAAGAGATCGCCATGCTCGATTGCTTCTCCGGCGGCAGGATCATCTCCGGCTTCGTCCGGGGAACCGCTGTGGAAACTCTTCAAGCTGGGATCGACCCCACGGAGAACCGCTCCCGTTTCGAAGAAGCCCACGACCTGATCATAAAGTGCTGGACCGAGCCGGGACCCTTCCGTTATGAGGGCCAGCATTACCAGTACCGGGTGGTCAATCCGTGGGTGAGGCCCATGCAGCAGCCCCACCCGGACATATGGTTCCCAGGCACCGGTAGCCCGGAGAGCGTGGTCTGGGCCGCGAAACACCGCCATCCTTACATGAACCTGGGCGCCTTGGTAGACACCACCGAATGGCTGAAGCAGGTGTACATCGACACGGCCGAAGAAGAGGGATACCAGGCCGGTCCGGAGCACTTCGGATATCTGTTGCGTTGCCTGGTTGCCGACACTGACGAAAAGGCCATCGAGATCGGCCGCGAGTTCATGTGGACCATTGAGCATCGCCAACGGGGACCCGCCGAGCACAACGACCCCCCTGGCTACCAGTCCAGGGCCGCCGTGCAGGTGAAGGCCCAGCGCCCGACGGGCAATGTTGCCGGCGCCGGTGGCTTGGGCGTGGGCCTGACCTACGAGCAGTTACAAGGCGTGAATAATATAATTGTCGGCAGCCCGGAAACCGTTACCCGGAAGCTGTCCGAGATGATCGACCGGCTGAGTCCCGGATACCTGCATATCTACGGCAACGAAGGGGCGATGGACCACAAGGACGTGATGCGGTCCATCGAGTTACTGGGCAAGGAAGTCATTCCCGCCATCCACGAGATCCAGCTAAAACCCTACGAGTCCAAGGGCAAAGCCGGCGACCTTGGTGGCGGTTCCGGCGCGGCCGGCCTAGCCCCTTAGTTCATGACCGCAGCCGGTAGCTAACCGGCCCCCAACCCTGTCATCCGGGAGCGGGCCGTTAACGGCCCGCTCCCACCTTCTGCGTAACTTCTTTTAGGAACTTGGTCACGTGGGGTAGCACCGATTCCGCAGCTCGGGATGCCTGGCCGTGGTTCAAACCGGGGAATGACGCGAACCGGGCATTGGGTATGATCTGGGAGGCTTCCTTGGCCCCGGGGAAGAACCCGTCGGCCTCGCCGCAGTAGAGCAGACAAGGGATGTTGATCTGGGGCAGGATATCGTCTATACCATCGGTTCCCCTGGGCGCGGTGGTGGCCGCGATCAATGCTTCGGGGTCGTTATCCAGCAACCGTTCCTTGCGTCCAGACTCCATGGGACCTTCTTTCGCTTCGGCGTCGGCCACGTAATGAGCCATTCCCTGGCGCAGCAACGAGATCCGGTCTTCGGGAGGGACGTCAGTGTTGGGAGTGTCGGCGCTGATACCGCCTAAGATCAACGAATGGAACCGGTCCAGGGCGTGCAGCACGATGCCGAATCCGATACGGCCTCCCATGGAATATCCCATATAGTGGGCTTTGTCCACTCCCAGGTCATCCATCACCGCCAGTACGTCGTTCACCCGCAGTTTCAGGTCGTAGTCCTTGGGGTCGTGGGGTTTGCCGCTGCGTCCGTGGCCCCGCGCGTCCACCATAATCAACCGGTAGTCCTTGGCCAGTTCTTCAACGAATCCGTAGGCGTACCAGTTTTGCAGGCTATTGGTGACGCCGTGCTGCAGCACTAATGGCGGACCGTCTCCCTCGACGTGGTAGTGGATGATTACACCTGCGCTATCTACGTATGGCATTCTCGTCCTCCTGTGTTTGACTTGAATAGGAATGACCAACGAGGTTTCTGTATCAGGACGTCAGACTTCCGCCTCCGCGAGACGTTTGATTCCTTGAAGGTTCAGAATCATGTTGCCCCGGTGTTGTTCCCGCCGGTTCGTGAGAATCTGCTGTGCCTGGTCAGGATTCGCCTCCATCGCTCTGCCGGTGGCCGACAGACTGGGTCCGATGATTAGCCGCTGCCGAAAACGGGTGCCTGAGGGTATCTTTTCAAGTTCAAACCGCCATTGGGCGCTGGGCTGGTCACGGTCGTTCACATTCCAGGCGAAAATACTATTCGGCTCACAGGCGACAACGTATGATGTCGTCTCCCACACCCGGTTTGCGTCGGCCCGCTCGTTTCTACCTCGGAATGACGCGCCTTCTCGGGGGCCATCGCCATCAAGCCAGTCTGCGCCTTGGAACTCATCGCTGAACTGGGCTGAAATGTTTATGTCGCTCGCCAACTCCCATACACGCTCCGGCGAGGCGGCGATGTCAATCTCAACGGTAACTCCCGGAGCGGCGGCAATGAGTGAGCTTACTTCGCCCGGGTTTTCTTTAGTGTACCCCCACCGGTCGAACCAAACGATCTCCGAAGTATCCCGGCGCGATGCGGGCTGAAAGTCGGTGCCGATGGTCCAAGCGACGGGGAGCAGCACGACTTGGGTGACGCCGTCGGGAATCCCCAGTAGCTCCGCGAACTCCTTGGCCTTGCCTAGATGAAGGGTGGTCCAAGCCGAACCCAGGCCCCGCGCCCGCAGCGCCAGACAGAAACTCCAGGCAGCCTGAATCACTGAATCAAATAGTCCGGGCCGTCCACTGCCGTCATGGACACCCCAGATCGTGGCCAGAACCAACACCGGGACCTTTTCCAAGTTTGCGGCTAGATGGGCCGCCGAATCCGCCACTCGTTCTTGAAGACCCTCCGCCCTGCCCCGCTCTTGAGATTTATCGATCATCCGGCTGCCCCCAGCCGCCCGGTACAGTTCGGCGAGCCGAGACTTGGTCTCCTGATCCCTTATAACAAGCCAGCGGCGGCTGGATACGCCGGCTCCGGTCGGCGCCTGCTCCGCCAGCTCTATGCAGCGTAGCAGCAAGTCGTCTGGCACATCACGTTCCAGGTCAAGGCGAAGGCGAACCGCCCGAGTCGTGCTCAAGAGTTCATCGGTTTGTTCTATGTCAAATTCCATCAGGTTCCTCTTCGTGAGATGGGGCTAAAGCCCAGGGATTTTTTCTAGCCTACCTTCTTGAATTTAGGCAGCGTAATCTCGGCGTTCACCTCCTCAAACACTACCTCCACCGCCATACCTATCTCAATCTCATCAGGGTCGCAGTCCACCAAGTTGCTGATCAGGTGCACACCTTCCTCCAACTCGATGTCGACCACTGCCCAGGGGAGGCGGCCTTCGAAGGCACGGCTCACCGGCTGTCTGGTTATGGTGAAAGTATAGACAGTGCCCTTACCCTCGGATCGCACCCACTCCAAGTTATTCGAGGCGCAATTCGGGCAGTTGGGCCGGGGCGGGTGGGAAAAAAGAGCGCAGTCCCGGCACCGGCGGAGAACCAATTGATGCTCCCGGCATCGGTCAAAGAACTCCTGGTTGTCGAGGTTGGGGACAGGTACCGGAAATTGAGCGGACGTCACGGCAATCCTACCTCCTCAATATCAAGGCTCCGGCCCCGTCCCCGCTATCCACCAAGCCCAACTCCGCGTTTTCCACCTGGGCATACGAATCGCCTCTAAGCTGCCTAACCACTTCGATGATCTGGTTCATGCCTTGGAGATAAGCCTCGGAAAGATGCCCTCCCGAGGTGTTAACCGGTATCTCGCCGCCGAGCTCGATGCTCCCCTCTTCCACGAATGGTCCCCCCTCTCCGCGCTGGCAGAAGCCGTAATCTTCCAATTTGGTTATGATGACCGTGCTGAAATGGTCGTAAAAGCCAATGACGTTAATATCCTTCGGAGTTACCCCCGCTACGCCAAATAGCTCCGGGGCCAACCAGGACGCGCCGCTCTCATCCCAGGACTCTCCATTTCGACCTGCGGCCGCAGGCAGGGCTTGGGCGGAACTCATTATGTAAATCGGGCGATGCTTGATGTTGGAAGCCCGCTCGGCGGAAGTGACCACGAAGGCATTGGCCCCGTCGGCTTCCAGCGCGCAGTCGAATATACGCAGAGGATCGAAGAACACTTTGGCGTTCAAATAGTCTTCCATGGTGATGGGCCGGCCGTACATGATTGCCTTGGGGTTGAGACAAGCGTGCTTCCGAAACGCCAGCGCCACCGCTCCATACTGACGTTCGGTAGTTCCGAACTCATGCATGTGGCGGCGGGCACGGAGAGCGCTAGATTGGCCCGGCACCAGCAGGCCATATGGTTCGGTGAACGCGGCATTGCCCTCGCCCCGGCGGGTCGTTACCACGCCCGAACCGTAACGCGCCCCCGACCGTCCGTTCACGGAACGGTAAATAACGACATTGTTGGCTAAACCCCGGGATACGGCCATGGCGGCCTGGATCACCAGACCGCAGGCCGCTCCGCCCAAGGGTCCCAGTTCGCCGTAATAACGTAGATACGGAATACCCAGGCAGGCGGCCAACTCTCCCTGGGGAGTGGAATCCGCAGTAAATTTGACGATGCCATCAATGTCCTTAGGCTCCAGGCCGGCATCGGCAATCGCTGTTTTGGCCGCTTCAACAGCCATGCTCAACTCGGACCTTCCCGAATCACGGTTATAGACGGTTTCGCCTATCCCAACGATTGCGGCCTGGTCCTTCAAACTTTCCATGTCAGATGCCTCCAACCGGCTTCATCACCACGCCCTAGACGAAGTATTGGCCTCGACCTGCGCCTGTATATTCTAAGCCTGGCCGGTCACCTGACGAAATGCGTGGTCGAGAATTTCGGCCGCCAAGTCCATTTGGTCTTCGGTGGTGGTAAATGGGGGTACAAAACGGAATACCGATCCCCGTCGGCGCACGCTCAAGATAAGCCCGTTGTCCAGGCAGATGCGACCGATTTCCTGCCCGGCCCGATAGGCTGGTTCTTTGGTTACTCTGTCCTCCACTAACTCTATGCCCTGGAGCAACCCCTTACCCCGAATGTCACCTATCATGACGTGACGCCGGGCCAGCTCTTCCAAGTGGGCCCTCCAATAAGCGCCAATGTTCTTGGCCATATCCACCAGTACCTCTTCCAGAATGATGTCGATGCTGGCAATGGCGGCATTGCAGGGTAAGGGATCATTGGAGTGAGAGTGGCCTACCACCAGGCCCGTCTCCGCCACCCTCTCTTCGATCTCGTCGGTAGTCACGGCGGCGCTGATGGCTATGCCGCCTCCAAAGTGCTTGGATACTGTGAAAATGTCGGGAACCACTCCCTCTTGCTCGAAGGCCCACATCGTGCCCAGTTTGGCCAGACCGGTCTGGGCCTCATCCACAATCAAAAGGGCGCCCCGTTGCTCGCATTTCTTTTTTAATTCCCGCAGCCAACCCTCGGGCAGATCGATGACCCCGCCCGCGCTGAATAGAGGCTCAGTGATTACTGCGGCCAACTGACCGGCAGCTTGGGCGTCAAGCAGTTCAAAACTGGAATTTAAGCAGCTAAAGTCGCAGTCCGAACGCTCCCGGCAGAAGCTGCACCGGTACTTGTAAGGCGCAAAAATGGGGTAGTTTCCTGGCGCGTAAGGACCGTACCCCTCGTGCCACCCGGAGAAAGTGACCGCACGGGTGGAGTCGTTCATTCCGTGGAAGCTGACTGCGGGGCTGGCCACCTCGTAGCCGCCGGTGTAGCGTTTGGCGATGGCCATGGCCGCTTCGTTGGAATCGCTTCCCGAGGTCAGGAACATGCTGCGGTTCATCCCCGGCGGCGAGATTTCGGCCATGCGGCTGGCCAAGATAATCTCCCGGTCGTTGAACATGCTCATGTGGCTGTGGATCAATGTTTCGGCACTTTCCTGAAGGGCTTGGACGATGCGTGGGTGGTTGTGTCCCAGTGCGGCGCACATTTGGCCCGAGTTGAAATCCAAGTACTCCTTGCCGTTGACGTCCCGGACCACAGACCCCCGGCCCCAGACCATGACCGGACCGGACACGGCGTTTCGGTCCATTCGGCTGCGGAAACTGAACTTCCGGGCCATGTCCAGAAGCTCTTCCTCAGAGTACTGGCTGGTCACAAAGACACCTCCTCTTCCGAGTCTGAACTAGGTGCTGGCCTCGACCTCTGCCAGAAACTCCATCACCCGATGGACGTACTTTTCCGGAGCTTCCGAGTGAGGTGCCACCTCGGCCCACCGGCAGTTGGGAATCAGGCGATGCACTTGCTGGGCGACGCCGCGGGGATGAATATCGTTATTACCGGGCATGATCATGGTTGGAATTTGAATGCTCTTCAGGGTCTTTCCAGTCATCCCCAGGGACAAATAGGGCCCTTCGAATAGCGCATAGATGGTGTCCCGCATAACCTGGGCGAAATCCTGGGGGTCCATGTCTTCCAGAGTCCCGCGATACTCCGGGTCGTATTGGGCCCGCTCCGGCGTAAAGGGGGAAAACCGGTCGTCAGCATCGAAGGCGTCAATCGCCGCCTTGATGCCTTGGCTCAAGGCCATGTCCGCGCTCTTAAACAGTTTCATGGCCAAGTATGAGTCGCAGATGACACCGCCGGCGATGTTGGATGGGAATATGGCCCGGACCCGTTCAGGATTGCGCAGGGCGCAGCCGAAGGAGATAGCGGCCCCAAAAGACCCACCACCCAGGTAGGCCGCATCTATACCCAGCACGTCCATGAGCCCCATCACGTCCTGGCAGACCATATCCCAAGTCTGCACCACCAGAGGACTGCTGGACTGGCCGCCGAACCGCCGATCGTAGGTGATTACCCGGTGCTCCCGGGACAATTCCTCCATCACCGACCCGTACCCTGCCAGCGTACCCTGAAGCCCTCCGGCGGAAAGAATGATCGGAGGCCCGCTTCCGCCCTCTTCATAGTAGATCTCCGCGCCGTTGACCTTTGCACTGGGCATGGTTTACACCTCGTTACAGGATAAGCCAGAAGACCTGGATTGGTAAATTTCGCAAGGACGGGACGATTGGGCGGCCTTGATTTTACACCTTTCCGGCTGCGATGCCCATGAGGAAGCCCGGCATAGGTTGCGCCAGGCCGATGGCGGCTCCATCATGAGAACATCGCCGATCTTGGAGATTAAAACGTTAAGGAGGCAGGTTGTGGCAACGCTGGACGAATATGCCAACAAGTACCAAAGCGTGCGCATGGAGCGCAGGGACGGTATCCTTCAGATCACTCTGCATACCAATGGGGGCAGCCTGCAATGGGGCGGCACGCCTCACGAGGAATTGCCCCAGGCGTTCCACGACATAGGCAGCGACCCGGAAAACAGGGTGGTTATCATGACCGGAGCAGGCGATGCCTTCACCGGTCCTCCGGGAACCAGGGAGTCCCGGCCAAGGCGGTCGCCCAGCCAATGGGACAAGACCTATTGGGAAGGCAAGCACCTGCTGATGAACCTATTGGACATTGAAGTTCCCATGATTAGCGCCATCAACGGACCGGCTTTAAGGCACTCGGAACTGCCTCTGCTTTGCGACATTGTGCTGGCCTCAGAAAATGCGACCTTTCAAGACTCGGGGCATTTCATCAACGGACTGATTCCCGGAGACGGGATGCACGTCATCTACCCCATGTTACTGGGCCTGAACCGGGGCCGGTATTTTCTGTTGACTGGGCAGACCATCGACGCCCCAAAAGCCTTGGACCTGGGCTTGGTCAGCGAAGTTTTAGCCAGGGAGGAGTTGCTGCCACGGGCATGGGCTTTGGCGGAGCAGTTGGCCCAACAATCGCCTTTGGTGTTGCGCTACAGCCGGGTCCTGTTGACCCAATACGTCAAACGGATGATGCATGAACTTTTGGGCTACGGTTTGGCTCTTGAAGGGCTGGGATCGGCGGACACCCTTGAGGAACAGAGTTCCCCAGGATCTTGACGAAGGGTGTCTGCCGGCCGCCCCCTCACAACCGGGTATCCGGCTCTGAAACCACCTTGGCGATTGAACTGGGCAGACTAAGCTAAAATAAGTTGATCGATGTATTTCCCGATTCATGGGTTGGATAAGGATAGAAGATTGGCAACGAGCGACGGCGCAGATGAAGCGGCATTGGAGAAGTCATATGCGGGTGCTCAGCCAATAGACTTAGCCACTGCCGAAAAATTACTGAGGGAAACAAAGAAGATTATGAATCATCTAGGGGTGGTCTTCTTTCTTCGGCAAGGCACATGTCTCGGCGCGGTCAGGGACAACGGACTCATTCCTTGGGATGACGACTTGGATCTCAGCTCTGTTATCGGACTTCATGGACTTACCGAGGATTTGATAGACCGGGTTGTGGCTTCCTTCAGGCACAACGGGTATTTCGCCAAATTGGAACGGACCGATCGCTGCATAAGTGTGGCGATGATTAAGTACCATATACGGACCGACTGGGAGTGCAACTGGATCATAGACGACACCATATTCCAGTACCCCGGAATCCCGATCCCGGTCCGATTGGTCACTGATCTCAAGGAAATTGAATTTATTGGGGAGACGTTCTTGGTGCCGAATCCGCCGGAAGAATACCTGCGACGCAAGTATGGCGCAGATTGGATGACACCAAAAAAGATGGGCTATGAGAAAGATATCCTGGCATTAGTTCCGGAGATTCCGAAGCCTGTTCAGGCAAGCCAACACAGTCCGCCGCCCGCCGGTAGCCGGATCCGGGTCCTTAACCGGGCAGGTGACCCCGTGTCCGATGCGGAGGTCGTTGTAACCGGATTGGGCCGTTACCGAACAAACGAGCAAGGCTACGCGGATATTGATTTGCCTCGTGGTGACTGGTACGCGTTGATCATCAGCTATGGCGTTCACGAGGAAATTCTCTACCAGGAGAAGCTAACGCCCGGGGGAAGCTACGTCTATAATCCAGACGCCGCAACCACTTCGGGGCGGCTCTACGTATTGTCGCCTGAGTGAACTCGCGGGTCACAACCGGCGGTCGCAATGCTTGTGTATTGGGTCTTGACACGTTGGGGTAAGGTGAATAGATTACCTTTGCCGGGAAACATCCACCCGGTGGATGACCGGCCGCTTGATTGCAATCATTCGATAAGTGAGGATACCCATATGACCACCACAGTCGACCGGCAAGACGCAAGTCCCCAACAATACCGGGTTGTCGGCACCAGGCCCATCCGCCACGACGGCCTGGACAAGGTGACGGGAGCGGCTAAATACGGAGCGGACACTCAGCTGGTTGGCATGTTGCATGGAAAGATATTGCGCAGCCCCCACGCTCATGCTCGTATCCGATCTATAGATACCAGCAAAGCGGAGGCTCTGCCGGGGGTTTTCGCCGTGGCGACCTCTAAAGACTTCCCCATCATCCAAGACCAGGTCATCGATTTCGCCGAATCTCAAGGCTCCGTTCGGCAGATGGCCGAGCACGTAATGGCCCATGACAAAGTGCTGTACCAGGGACACGCTCTGGCAGCGGTCGCGGCGGTCAACCCCCACGTAGCCGGGCAAGCGGTGGCCCTCATAGAGGTTGACTACGAAGTCCTCCCCACGGTCCTGACCTTGCACGACGCCCTCAAGGATAATGCCCCCATCCTCCACGAAAATCTGACCACCATGTTCCGGGTAGAACGCTCCGCCCGCGGCGAAGACACCGGTATAAAGGGTAACGTAGCCGGACACATCCAGCATAAGCTGGGAGACATTGAAAAAGGATTCGCTGAGGCCGACGTTATCGTTGAGCGTGAGTTCGAAACTCAGACCGTCCACCAGGGTTATATCGAACCTCATGCCTCGACGGCAGTTTGGGCGGCCGATGGGCGGGTGACCATTTGGACCTGCACCCAGGGAGCATTCGCGATTCGTTCTTCCACGGCTGCCATCATGGGTATTCCCGAATCCTCGGTCAAGGTAATACCCACGGAAATAGGCGGCGGATTCGGCGCAAAGATCACCACCTACCTGGAGCCGGTAGCCGCGGTGCTCTCTAGGAAGAGCGGGCGGCCGGTCAAGATTGTCATGGACCGCAAGGAAGTGTTCGAGGGCACCGGACCTACGTCTGGCACCCACATGCGCTGCAAGATAGGAGCCACCAATGCCGGAAAGATCACAACGGCGCAAGTATACCTAGCCTACGAGGCCGGAGCCTATCCTGGGTCACCGGTGGGCGGCGGCGCAATGGCTGCTACAGGACCCTACAACATCGAAAACGTTTTGGTGGACGGCTATGACATAGTTTGTAACAAGCAAAAGGTCCAGGCCTACCGGGCGCCCGGACAACCCCAGGCCTGCTTTGCTGTCGAGTCGGTCATCGATGAAATATCGAAAATTCTGGGTATCGACCCCATGGAATTTCGCTTGATGAACGTAAGTAAACAAGGCGACCGGATGCCCACGGGCGTTCCCCACGCGGTCCTGGGTTGCTGGGAGATGGAAGAGGAAATGAAGACCCACCCCCACTACACCGCGCCTCTCGACGGCCCCAATCGGGGCCGGGGTGTCGCTGTGGGATTCCGCATGCAAGGTGGTCAAGCCTCCTCAGCCACTATCCATGTCAACAGCAACGGGACAATAAATTTAATCACCGGCTCGGTCGATATCGGCGGCACGCGGACGGCGGTAGCGATGCAGGCTGCCGAGGTATTGGGGCTTCGGGCTGAGGACGTTTCACCGACGGTGGTCGATACCGACTCCATCGGCTATACAGCCACCACCGGCGGCAGCCGCACCGCGTTCGACACGGGGCTGGCCGCCATCACCGCCGCTGAGGAAGTGAAGCGTCAGATGTCGGCCCGGGCGGCTTTGATCTGGGAGGTTCAGGAAGAAGACGTTGCATTCCAAGACGCCACTTTTATCTGCAACAAGAACCCTGCCGACCGGTTGACGTTCAAGGAGTTGGCTGGGCGGCTGTTGCGCACCGGTGGTCCGATCACCTGTTCCGCGGCTTCCAGCACCGGCGGGGTCGGTCCTATCATCGCCGGCAACATCGTGGACGTTGAGGTAGATACCGAAACGGGTAAGGTGGATATTCTGCGCTGCACCGCCTTTATCGACGCTGGAAAAGCGGTCCATCCCAGCTACGTAGAAGGTCAGATGCAGGGCGGCACGGTCCAGGGGATCGGCTGGGCGCTGAACGAGGAGTACTTTTACAACCAGGACGGCGCCATGAACAACTCCAGCTTCCTGGACTACCGCATGCCCACCGCTCTGGACTTGCCCATGATCGAAACAGTGATTACCGAGGTGCCGAATCCCCGCCATCCCTACGGACTACGTGGTGTAGGCGAGGCGCCAATCATCCCGCCCCTAGCCGCAGTGGCCAACGCGATACACGATGCAGTCGGGGTGCGGATGACAAAGCTGCCGATGACCCCTGGCGCCATCCTGGAGGCACTCGAAGCGAAATCAGTCCAGAAGTAGCGCCTCGCTTAGGGGCATGCGATATGCCAACTACGAGACGCCCCTCTCGACTAACTTCTCAGGGGTGACTAACTCGTAGAATTCGATCTCATAGGATTCCAGCTGGGCCTGCATTTCGGCGTTCAGGGTCCGTACCACCTCGGGGACCTTGGAAAGCCAGTTGGGCTCTATGGTCGCCTGGGTCCACTGGGCATAGGCCACGTTGGGCGTTCCCGGCAGGCCTTGGGACACATATACGTGAGCCTTGGGGCGGCCTTGCTCCTCGTAGGCAGCGCATATTTTGGTCAGCAAGCTGGCAACCTGCCATACCTTCCCCG
>Ga0066368_10000038_pt1 | contig 22255 bp, 15 predicted proteins | sample Knorr_S7_td_NADW_FD_71215 | JGI IMG/M metagenome (GOLD analysis project Ga0066368, IMG submission 71215) | Marine microbial communities from Southern Atlantic Ocean transect - Knorr_S7_td_NADW_ad_2505m_LV_A | ecosystem: Environmental > Aquatic > Marine > Oceanic | place: Southern Atlantic ocean... | reverse complement strand
TTTAAAAATAGCGGCCTAATCATAACTCACGAAATACGCCACGAGCCGTTATTTGCCGGCTCACTACTCAATGTCTGGGTAGTCAGAGTTCACTCTGATAATACTAGTGAGGGCAATGAAGGAGTAGCGTGCTACTCCTTTTTCAATTTTTTAGTTCACTTAATACAGTGATAATTTTAGATATAGTGGATACTTTAAATAATTAGATATAAAGGCACTTTAGTGTGGCTTAGTCATAGAATCATTATTGTACTAATTTGAATTTCCCTTGCATTATTGACCAATGACCAGGTGATGCGCAGAAAAAGACATATTCATCTTCTTTATTGAACAAATCGGTTTTAAAAGTCACTGAAGTAGACTCACCTCCACCAATAACCTTCGAAACCACAATTGCTCTCGAGTCATTAGGCTTTACATAATTATTCTTAAAACCAGCTTCAAAGCTGTCATTCGTTAACCCTATTAAATCCTCTTTTTTGGAGATAACCAAATTATGTCCCATTAAAGCTGCGGGTAATTTCCCTGTGTTTTTTAAATTAACAGTGATTGTTGAGCATGTTGCAGGTACGGTTATTTCGTCCTTAGAAAATGTCATATTGTTAGTAGCTTCTATATCGACTGTACAATTGTCTTGTGCATGAGCAGCTGAAATGAACCCTGTAAAAAATAGACCAAGTAAAATGTTACGGATAGACATGTGACCTCATTTATAGTTGGAGAAATTAGAATTGAAATTATCAAGTTACGCCTTAACTCTCTAACTAATAAATTAAATCTATTTGATTGATAAAACAGATGCTTTATAAGCAATAGATAAAGGTTTCTATTAAATAAACGTTGGTTCTATATTTTAAGAATGTAAGGTAAGAAAAATTGGGTTAGGCATTTAGACTGAGCTAAAAACTTACTCGATAAAGTAGGGATTAAATACATACTTTCAACGACAGATAAAAATGCTTACTCAAGAAGAGGACAGGATTAACTCATCAAGAGCAAGCATGACAACAAGTATAATTCTGTTTGTTATAAATCCTTAAAGTAACCATGTTTCTTTACGATGGATTCATTTTGGTTAGCGACCCATTGAAGATATTCTTTATTATCTAGCTGACTCGCAGCTGCTTCATCTAAAAGAACAATTGTATTTGGGTGCATTTGTAGTGCTGACGCAGGGCAGTTTGCAGATAATGGGCCATTAACCATGTCTGATACGGCTCTTGCTTTTGCTTCGCCTGTCGCTAACAACACGATATATTTTGCATCTAAGATAGTAGCAATTCCCATAGTCATTGCTAACTGTGGTTGGCTTTCACCTTTCTCAAAAAGGCGGCTATTATCTTGAATTGTTTGAGGAGTTAGGGATTTTATTCGAGTACGCGATGCTAAACTTGATGTTGGCTCATTGAATCCAATATGGCCATTAGCGCCAATACCAAGTAGCTGTAAATCAATCCCCCCACACTCTTGGATTAGCGCTTCGTAATGTTTACCTTGCTGGCTAGGGTTTTGATATTGATTACAAGTTGGTAGGTATGTGTTTTTCAAATTTATATCGATTTTTTCAAATAACATGGAGTTCATGAAATAGCGATAACTGTTTCTATTACCTTCATCGATATCATAATATTCATCTAAATTAAAACTGGCAGCTTTGGAAAAGCTGATCTCTTGTTTCTCATAAAGTTTAACTAATTCTTTATAAAGTTCAATTGGCGTACTACCTGTTGCTAGTCCTAACGTTGCTGCAGGTTTTAGTTGAAGTAACTCTTTAAAAAGTTGAGCTGCAAAAAATGCAACCTTTTGTTTGTTTTCAAAAATTAAGACTTGCATAGTTCAACTCCTTTCAGCTTTTGCGCGTAATAGTGAACACCTAGCATATCCGCGTTCGCACCTGTAACGGGTTTAATGAGAGTTACTTGATATAAACTTGAAGCTCTTTTGATTCTTTCATTTACCATTTCAAAAAAAAGTTCTGAGTTACCTACACTGCCACCAAGCACCACATGCTGATTACCGAGTGTAGCTTTCATATTGAAGATCAGTTCTGAAATTGCATCAGCTGCTTGATTGATTACTTCATTGACAGCTCTTAGCTGCGAAGAGTAGTCAAATGCAGTTTTACAATCGATAATTTCACCTAATACTGAGGAGGCATGTTTAGCGATGGCTGTTCCTGATGCTATTGCTTCTACACAGTTACTTCGCCCGCAGTGGCATGGATAAACGTTATTATTTTTAACGGGGACTGTAGTATGACCTAGATGAGCACAAAACCCATCTTGGCAAGTTATTAAGTTGCCATTACAGACAATGCCAGCACCTACACCTGTGGACACAGTAATGTATACAAAATCTTGTTTACTTAAGTTCTGGTTTAACTCGTATTCAGCCCAAGCTGCAGCTGCAGCATCATTAATAATAGTGACGGGCAAATTGGTTAACTCTTCTAAACGGGATTTCAGTGGTAACTTTTTGCCAGCAGAGAGAAAACTTACTGAATCTTGACTAACTTGCCCTGTGCAGGCAACGTTCACGCTACTTGATTTTGGTAACCAATCTTTAATTAAATCAAATAGATAATTAGGTAGAGATTCAAGGTTTTGATGAATTATCGAATCGACTTTTTTACTCTTTAGAATTTGGTTTTCCTCTATAAGAGCACACGCGATTTTTGTTCCACCAACATCAATTGATATATCCATATTTGCTACGCTCTTGCTTGGCTTTCAATGCTATCAACAAACCAATTGGTTATGTGCTCAATACGTGTAATTGCAGATCCTACAGTGACGCAATGTGCACCCATTTGCATACCAATTGCAGCTCTCTCAGGTGTGTTATATCTACCTTCAGCTATTACAGGCACCCCGACTTCTGCAAGATCACTGACGAGCTTATAATCCGGCTCGTTAGGCGTATTTGATAAATCTAGGTAGCCAGACATTGTGCTACCTATGAAGGTACACCCTGCATTGAAAAGTAAGCGGCCCATTTTATAATCCGCACAGTCAGCCATTGCTATACACCCCTGTTCATGAATAGTTGCGAGTAGGGTTAAGCAATCAACAGGGCGTGCTCTATCAGTGCCATCAAAAGCGATTATTTTTGCTCCTGCTTTAGCTAGCGCAATGACATCTTCAACATACGGTGTAATGCGTATAGGCGAATCGTTTAAATCACGTTTCACAATACCAACAATTGGAACCTTGGTTATTGAAGCAACCGCTCTTACATTTTCAACACCTTCAATTCTTAGTCCTTTAGCTCCACCTGCAACAGCTGCTAGTGCCATTGCTACAATATGTTCTACCTTATCCATTGGACCATTATCGACTGGTTGGCATGAGGCAATTAAGCTTCCCTTAAGAGAATTTAAGAGTTCGGCCTCGAGTTGTAGGTTCTTTGACATGATTTTCTACCTTGCTATTTGTTCATCGTGAATAGAGTTAAGCCATTTAAATCTTTCTGGTGCTTAGGGCTGATAAGGCTGACTACGTAACCAATAATTAAACAAGTCAAAATACCAATTGTTCCGTATAGGTAACCGTTAGCCCAACCAAATTGCCAAGCCGATATCATGACGAGTACACCACTTGTGAGGCCTACAATTGCACCTAAAGAGTTTGCTCTTTTAGTTAATGCCCCAAGTACAAATATTCCGCCTAATGCTCCCATGAACATACCTATCACTTTGAAGTAAGCCTCCATTAATGAACGAATCTCAGGGTCGATGAAGATAAGACCGACGAGTGTTCCAAGTAAGCCAGATAAAAATGTTAATGCTCTAGCTACTTTCATGTATGACTTTTCATTTTTGACTAACTGAAACGGACGTACGAAGTCAGTCACAACAGTTGTTGCAATTGAATTCATACTGGTAGATACAGTTGACTGAGCTGCGGCAAAAATACCTGCGATTATTAAACCTGCTACTCCGATTGGTAGCTCATTTGAAATAAATGCCGGGAAGATTTGGTCGATTTGCAGGCTTGGATCAAGCTTTTCTGGGTGTTGTTGATAGAACACATACAATCCAGTACCAATACAAAAGAAGAGTAGTGCGCCGGGTGCTGCAAGCCATGCATTTGCCCAAATAGATTTAGTAGCTGCATTTGAAGATTCGGTTACCATGTATCGTTGCACTACTGCTTGATCCGCTGTATAGCTAGAAATATTTTGGCCAATGCCGCCGATTACTATGACCCAAATTGATAACGTTGTTATGCTATTAAGGCTAAAATCAACATTTGCAAATGTGAATTTATTATCGGCAATGCCTATTTCGATAAAGTGAGTAAATCCACCATCTAATCCCATTATGATAATTGCAAAGCAAGCAAAAGCACCTATTAGCAATACGATAGTTTGTACTGTATCTGTCCAAATAACGGCTTCAACACCGCCTAAAGTACAATAAAGTAAGCACAAGACTCCCATAATAAGAACACTTTCGGCCGCGCTAAGTGGAGTAACTGCGGATAATGCAAGTGCAGTAAGCGCCATTACAATACCCATCCTTCCAACATGGAATAACGTAAATAATCCGCTCGCAAATAATCTCACGGGTAGGTTGAATCTTTTTGATAAGTATTCATAAGCACTTGTTGCATCTAGTTGTCGGAAAAATGGAATCGCAACGTAAACTGCAATAGGAGCAACAGCAATGATCATCCAAATACCCAGTAATAACACCCAGTCGGAGCGATAAACGACAGCAGGTAATGCAATATAAGTAAGGGAACTTAGCATTGTTGCGTATATTGAACATGCCGCTGCCCACCAAGGAATAGACTGACCACCTCGGAAGTAGTCATCTGTATTTTTATTTTTGAACATAAAGAACAAACCGACAGCTACAACAGCTAGCAAATAAACGACTAGCACTAACATGTTAACTAAACCAAAGTCTTTATTTGTGTTTTTAAGCTGTAATCTTGCAATTGAATCAGAACCGCTTTCACTATTGTTGAATGAAGCTACTAGTTCTGTGCCAACTAACTTTGCTTGAATAGTTCTAAGGTAAGGGCTTGCTTCATGATATTCACTCCATGCCTTTGTTACAGTATTAAACCCAATTACCTGTGCTGATTGAGTCATTACTAATATGTGTGATTGTGCAAAAGCAGAGCTAAATGAAATTGGGTCTAATACAGCTATTTGATTAGCTGGTGTTATAGATTTCCATCCACTTTCTTTTGATAAAAATTGGCTAACTTTTATTTTTTCCGTCGGCGAGCTTAGCTGGCTAATGCTATATATCGCTATTTTTTCACCGTCACTTTGAGCTGCTAAATAAACGTTTTTTACAGCACTATTTGGTGACACAGGTGTCGGCAACGATTGCCATTGGGCTTGCTCTTCTTGTAAATCTAAAGAATAAAAGAGCCATTTTTTTCGGTAGCCAACAAGATATAGCTTATTCTCTAAGATAGTAGCTTGGAACTTATCAAAGTGATTAGGAAGAACAGAAAGCTTTTCAATTTCTTGCTGTGATGAATTTTGATTAAAAGATACCTTCTTGGTGACTAAATTATCAGCTTTGTTACTACTAATAACTATGTAACTATCACCGTAAAGCAAAATTAGAGATGAGGGGTCAACATCGAGTTCTGGTTGCTTTTCATTATTAAATATCTGAAAAGCTAATGGGTTGCTAATAATATCTGGCTCCACAGTTTGTGCGTCTTGTTGCCAAGTTGATTGTGTATTAGCTGATGTTGATGATACATACATGAATAATACGATGATAAATATAATTATTTTTTTCATAACAGCTTCTATTTGTTATCCTGTATACCTGTTATACCAGCGGTAAGTCTAAAAATCCATCATTAATTTAAATTTCAGGCACAAAAAAAGGCTAATTTATAGCCTTTTAGGATGTTGCTTGTTCAACTTTATGGAGAGTTATTACCCGTAGTACTTATCGAAAACGTAATCTATATGGGCCATAAGCTGTGCATCAGCTCCTTCAACATCGCCATTCTTTATACATTCAAAAATAGCAACATGGTCATCGTAGCTGCGTTTATTCAATTCAGCAGTATTAACTCTGTCTGGGCGTGCATCGATCAACCAATCAACTAAAGCCTGATGCACCGCAAGAAAAATCGGATTGCCAGGTATAGAAGCGATAACTCTGTGGAAATAAATATCAGTTTTTCTAAATTGGCTGTCGTTTTCAATTGCTTTGCCATTTAATTCTAGTGCATCCTCCAGTTCTTTTATTTGACTTGGAGTCGCATAGGCTGCTGCATGTCTGACTAAGCTTGATTCGAAGAAACGGCGAAGCTGGTCAAAATACTTTAAACCATTTGGCTGTGCTAAAAAGTCTTTAGACATGCCTGAAAGCTCTGAGATGATAGTATCAGCAGAAGGGCGAGTTACTCTGGTTCTTTCACCACTGCTGATCTTAACTAAGCCTTTTCTCGCTAATGCAGAGAGTGCATCTCGAATTGATGGTCTGCCGACACCGAAAGCCGCCATTAAATCTCGTTCAGATGGAAGAGCTTCACCTTCAGCTATCTCACCCTGGCGGATCATGAGTTCTAATTCTTCTTCAACAGTCTCTGAAAGTTTCTTACGTTCTACAGGGCGTGTTACTTTTAACGACATGTCTTTAACCTATCCTCTATCAAGCTATCATCCTATCATCCTATCATACCGAAGGGTCTTAGATTAGCAAATTAACCAAAACAATTATTTTTAAATTCTATTTTCTAATACATTTTTTATCACAGCTACAGTGTCATGTATGCACTTTATTTTTTCTTCTGTAGCTCTAGATGTAGGTAACAAGGAAATTTTACAGCCAATGAAGTCAAGCGAGCTTGAGTTTAATTCGTTAATAGAATCTTTTATTGCTTGAGTATCTAATTCCGAGTCTTCTAATGTAGGGTCTTCCAAGGACTCCAAAGAGGGTGGCATATGGCTATCACGCCATTTTCCATAAATGTCAGAGCTTGCACTTGCTCCTGAAAAGATAAACCCATTGAGTAATTGTTTCGCATTACAGGCCTTTATATGCTCTATTGCTCCTAACTTACTTTGAAACTCGATCGCTGATCGACCCCAGTTTAAAGAAAAAGCTATCCCACATTTAGACTCTTGATTAACTTTACTTACAATTGCTAGTTCAGACTCTAAATCCATAAAGCCTTTTTCAAAAGGATTTTCTGGCTGCCATGCATCACAATGTTCAATTAGTAACTTGGCACCATGCCAATCATATGAACATAATTCTAATAAGGATTTTTCAAGTGCTTTATCACATCTATATTGTGGATTAGATGGAGCAGTATGAATTAATACATGAGTTACAGCCTGTTTCTTTAATTGCTTATTAATAGTGGCAATTGCTTCAGCCGCGCCTTTGTAAAATTGCATCGCCTTTTCTCGTCCAGCAGCTTGATTTGAAGCTAGGCCAAAAGACGCATCCTGATTGAGAGCCATCATTGTTCCAGGAATACAAGTCAGAACATATGTCCATCTTGCACTGAGCATGCTCAAATACCACTGCTCATCGAAGGAATGCAGTTTAGAAGTGAATGGTATTTCCAGCCCATCGATTGCATCGTTGCTTTTTAAAGCATCGTAATAGTTTGATTCTTCTTCTTTGTTCCATGTGTTGTTAGAAGGTGCAGATGCATAAGCGCCAACAATCAGTTTCATGTAAATCCCTCAGAATGAGTACTTTTAATGAAAACTCAAAAGTACATTTTTAAATTTTATTAATATTTAAATTATTATGTTGGTATAGCTGTTATACCAGTGGTATGGTTTTTACACAAGTTTAATTAGAGAAACAATCATGAAAATCTTCAAATACGGTGAAGACTCACAGCAATATTGCCAATTATATCGTCCTGATAATACACAAATGGTGCCAGTTCTTATCGTCATTCACGGTGGATACTGGAAAGATAACCATAGTTTAGATAGTTATGCGACTAAACGAATCGTTGAGTATTTTGCTGATAAAAATATAGCTGTCTGGAATATTGAGTATCGCAGAATGAATGCTTTTGGTGATAATCACAGTGCGCCTTGGCCAACTTCATTGCTGGATGTTGCAATGGCCGTTGATTATTTAAAAACGATCGAAAGAACTGAGTATTTGGATCTTGAGAATATAACTATTGTTGGTCACTCAGCAGGGGGACATTTGGCTACTTGGTGTGCTTCAAGAAAGAATATTAACAAGGAAAGTCCTCTATATCATAATGATCCATTAAAAATAAAACACGCGATTTCTATATCAGGAGTGGTGGACTTGAGACGCTCAGAAGACTTGGGGCAACCTGAGCAAGTTACAAAGTTATTGTCAGGTAATAACTTTCAAATTGCATCAAGGTTAAGGGATAGCAATCCATTAGAGCTGCTAGATTCTAAAGTGAACTACCATTTCCTCCATGGCACCGAAGATGAAGAAGTGAGTATTAATCAGTTATCAAGTATTGAGCAAAATTCAAATATCTTAATCGATAGATTGAAGGGCAAAGACCACTTTAACTTTTTTCCTGGTTTCACATCAGATTTACGTTGTTGGAACAAAATAACTGATTTAATTCAGTCAACTCTAACTTAGCTTCTTATTAATATTCAATAAGTTAGATATTTCCGAATAAGTTTATATCATTTTGCTATTACTTTTTTGTGAACAAAAATATTGCTGAAGGTATACTGGTATGATAGGTTGATTGGGTGATATTTGAGCTGTTGTCACTTTTTTACGATCACATAGAGGGAAACCATGAATAACAATAAAAGTATTTTTCACATGTCAGCGCTTGCGACATGTATTGCTGCGGCGATGAGTCAACAGGTTGTTGCAGAGGAAGCTAAAGCTGAAAAAGGTATTGAGCGTATAAATGTTACAGGCTCAAATATTTTCAAAGGTAGCGTAAATTTTACATCTTCATCTCCAGTAGTTGAGGTAGGTAAAGAAACAATTGAAGGGATCGGTGCAATTTCTATTTCAAATACGCTAAGCCGATTACCTTCTGTCACTGCAGGCACAAATGATGCGTCGAATAATCATGATGGTGGCGGTAGCTCAGGTATTAGTACTACTTCGTTACGTAATTTAGGTACGGCACGTACTCTTGTATTGGTTAATGGCCGTCGTTATGTATCAGGTACCTCTGCTGGTGATGGGTATGGTGTTGATTTAAACTCTATTCCTACATCTATCATCGAACGTGTTGATGTTCTAACTGGTGGGCAATCTGCAATTTATGGTTCAGATGCAATTGCTGGTGTGGTGAATATCATTACTAAGAAAAACTTTGATGGTGTAGAGATTAATGCTTTCGGAGCAGATTCAGATGCAGGTGGTGCTGCTCGTCAAAATATTGATTTTACATATGGTAAGAATTTTGATGGAGGCAATGCTTGGGTTTCTTTGGGACTTGCGAATCAAGATAACTTAAATGCTCGAGACCGTGACTTCTCACGAAATAGTATCAATGTACTGGATGATGATGGCGATGGTTTAAGAGAAACATTGCATGTACGTAATGGGCCAATGCATGTTGATGAAGGTGCTTTTAAGTTTGGTGATTTAAGTATATTCGGTAACGGTGATCCATTTAGCCAAAATGCACCCACAATTACTTCAGATGGTCAGCTTAACGGTGAAAGTGATTTCTATAACCAGACTTATTATCGTAAAGCAATTGCTCCATATACACGCCAGTTTGCTGCTGCAGGTATGACTTTTGATATCTCTGATAAGTTATTTGCAGATCTTGAAATAAACTACTCAGAAGTTAACTCATCAACAAATATTGAGACAGCACCTTTAAGCGTAGTAAACGACGTTTTTGTCGTTAACCGTGGCGGTACGACAGGCATCGATGTTGCGAATAGCCCTTTCTTTAATGGCAGTAGTGCGCAGAGTCAGTTGCTTCCTTATCTATTAAATAGTGGTGATGGCAGTACTTCTTTAGATCGTGTAGAAACATTTCGACGTCTTGCTGAGTTTGACAATCTTGGTGTCGAAAATAGAAGAACAACTTTCCGTATCGCCGGTAGCTTAGATTATGAGCTAGATAGTGGTCTTCTGTGGAGTACATCTGCAGTTTACGGTACGACTACACAAGTTCAAAAAAATACAGGCGATGTAAATTTAGTTGCTCTTCGTTCTGCACTAAATATTGAAGAAGATGGAAATGGTGGCTATCAATGCGCTGATGTAACAGACAGATGGCAAGGTTGTGTGCCAGTTAACCCATTTGGTACTGTTGATAGTGTGCTAGGCCAAGCAGGAATCGTTGGTTTTTCTAATGAAGCAGTGGATTACATCTCTGTAGATACTGGTCAAAATGGCGTAATCAAGCAGTATGTTGTTAATAGTGCATTATCGGGTGAATTACCATTTACTTTAAATGATGAAAATCTAAGTTTTGCAGCAGGTATTGAATATCGCCGAGAAGAAGGTGCTGAAACTCCAGACGCTTTTAGACAAGCAGGTATTACCAGACGCCTACAGGTATTCCCTACAAAAGGAAGCTTTTATTCGTATGAAGCATTTGGAGAACTTTTTGTTCCAGTTGCTGATTGGTTAAGCGTGAGTTTAGCATTGCGTGCAGGTGACTATTCTTCAATTGGCAGTACTTCGACTTATCGACTTGGTTTAGATGCACCGGTTAATGATTACGTTCGTTTTAGAGCGAGTGTATCTAGTGCGGTTAGAGCACCAAACGTGAATGATCTATATTCATCAGGCTCTGCCAGTGCAACAGGTGGGCATGATGTGTGTGATGGCGTTGATGCAAGCACCACTGGAAATATTGCTGAAAACTGTCGCAGCATTGCTGCAATTTCAAACCGCATTGATTCTACCGGAGCATTTACATTAGTTGGCTCAGAAAGCCAGAATGAGCGCTTTTTGCAAACAGGGTCAACGGACCTTAAAGAAGAAACCGCTGATACCTATACATTAGGTGCCATCTTTACGCCAGTAGAAGCATTCTCGTTATCTGTTGATTATTATTCGATTGAAATTGAGGACGCGATTTTAAATGTTGGTGCTGGTGAGATAATCAGTCGATGCTATGACGTTGACCCAAGTGAATTTGATCCAACATGTGGTGGTAATGTTGTACGTGCAGTAAATGGCCCAATTCTTAATATTACCTCTCAAGCTATTAATGAAAGTGAAGTAAGAACTAGTGGTGTCGATATTGAAGCATATTATACATATGAAGGGTTCGACTTAAGCTTATCAGCTTCATACCTTGACGAGTATGTAACGACCAGTGCCGCAGGTGTAGAGCGAGATTATAAAGGTGAAGTTCTATACCCTGAATTCCGTTACACCTTACAAAGTACTTATAGTCTTACTGATGATATTAGCCTTTTTGCTCAACTCACTTATCGTGATGAAACGCAAAATGACGTTAATAATGATGTGAACCAAACATTATCAGACGATATTAATACCCTCGACTCAGTTTATTACTTAGATGTTAGAGCATCATACAATGTAACCGATTCATTGAATGTGTATGTTGGTACTAACAACCTATTTGATGAGCAGCCAGATATTATCCCACGCTTGACTGTGACCGGATCTGCGGCGGGTACCAATACAGAGCCGAGAGCTTATGACATTATTGGCAGACAATTTTTTGCTGGTATGAAGCTCAAATTCTAATTGATTCTTCCTGTGTTAGAACCAAAACCTAATCTTTAAGATTAGGTTTTTATATTTTAAAAAGGGTTAAAAGTGTTACGAATTATAATCTTAGGCTTTGCTTTGCTGATATCAAAGAATCTAATGGCAAAGGATTTATATAAGCAAACATTCGATTTACAGTGGCAGAAAGTAGCGGAGTTAGAAAGTAAAGATAGCCAAGGTAAGCCTATTGGATTATCCGCTATGTTTACAGGAATAATAGATCATTACTTAGTCATTGCAGGTGGAGCAAACTTTCCGAATGGACATCCTGTTTTTGATAAGGCAAACAAAGTCTTTCATAGCGACGTGTATGTGTATGATATTCAAAATGGAGCTTTTGACCTAGTTGCACAAGGCCAATTACCAGTTCCTCAGGCATATGGAGCGACGATCAAAACAGAGAATGGCTTATGGCTAGTTGGTGGTAAGAATGAAAATGGAGATATGAATGTCGTACTTGAGCTAACGCTTGATCGTCAGCTTCAAGTACATACTCGTCAAATTACTACTTTGCCGTTTACATGGTCAAATGGTGCGGCTGATATTTTCAATAATGAGTTATATTTGTTTGCTGGCAGTTGGGATGGAAAAGCCCAAGCACAAATGTGTCGTTATTCCTTCTCTAAAAGTGCTTGCGAAGTTACTTCTATTCTAGGCTTACCCCGAGTGCAATTTGCAAGCACAAGAATTGCTAACAAGTTTTATATTTTTTCTGGTATTGCTCAAACACCAAATGGTACTTCTCATGTACTAACAGATAGTTACAGTTTTGACTTCGAGCAACTCAATTGGCAAGCGTTATCTGAAATAACCTTTAGTGGAAAACCTTTCTCTGTGGCAGGGGGAAGCGCATTAGCTTTGGATGACCAGCATGTTTTGATCTTGGGTGGGGTGAATAAAAATGTATTTGATGATGCCTTAAACAAACTCACTACGTTGGAAGGTGAAGAGTTAATTAATTTTAAGAAAAAATATTTTGCAATGTCACCTGAGGAATTTAACTTCAGCCGCCAGCAATTTATTTTCAATATTCCAAATAATGAATGGCTTACTTTGAATAAACGTGTGCCATTTTATGGTGGCGCAGGGCCATTACAGACGGTTTTAGATCAGAAGTTTGTATATTGGTTATCTGGAGAGATTAAAGCTGTAGAGAGAACGCCGGCCATATATCGAGCATTAATAATTAACAAAAAATAAACATTAAGAGTTTTTTCGTATTCTAAAGGTGTAACTGTTGACCTATTATACCATTGTCTCATATAAAGGTTCACGCTTTTGCTGTTGTGATGACAACCACTTTGCGTAACTAATTTTGTTGTTTAGTCACGTAATAAAGTTACCCCTTCATTGTAAGGGCTTTATTAGAATGTGAGGAAAACATGAGAAATACGATCGGAGCTAGCTTTTTAACGACTAGCTTCTTACTCCTAAATAGCTCATTAGCTTATGCTGAACTTGTTAAGCAATGGGACACATCAACAACTAGTTTTAATGGATCTTCTACGTATGTATCACTTGATTCTGATTTAGATCTAGTTAACTCCTTAACTAAAGGCAGTATCTATTCAGCTTTTAAAGCAACAGGCACAACTGGAACATTATTCAGCGTATCCAATGCGAACGAGGCATCAAGCGAATATGCATTAGTAATCGACGGAGATGGTACATTACGAATCCATGCCAGAGAAAACGGCGCCTTCATAAATAACTTGAAAACAACAAAGGCGTTTAATGATAACCGTGAACATAAAACGGTGGTTTTAACTGATGAAAATGGTACTAGCATTCTCGTAGATGGTGAATTGCTAGCTCAAAACTCATCGACTTCATTTTTAAATAATGTCGACAGCCTAAGTTCTATGAACATAGGTCGAAACGAAGATAATGGTGGCGGTCAATGGTATTTCTCTGGAGAAATATCAAGTACTGAAATCTATTCTTCTATATTAAGTAAAGCTGAAGCAGCCTTAAAAACTCGCCCAAATAATGTTGTTGCTCTATTTAATAGTAACTTAGATGCTTCGCCTGATTTGTTAGGTTGGACAAATGACTCCACCCTTCAAGGGCAAGGTAGTTTGCTAGATGATAATGGTGATACTGTATGGCAAGCCGATGGTAGTGCTGGTAAAGCCGAGTGGGAAGTTATTCCTGACTCACAAACAAACTTAGACGCGACAAATTATGGCTGGTCTATGTCTAGTACAGTTAAAGTCCTGTCTGGTTCCTACATTACAAATTACTATGCAAATGGTAATAAACGTTACTTAGTTAATTTGAAAATTGATTCAAATGGTGCACTCGTTGCTGATGTTGAGGGTGATGCACAATACACACTAGTTTCGCAGCAAGGCTCAGATCAATATCATGACTATGAAGTAAACTATGATGCAAGTTCTCAACAAGCCACTTTTTGGTTTGATGGTGAAAAGGTAACTAGTTGGTCAGGCTCAGCATCAAATCAAAATGTCATCGTCTTTGGCAATGGTTCATCAGGCACAAGTGGTGTTGCAAATTACAAAAATGTTCGCTTTGAAGTAACTGATAGCACTCAGCCGATAGCACTTAGCAGTGTATTCGTAGGTGGCGCTGAAGGTATAAATGGTATGTCTAACTACCGTATACCATCTATTGTTCAGTCTCAAGGTAATACGCTTTTGGCTTTTAGTGAAGGGCGTCCTAATGGAGCTGATCCTGGTGCAAGTGGTTTAATAAATATCTCACTCAAGCGCTCTTTAGATTTAGGGAAAACTTGGCAACCGGTGCAAATTATCGAAGAAAGTTCACAATACGATTTTTCTGACCCTAGACCTTTAGTTGATGAGTCAACTAACACTATATTTGTTTTTTACACTCAGTGGCTCGATTTGTGCGCACAAAATGGCAACTGTACTGGTCCAGATGATCCTAACTACCTACTTTTTAAATCAAGCACTGACAACGGACAAACATGGTCAAATACCGTTAACGTTAGTGATGAAGTTAAAGACCCTACTTGGCGTTCAATTAATGCCGGCCCAGGTCATGGTGTACAACTAAAATGGCAGTCTTCAGCGCAAGGAAGTCACAATGGTCGGCTTATTTTCCCTGCTATTGTGCGTGCCTCTGATAGTTTATTTTATGTTGTGAGTGTGTTCAGTGATGATAATGGAGCAAGTTGGGATAAAGGAAGCCTAACCCCAATTTCAGGGCCTACAGAAGCAGACTTTGTTGAGCTAAATGACGGTCGAATTTTGATGACAGCCAGAAATGATGGCTCTGCAGTCGGTACACGTTATCACTTTTTAAGTAATGATGGCGGAATTACTTGGCAGCAAACAACTCATGATCTTGTTGTGTCTAAAGTCGATATTGGTATAACGCGCTTTAGTTCGACTGTTCAGGGAGATGCAGAGAATAAGATTTTAGTGTCGGCACCAATTGGTAACCCTGCAGGCGCTAATCGATATGATTTAGGTATCTGGGTGAGCGAAGACGAAGGAGTGAGCTTTAATTCTCCTACTCAAATCGTTTATGGCTTCAGTGCATACTCTGACATCATAACTCTAAGTGATGGAACAATAGCTGTTTTATATGAGGCTACAGGCAGCACTCATATTAAATTTATCAATTTAAATATCAACGCAGTTAATTAATCTTCCCCTTCCAGTAGGCTATCAATGGATTTTCTCCATGATAGCCTGCTTTTAAATTTCATATTTATCAATATATTACAAAAATATTGTATTTTTTCTGTTAGATCCTTTTGACAAAAACTGAACAGTTGGTATGCTGGTATAACAGGTTGACAATAATACAGCTTGAAGCTGATCATAATCTATCAACGGGGTACATCACATGAGTAAAAAACTGACCACGCTATTTTCAAAATCGCTCCTCAGCATTTGTGTTGGAGCTGCAGCAAGTAACTTTGCATTTGCAGAGGAGCAACCTGAAGCAACAGCAGAGGTTGAAAAAATTCTAGTAACAGGTTCACACATTAGAAAAGGTGATTTCGAATCTCCATCACCTATCAAAGTTGTAGATTCTGATGATATCGAGGGGGTAGGTGCCGTTAACGTTGGTGACTTACTCGGTAAAATTCCATCAATTGTTGGTGATACAACATCTTCAAGTTCAAACTCAAGTGAGCAGGATGGTGGCCTGAATACTATAGCGTTAAGAAATTTAGGCTCTTCAAGAACGCTAGTTTTAGTTGACGGTAAACGTTATGTGTCAGGGATGTCTGTTGGTTCAGGGTATGGTGTAGATCTAAATACTATTCCTACAACAATGATTCAACGTGTTGAAGTATTAACCGGTGGTCAATCTGCAGCTTATGGCTCAGATGCAATCGCAGGTGTTGTGAATATTATTCTGAAAAAGAACTTTGATGGCGTAGCGGTTAAATTACAAAAGGGTGAAACAGAAGCCGGTGCCGCAGGTACTACAGATTTAGAGTTTACAGTGGGCCATAACTTCGATAGCGGAAATGCTTGGTTCTCACTAGGTTATTCTGATGATGAAGGTCTAAAAGCAACAGACCGAGATTATTCAAGTGTTCATTTAGACTCTGTTGACACCGATGGTGATGGTCTGGCTGATACGCCGCAGTTTGTTGGTTCATCACATATCCCTGAAGGCCGAATTGGTGGTTATAAAGGTGATGGCACTCCATTTGTACGAACTGGTGATGTTGAAACATCAGATGCATTTAATTTCCATGAATACCGTTCAATGATCACTCCATTGAATAGAACATTTGCTGCAACGGGGTTATCACTTGATTTGGATGATAAATCACGTCTTAACTTTACCGCAAATTACTCGCGAGTTGAGTCACGCACTCGCATGGAACCTATTCCTCTTGATACACGCAACGATATCTTCAAGTTATCACGTGGTGGCACTACAGGGATAGATATTGCGACGCACCCTTGGTTTGCAGGTACTGATTTAGGTAATGCCTTATTGCAAGATGGTATAACTAATCTAGACGATGTGAGCTTAACCTTCCGTCGATTATATGAATTCGGTGACCGAGGTGCTGAAAATGTGCGTTCGACATTTCGCGTTGCAGGTGATTACGAATATGACCTTACAGATAGTATTTATCTGAATGTTAGCGCCACCTATGGTGTTACAGATCAAAACCAAAAAAATCATGGTGATATCAACCTTGAACGTGCTCGTTATGCTTTAGATATTGAAAGTGACGGAGCCGGCGGATATCAATGTGCCGATGATATTGCTCGCATTAGTGGCTGTGTCCCATTTAATCCATTTGCATATGATGGTATCACGCAAGAGGCCGTAAATTATCTTGCAGCAGATACAGGGTTAAACGGTTCAATCGAACAATATGTTGTGACATCAGTCATTGCTGGCGATATTGATTTTGCTTTCAGTGATGATGTAAACAACCTAGGTTTTGCTGCTGGTGTTGAGTACCGTAAAGAAAAAGGTCAAGAGACTCCAGATCCATTAAGACAAGCAGGAATAGTGCGTGGCAGTCGAATTGCAAAAACAAAAGGGGAATTTGATGTTGTTGACGTTTTTGCTGAACTGCACGTTCCAATTTTAGAGCAACTTAATCTTGATTTTGCTGTACGCGTAGGTGATTACTCATCTGTTGGAACCACGACTAACTGGACTATTGGTATCGATGCTCCAATTTCAGATTCAATTAAATTGCGTGGTGCTTTAGCAACAGCAGTGAGAGCACCTAATGTGAGTGACCTTTTCGCAGGTGGTACCGCAACAGCTGCATTTGTTGTAGATCCATGTAATGGTATTAGCAATGCAGATACTGGCAACATTGCTGATAACTGTCGTTCTATAAGTGCAATCCAAAACCGTATTGATAGCGATGGAGCATTTGTTCTTACACAAGTTGAAAGCCAGAATACTTCAGGTCTATTAAGTGGTTCTGAAAACGTAAAAGAAGAGAAAGCTGACACGCTAACGTTAGGTATCGTATTAACACCTGAGTGGTTAGACGACTTACAGATGTCGATTGATTATTACGATATAGAAATTGATGACGCAATTGCTAAAACAGACCGCACAGTTATTTTAAATCGTTGTTACAGTTTTGACCCTAGTGAATTTGATGCAAATTGTGGTGGGTTAGTTCGTCGTGATGGCCGTTCAGGTGCCGCACTAGATGTTAACTCAGCTTCTGGTAATGAAAACATTATCAAAACAAATGGTATTGATTTAGATGTTTCGTATCAAACAAACTTAGATGTCGGTGATTTATATCTTGGGTTAGCTGCTAACTACATCGATGAATACAGCATTACGGGTATAGAATCTGGCGATACACAGCATCTTGAAGGTGAAGTGTTATTTCCAAAACTACGCTTTAATATCAACGCTTCATATAGTATCGAAAACTTTAATCTTTATTGGCAATTACGTTATTGGGACAGCACTAAAGACCGTAACGACAACACCTTGATGACAGATGAGTTAAATGAGATTGAATCTCGTACATATCATGATGCGCGCATCAGCTATAGCTTCTCTGACTCAATTAACGCCTATTTTGGCATTAAAAATGTTTTTGATAAACAGCCTCCACAGCTTACGCAAACCCATAAGTATTATCAGGTTGGTACGCTAACTAATGGTACCGCTTATGACTTATATGGTCGTTCATTTTATGCGGGCTTAAAGCTTAACTTCTAACCTTGCTCAGTTCAGATGTGGGCGGTATGCCCACATTACAAATAATGGAAGACCGATGATTTTTAAACCTACTCAACTTTTTGATGGTGTGCAATTTCATGATGATAAAGCCATAAGAGTTGTTAATGGCAAAGTCGCAGAAATAGTTACTTACTACCATGAGCCTTGTATTGAGCTAGATGGTGTCATGGTACCGGGCTTTATTGACACTCAGGTCAATGGCGGTGGCGGTGCATTATTTAACCATGAAACAACGTTAGAGACCCTACAAAAAATGGTTAAAGCGCATGCAATGTTTGGTACAACAAGCTTATTGCCGACTTTGATCACAAGTGACATTGCAAAATTGCAAGAGGCTGCTGAAATTGTCAGTAAAGCTATTAATCAAGGAATACCAGGTATCGCAGGTGTTCACTTTGAAGGCCCTCATTTAAGCATCGTTAAAAAGGGTATCCACAATAGTCAGCACATTCGCAAGATCACGGAAGATGAACTGAAGATATATTGTCGCAATGACTTAGGGAAAGTAATGGTAACTGTGGCTCCAGAATCAATTTCACCGGCCCAAATTAGTTATCTTGTCGAACATGAGGTCATTGTGTGCCTTGGTCACTCAAATGCTGAATATGAAGATGTTGTTAAATGTATCGAAGCGGGAGCTATTGGTTTTACACATTTATTCAATGCAATGTCGCAGCTAACTTCAAGAGATCCAAATATGGTCGGAGCGGCACTTAGTGATGACCGATGCTGGACTGGAATTATTTTAGATGGACATCATGTTCACCCTGCTGTCGCGAAAGTCGCTTACAGAGCAAAGCCGAAGGGAAAACTAATTTTAGTCACAGATGCTATGTCGACTATCGGAAGTCAGCAGCAGGCCTTTCACTTTGATGGTCATCAAATTTCATTAGCACAAGACAAGCTTGTAAGTCATACAGGTCAATTGGCTGGTTCAGCATTAGACATGATTAGCGCTGTGAATAATAGCCGAAAAATGCTGAACACGTCTTTTGCTGAATCAATAAACATGGCAAGCCGTTACCCTGCACAACTCCTAGGATTAGCGACATCTATTGGACAAATAGCTGTTGGTGCTGATGCTAATTTTGTGTTGCTCGGGCAAGAAAGTAACGGTGAATATCACGTCAAAAATACCTGGGTCCAGGGTGAACAGTTTTATTAATAAGGAAACAAAATGCAAAAAATTAATGGGTTAATCAATGCGCCATTCACAGCGTTTAACGACGATGGCAGTATCAATCTGTCAGTTATCCCTCGATATATTGAAATGTTGGTAAATCATGGAGTATCAGGTGTTTTTGTTAATGGCTCATCAGGCGAGGGGCATTTATTAACTGATGAAGAACGCATGGATTGTGCTCAAGCGTGGGTAAATGCCGCGCCTGAGAATTTTAAAGTTATCGTTCATGTTGGTAGTAATAGTGTTCGTACTAGCCAAAAGCTTGCTATGCATGCAGCTGAAATTGGCGCGTATGCAACGAGTGTGATGGGGCCACTTTTTCCAAAGATCAATCGTGTTGAAGAGTTAGCAGCATACTGTGAGCAAATCGCTTCAGTAACCCCTGAATTGCCATTTTACTATTACCATATTCCGGCCTTTACCGGTGTAAACATCTCTATGCTTGCTTTATTAAAAGCTGTAGATAATAGAATTCTTAATTTTGCAGGTATTAAATATACTTTCGAAAGCTTATACGAGTATACACAGTGCAGACGCTATGAAGATGGCAAGTACGATATGCTTCATGGACAAGATGAAACACTGCTTCCTTCACTAGCCTTTGGTGGAGCAACTGGTTGTATAGGTGGCACATTTAATTATGCCGCTGACTTATATACAGGTATAAGGAAAGCGTTTGCTGAGGGTGACTTGGAAAAAGCACAACAGCTTCAATATCAGTCACTTGATTTAATTGATGTTATCGCTAAGTTTAGAGGCAATATCGTTGCTGGGAAACAAATTATGAAAGTAATAGGTTTAGATTTAGGTGGTAACCGTACTCCATTCCAAAATCTTTCTGATGATGAGTTTAAAGCAATGTCAGATGAGCTTGAGGCGATTAACTTTAAATCATTTGCTAATAAAGTAAGTTAATACGGAGGCTTGGTGTGACTAAATTTAAAGTGATTTTGTATTTAAGTTTAATTATTAGCTCTATTACATCCGGGTTTTGTTTGGAAATGCCGAGTGTATTTAGTGACCATATGATTTTACAGCAAAAAAAATCCATACCTATTTGGGGCAAGGCTGAACCAGAGCAGGCTATTGACGTTAGTTATGCCAAGCAATTGAAAACGACTAAAGCGAATGAGTATGGAGACTGGCAAGTATTACTTGATGCCATGGACGGTGGTTACGAGGCAAGTGATTTGACTATTACTACATCTAATAGTCATAAGGTCTTTAAAGATGTACTCATTGGCGAAGTATGGTTGGCTGCAGGACAATCAAACATGCGCTTTGAAGTTAGTAAAACTGTTGGTGCAGATAGTGAGTTAGCTAAATCGAGTAATAATGTGATTCGCTTGCTGGATTATTATAACGATGACTTTTACCCTGATGAGGTTGTTTTTTCAGTCGATAAATTAGCCAAACTCAATGAATCTAATTATTTAAAAACAGATGGTTGGAAACTGAGTTCGCAACAAAGCAATACTACTTTTTCGGCTGTTGCTTTCTATTTTGCAGCTAAATTACAAAAAGAGTTAGATGTCCCCGTGGGTATTATAAATATATCCGTCGGCGGTACGATGACTGAAAACTTTATTAGTAAACAAACATTAGCCTCTATCCCTGAATTGGCACCTTTAGCTAACGACTGGATAAAGAGTATTATGCTATGGTGCAGAGACCGAGCACTCTATAATTTATCTTCATGGACAGAGCAGTTTCCTTTAAAGAAATTAGCGCATCATCCTTATGAACCTGGCTTTATTTTTGATTCAAGTGTTAAACCTCTTTCACCTTTTCAGATAAAAGGAGTTATTTGGTATCAAGGTGAATCGAATGCACCGATGACTGAAAAGCAAAAGCTTGAACCTTACTTTTCAAAAGATTTAAACAAACTAAAACTAAAAACACTGATTAAAGAATGGCGCCAAACCTGGGATGAACCTTCATTACCGGTTTATATTGTTCAATTACCTGGACTTAACCGCCCATGGGCTGAGTACAGGCAACTACAAAGCGAAGTTGCAAATGAACTATCGAATGTTTCTTTAGTTGTTAGTTATGATCAAGGTGAGGCCGAAGATGTCCATCCTAAGAAAAAGCACCCTTTAGCTGAAAGGATTGCAAGATCAATACTCTATAATATTTACGGAAACATAAATCAATATGTAGATGCGGCAATTGATAAGGTCAGCTTTAGAAACACACAAGTTGTGATCAGATTCACAGATACAATAATGATAAATAAGTCGGTTGCAGCCAATGCCATTGGAATTGAGGTAGGGGACCAGCAAGGAAATTTTCACAGTGCACAAACTAGGCTTGTTGGTAACTTACTAGTCGCTTGGAGTGAAAGTGTTAGTAACCCCGCTGCCATTAGATATGCGTGGTTTGATGACCCAAAAGATAAGGCCAACTTAGTTACAAAGCTAAGTGATCCCATTGCACCATTTATATACTCCAAACAATAAATGTAGCCCCTTAATCGTTTTTTCTAAATTCACTGCGAGCCGCACGTTGCCGGCTCACTACTCAATGTCTGGGTAGTCAGAGTTCACTCTGATAATTATGGCTGGTAAACCCGTGCCATTTTTTGGCTTAGAGCTACCTCCTTTAGCAAGTGAAAATAAAGATCTTGCTAAAACAATCAAAGAAATACACGAGACTGTGGGTGAAGTAGGTTATTACTTAATAGGCTTGCA
>Ga0066368_10000022_pt1 | contig 27342 bp, 25 predicted proteins | sample Knorr_S7_td_NADW_FD_71215 | JGI IMG/M metagenome (GOLD analysis project Ga0066368, IMG submission 71215) | Marine microbial communities from Southern Atlantic Ocean transect - Knorr_S7_td_NADW_ad_2505m_LV_A | ecosystem: Environmental > Aquatic > Marine > Oceanic | place: Southern Atlantic ocean... | reverse complement strand
GGGGGGCAACTGATGATCGGACTTGGTCTGCCTCGCGGGTTCCTGGTTACGCTGAAAAATTTCGTCAGGGCACCTGTAACCGTGCAGTACCCCGACCGTCACGTCGGCCTGTTCGGCGCGGCCAAAGAGGCGGGGATGAACCCGTTCAGGTTCGTGGTCAAAAGGCCGGTCGACTCGATCAAGGCGATCGCGGGCCTTGCGACCGTGCCGGTGGCACTCGAGCAATCACCCCGGTTCCGGGGGAACGAATTCACGTTCTATGAAGACCGCTGTACGGCCTGTGCCAGCTGTGCCAAGTACTGCCCGCTCGGGATTATCGAGATAGTAAGTGTCCCGGGAAAGATCGACGCGCAAGAAGGTGAGAGCTACAAGCTAGAGGTTTTCGACATCGATATCGGGCGGTGCATGTTCTGCGGCCTCTGCGTCGAGGCATGCCCGTACGACGCCCTCCACATGGGCACGAAGTTCGAGCGATCGACCTATGTTCGGGACGAGCTGATTGTGACCCTGGATGAGCTGAACGCGGCCGAGAAAAAGCCAAGTTCGTTCTACCGCCCACAATTTGAGGAAAACGCGTTCGACCCCTATACCGAAACGGTCGACGACCACTACGACGCGGGCCGTCACGAGCGCCCATCGGACGAAGACCTGAAGAAGAAATGGGTCGACGAACGATGATGGAAGTTTCGACACTGACTAATGTCGTATTCTGGGGCACTTCAGCGATGACGCTGGGGTTCGCCCTGATCGTTGTCACCCAGCGCGACGTTTTCAGGGCGGCGATTGCGCTCGCGGGTTCGTTTCTGGGCGTTGGAATCCTGTATTTCGTGCTCAGCGCGGAGTTCGTCGGGGTCGTTCAGATCCTCGTCTACGTCGGCGCAATTTCGGTATTGATGGCGTTTGCTGTGATGTTCATCCAGGACGTTACCGCGGGCAGTCGACCGGTGCAGGGTCGGCTGGTCGGCGCAACCATGGGGGCGCTCATTCTCGCCGCGGTGGCGTTTACGGCAGTGAACACCGAATGGTCGACAATGGACGACATTACCGACCCTATCGCCGTTGCCGCGCTCACCGAGGGATATGTCGAGATCGGCACCGGTGACGATACGACGGTCGCTATCACCGCACCGGCGGAAACGACCGAACTTGTGATTGAAAACGGCGGGGTGCTGGTCGACAGCACGGGTGCCGTGGGCGTTCTGCTCGTTCGCGAATACGTGCTCGCCTTCGAGATCATCGGTTTGCTGCTGGTGGCCGCGCTGATCGGCGGGTTGCTGTTGATGCGCAACCCCGGGCCCGGCTCAGAGGCCGCGGCAGAGGCAAAGGAAGACGCGGACGCCGAGGCAGTGGGATCGGAGGCATCGGTATGACTATCGAAAACGTCCTACTCGTCTCAGCCGCGCTATTTGCACTCGGTGCCTACGGTGCCGTATCGCGGAGCAGCCTGATTACGGTAATCATGTCGCTCGAGTTGATGTTTAACGCAGTTGTCCTTGCCGCAGTCGCGTTCAGCCGCTTCACCCCTTCGGCCGCCTTGCTCAGCGGTGATCCCGTCACAGCCGAGGCCATTCGTTCAGCGCTCACAGGACATGCGTTTGCAATTTTCGTTATCGCGGTCGCCGCCGGTGAAGCCGCGCTGGCATTCGCGCTTGTTTTTGCCATGTTCAGGGCACGTGAATCGATAGAAATTACCGATGCGTCTGTGATGAAAAATTGATCGTGGTTTTCATGAATATGAATCAGAAAACTGGAATTCGAATTTAGATAACCATGTGGATCGACTACAAGAAAACACCGAACCTGATCTCCGCACAGATGTGGAAGGACCTCCTCGAGGGAGAAGGGCTGCCGACGATGATCCTCCCCGAGGGCGACATCCTCGATTGGGCGGAGGACGCCGCCTTCCGGGTGATGGTGCCGAAGGGTCGGGAACACGTTGCCGACGAAATTTTGAGAAAGCTTTAGCAGGGACACTGTGATTACCGAAGGCTTGGCCTGGCTCATAATCGCGCTGCCCGTCATCAGCCTGTTGGTGAACGGTGTGTTCGTTCGCGCCTTCGTTGGCTCCGAATCGAAGTACGCCGGTTACATCACCGTGGCCGCAATCGGTGGTTCGTTTGTGCTGTCGATCTGGGCTCTCCTGACGGTGATGTCCGACGGCCCAGTGTTGTTCGACAAGCGCGACTGGATTGCGATTGGCGGCCTGAACCTGACATTCGGCCTGATCCTCGACCAGCTCACGGTAATCATGCTTGTCGTCGTCAGCGGGGTGAGCCTGCTTGTCCAGATCTACGGACAGGCCTACATGCACGGCGATAAGAGCTACACCCGCTACTTCGCATACATGTCGCTGTTTACCGCGTCGATGCTCGGCTTGGTGTTATCGCGAAACATGGTCCAGATGTTTGTCTTCTGGGAGTTGGTCGGTATTTCGTCGTACCTGTTGATCGGCTTCTGGATGGACCGACCGTCGGCAGCGGCGGCGGCCAAAAAGGCGTTTTTGATGACCCGGTTCGGGGATTTCGGGTTCCTGCTCGGAATCCTGTATCTCTACTCGATCAACCCGGCTTACATGGACATCGAGACACTTTACGGCGCGATCGAGGCCGAAGAGATCGCGGTGACGGTCGCGACGTGGGTGGCGCTGGGCCTGTTCGCCGGTGCCGTGGGCAAGTCGGCGCAGTTCCCGCTGCATTCGTGGCTCCCCGATGCCATGGAGGGTCCGACTTCCGTATCGGCGCTGATCCACTCGGCGACGATGGTCACGGCCGGCGTCTTCCTGGTCGCACGTTTCTTCCCGCTCTTCGAATACTCCGATGTGATGACGCTGGTCGCCCTCGTCGGCGGTTTTACTGCCGTCTTCGCGGCGACGATGGGCCTTGTTGCCAACGACATCAAGCGGGTGCTGGCCTATTCGACTATCAGCCAGCTGGGCTACATGATGCTGGCACTCGGGATCGGCGCCTACGCCCCGGCGATATTTCACCTGTTCACCCACGCCTTCTTCAAGGCGGCACTTTTTCTTGGCGCAGGCTCGGTCCATCACGCAGCCGGCACTTTCAACATGAAATACATGGGTGGCCTGAGACGGCACATGCCCTGGACCTACTGGAGCATGATCATTGCCAGCGTGAGCCTTGCCGGCCTGTTCCCGTTCTCGGGGTTCTGGTCGAAAGACGAAATCCTCGGGCACGCTGCCGAAGTGGGCACCACCACTGCCACAATCGTACTCGCACTGGGGCTGATTGCTGCGCTGATGACCGCGTTCTACATGTTCCGGGCGATATTCCTCACGTTCCACGGCGAGTGGCGCGGCGGGGGAGAGAGGGAAGAGGAGGAAGCGAAAGCGGCAGGCGAGCCCGCGCCGGTCGGCAACACCCACTCCCATCTCGCCGAGTCGCCCTGGCTGATGATCGGACCGGTCGCACTGCTTGCTGCGCTGGCAATAGTTATCGGCTTCTTCTCGAACCCGACCGTAGACGTCGGCCCGATCGATAAACATTCGTTCGCACATTTCGTGACAGTTGAAAACGAGGCCGTATTCCCGACCGAGCATGCCGCGGTCGAGGCTGGCTCTGAACCCGAGTTCAATTTCGTGATCGCCGGCGCATCGACGGTACTCGCGCTGGCCGGTGTTGGACTGGCCTACCTGATGTACCTCAGGGGATCGATTTCTCCGGCGTCCGTGGGCGCGAGGTTGCAGCCGATCTACAGGCTGATTTTCCGCAAGTACTACGTTGATGAACTGTACGAAGACCAGTTGGTACGCAGGGGTTTCTACAGGTATCTCACAGATGGAGTGCGCTGGTTCGACGAGCACTGGATCGACAACGCCAATGTCCACCTTTACACCTGGGTTAGCCGAATTGGCAAAAGCGGCGCGCTGGTCCAGAACGGCCAGACGCAGACATATGCCGTTGGCATGGTGATCGGTGTGATCGTGATCGTCGCAGGATTCCTGCTCTGGGGCTGAAAAAGCACGTGAAAATTAGCTCAAGAACAACAACTGAATACGAAACACGGCGTGAAGCGCCGGTAACCCATGTTTGACGGGTTGCTATCGATAACGGTGTTCATGCCTGCCGCGGTAGCGGTACTGGTCGCGCTGTTTGCGCGCGGCGAAAAGGCCGATCAGCAGATCCGCTGGATCGCGATCGGCGCGACCGTGGTCACGTTTGTGCTGACAGTGCTGATATTCGTCGGTTACGACCGCGCCGAAGGCGGCGTGCAGATGGTCGACTACTTCGAGCGCTGGATACCGGTCGACGCCCTCAGGTCGTCCTACATCATGGGTGTCGATGGCCTCAGCGCCCCGCTGGTGTTGCTGACCGGGATACTCGGCATGGCGGCGTCGTTCGCATCGTGGCGAATCAAGACCCGGGTCCGCGAGTATTTTTTGTGGCTTTTGCTGCTGGAAACTGCGGTACTCGGGGTGTTCTTGTCGCTCGACCTGCTCCTGTTCTTCATTTTCTTCGAGTTTGAGTTGATCCCGATGTACATGCTGATTGCGATCTGGGGCAGCGGTCGGCCTCGATACTCGGCAATGAAGTTTGTGCTGTTCACCCTGGCTGGCGGTGCGCTAATGCTGGTGGGCATCCTTGCCCTTTACGTGACACCCGGTGTGAACACACTCGCGATGGTTACGATTCCGGAACTAGGGATTACGGGGATCCCGGAACTTATCGCCGCGGCCGACCTAGTAATTCCTGCGGCACTGATATTCGGCTTCTTCTTTGTGGCCTTTGCGATCAAGCTGCCGCTCTGGCCGGTGCACAGCTGGCTCCCCGACGCCCACACCGACGCCCCGACGGCCGTTTCGGTGATGCTGGCCGGTGTACTGCTGAAGATGGCCGGATACGGCCTGCTCAGGATAAACCTGGGATTCTTCCAGGAAACGAAGGGATTTACGATTCACGATGTGGCCGGGCCAATGGCGATACTGGCGGCAGTATCGGTGATTTACGGCGGGATAATTACGGTCCGGCAGACCGATATGAAGCGTCTGATCGCCTACAGCTCGGTGAGCCATATGGGCTTTGTGCTGCTCGGAATCGCTGCAATAGGCGCCTCGAAAGCCGACACCTCGGCAGGCGGGCTCAACGGCGCAGCGCTCCAGATGTTCACCCACGGTACGATCACGGGACTGGCTTTCCTCATGGTCGGCCTCTCCTACGATCGCACGCACACCCGTCACATCCCGCATCTTGGCGGCCTGTGGAAAAAAATGCCGCTCATCGCAATATTCTTCCTGATAGCAGGTTTCGGATCGCTTGGGCTACCTGCGCTGTCCGGGTTCGTCGCAGAGATCATGGTGTTCCTGGGTACGTTCTCGGTCTGGCCGTGGGCAACCGGGGTGGCCGCGTTCGGCGTGGTCCTCGCGGCCGGGTACACGCTCTGGATGGTGCAGCGGGTGTTTTTCGGCGCCCGCCCTGCGAACCCCGGCTTATCTGACGAGATTTACGACGGGCTAGAAGATGCGAGCTGGGTCGATATGGTCCCGGTCATCGCCCTGGCGGCCCCGATCTTCATCATCGGCGTCTGGCCTTCAGTGATTACAGAGGTGTTCGATATCGGAATCCAGGCGGTGCTCAGATGATGACCGTTCAGGACTTCTGGTCACTCTCGCCAGAGATATCGATGGCCCTGCTTGCACTGGTTGTGGTAGCGGTCGACCTCGTAACGCGCAGCATGGCGAAAGTCTCGGCTGTCGCCCTGGTTGGACTTATCGCGCCGCTTGTACTGACGCTGAACCTCTGGTTCGGATGGTTCGGCGATCCTGCTGCTGGCCCGGCGTTGTTCGGGACGGTCGAAGCAGACCGGTTCTCGCTATTTTTCAACTTTCTGCTGATAACAGTCACGGCGGGCACGGTCCTCGCATCGACAAGGTACATCGCGTCGGACCGCATGAAGGACTACGGCGGCGAGTTTGTTGCGCTGGTGCTGTTCTCGGTTACCGGGATGATGCTGCTCGTATCCGCAACGGAGTTGATCACGATCTATGTAGCGCTCGAACTCACCGCGCTGCCGGTGGTTGCGCTCGCAGCGATACACCGCACCAGACAGGCTGTGGAATCGGGCACCAAGTTCTTCGTGCTTTCCGCGATTTCCAGCGCCATCCTCCTCTACGGCTTCGCTTACATCTACGGCTTCACCGGGAGCACGAACCTCGAAGTGATAATGGAACGCCTTTCGGTCTTGCCGACACAGGCCGGTGTCCCGTTCGGCTCGTATGCCGTGCTCCTGGCAGTGATCATGATTGTCGCCGGGTTCGGCTTCAAGATGGCTGTCGTACCGTTCCAGATGTGGGTGCCCGACGTATACCAGGGCGCACCGACCCCGGTCGCCGCGTTCCTGTCGGTCGCATCCAAGTCGGCGGCCTTCGCGGTCGTCATGCGAATTATGTACACGGCATTCGGTGAGTCCGGGCTGATGCAGGACTGGTCCGGTCTTTTCGCAGTTCTTGCCGCGGTATCGATGACGGTCGGTAACCTGCTGGCGATCTCGCAATCAAACATCAAACGTCTGCTCGGTTATTCGACTATTGCGCAGGCCGGGTACATCCTGGTCGGACTGGCATCGGTGCCTGCGAACCAGGTAGGGGCAACCTTCGCGGGGGCCGGGGCGCAGGGCGCCCTGTACTACCTTGCCGGCTATGCGTTCACGAACCTTGCAGTCTTCTTTGCCGTGATCGCGATAACCTCGCGCACCGGAGACGATTCGATCGAGGGTATGAACGGGCTGATCAAGCGTTCGCCGTTGCTCGCGTCGCTGCTGGTGTTCGGCCTGCTTTCACTGCTGGGAATGCCGCCGACAGTCGGATTTATGGCCAAGGTCGTGGTGTTTGGTTCGGCACTGAACGCGAATCTTGCCTGGCTTGCGGTGATAGGCGTTGTAAACACGGTTATCGCCGCCTACTACTATCTGCGGGTCATCCGCGCAATCGTGTTTGAGGACCCTGCCGATACCTCGCCTATCAAGGGCGATGTACCCGTTCTGGTGGCCACCTGTGTTGCTGCCGTTGGAGCCGGGGTGCTCGGATTTGCCCCGTTCATGGTTCTCGAATTCGCCGAGAGTGCGCTTTCGATTCTTCCCGGTTAGATAATTGAATACTGTGGTGACTCCCTCCCCCCGAACAAAAGGGACCGGTCACACCTGCCAGCGGAATTTGAGATAGGTTTTTAACTGTCCAACATGCCACGCTACGAGAAAATAGGAATCGTCCACCACGGATTGCTTGCCGATGCAGGCGAACTGGCGAACGACCTGACCCTCAAATATGCCGATGGGCACAGCTGGTGGCTCGCCACTCAGGACACCCTCGATGAGTGCGAGGACGATCTCAAGACCACCGATCTGATAATCACGATTGGCGGCGACGGCACGATCCTCAGAGGTGTGCACGCGGCCGCGGCCCTCGACATCCCGGTGCTGGGCGTAAACATGGGCCGGGTCGGCTTCATGAGCGATATCGAGGCAAAAGACGCGCTCGACGAAGTTTCCTGGTATCTCGATGGCAACGCCAGGGTGGAGCGGCGCTACATGCTGAGTGCGACGATCGGGGCCGGGGCGGGTTCCGATTCGGAGCCGGTGCTTGCGCTAAACGACATTACGGTCGCACGCGGCGCAGTGTTGCGGGTGATCGAGGTGAGTACGGTTATCGATGGCGTGCACCTGGCGACGTACAGGGGTGATGGTGTGGTCGTTTCGACTGCGACCGGTTCGACCGGTTACAACCTCGCACTTGGTGGCCCGGTCATGGACCCACAGTCACGAGACTTTCTGGTGAAGCCGATCGCAACCCACATGAGCCAGTTTGGCGGCGTAATACTGCAGGAATCGTCGAAGATCGAACTTACCGTCCTGACCGAGCATGAAGCGACCCTGAGCGTCGACGGCTTTGTCGACGAGCCGCTGGCTGTCGGCGAGACCGTGACCGTCACGCAGGCGGGCAATTTCGCCTCGTTTCTGCGGCGCAAGCCCCCCGCCGATTTCTGGGGTGACCTTTCGAGGCGCCTGGGACTTCGAAAAGGTTCCCTCAAAACATCACGCAGTCGACATCGCTAGCAGCCGGTATATTCGGTAAAATCAGAACGAATTGGAACCTAAACGCCCAACCACTCTGTCGGTCAGCCGTAAGTACGAGGGAGATCGAATTTCCCTGCGTGTCGTCACCGCCCGGTTTGGTGATGGTCCCGAGTTTGACCGTGAGATCGTTGAGCACCCCGGATCTGTGGTGCTGATACCCATCACTGCAGAAGGCAGAGTGATTCTGATCCAGCAATTTCGACAGTCGGCAGAAACGGTCCTGTTGGAAGCGCCTGCCGGAACGATGGAGCGGGGTGAAAACCCGGAATCGACTGCGCGACGGGAACTGCGCGAAGAGATTGGATACAGCGCCGGAAAACTAATCCCCATCGGCGGCTCATGGGTCGCGCCGGGATATTCAACTGAGTATTCGCACACTTATATAGCGACGGAACTGGAGTATGACCCCCTGCCCGCGGACGACGGCGAGGACATCGTCATCACCGAGATCGACCTCGGCGATGTCCACCGGTTAATTATCGAAGGCGAACTGGAAGACCAGATGACGATAGCCGCTCTGCTCACCGCGCAGCATGTGTATACGGATTACATCACGACGAGAACGAATCAAGATAAATGAGCAAACGTAAAAATCACCGCAGTACGAAGGCAAGCCATGTACGAGCATGATGTACTGATTATCGGTGGCGGGCTCGCCGGGCTCAGGGCGGCCGTCGAAGTGACGCGGGCGGGCGTCGATGTCGCGGTTATCTCGAAAGTGCATCCCGTCCGCAGCCACTCGAACGCCGCGCAGGGCGGCATTAACGCCCCGCTGACCGATCGCGGGGATGACTGGCAAGGCCACGCCTACGACACGATCAAAGGAAGCGATTTTCTTGCCGATCAGGACGCGGTCGAGATCATGTCGCAAGAGGCCGGCGAGGCTGTTCTTGAACTTGAACGGATGGGTGTCATCTTCAGCCGTGGCGAAGATGGCAAGCTCGGCACCCGCGCGTTCGGCGGCCAGAAAGTGGCGCGCACGTTCTTCGTCGGCGCGATCACCGGCTCTGCGATTTTGCATGTCCTGTTCGAGCAGTCGCTAAAGCTGGGACTGAACGTTTACGAGGAGTGGTTCGTCACGAAGTTGATCATGGAGGACGGAGTCTGCAGGGGCGTGGTGGCGCTCGATATCAAGACCGGCGAAATGCACACGATCAAGGCCAAGGCGGTCATCATGGCGGCCGGTGGAGCGGGCCGTGTTTTCGAGCCTTCGACAAACGCTTTGATCTGTACCGGTGACGGTCTGGCGCTGGCATACCGGGTCGGTGTCCCGATGATGGACATGGAGATGATCCAGTACCATCCGACGACCCTCGCCCGCACGGGGATTCTCATGTCAGAGGCTGCCCGCGGTGAAGGAGCACATCTTCTCAATGCCGAGGGCGAGCGTTTCATGCAGAAGTACGCTCCTGACTACATGGAACTCGCCTCCCGGGACGTCGTTTCACGCGCTGAGCAGACTGAAATCAACGAGGGCAGGGGATTTGATGGCAACGTGCTGCTCGACCTGACGCATCTGGGCCGTGAGTTTATCGAGCATCGACTTGGTTACCTGCAAGAGGTGTCTGTCGAATTTCTTGGCATCGACATGGCGGAGAAGCCCGTGCCGGTCCAGCCCGGCATGCACTACATCATGGGCGGCATCAAGACGACCGTCGACGGCGCAACCAACGTCCCCGGTCTGTACGCTGCCGGGGAGTGCGCAAACGTCAGCGTCCACGGTGCCAACCGGCTTGGCGCCAACTCACTCCTTGACACCGTCGTCTTTGGCAGGCGATCGGCCGTTCATGCCCTCGACTACATCAAGGGGGTCGGTCCCGCATCGCGGGCGGAAGAGGACCTGGCACCGGAGAAAGCCCGGTTACAGGCGCTCCTCGACCGACCGCCGGGCGAACGCATCGCGACGGTCCGGGACGATATGGCCCGCGGGATTACGAAGGGAATCGGCGTTAATCGCGACCAGGCGTCGATGGAAGGCGCACTCGAAAACCTGGTCAATATCAAGTCCCGCCTTCCAGGTGTTTCGGTCGAAAACAAGGGGAAGGTGTTCAATACCGACCTCATGTTCGCTCTCGAACTCGAATTCATGGTCGATTGCGCCGACACCATCGTGGCTGGTGCGCTTGCGCGAAAGGAAAGCCGCGGAGCGCACTATCGCACCGATATGACCGAGCGCGACGATGAAAACTGGTTGAAGCACACGCTTGTCTACAAAGACGATGCGCAGGAGCACGGTACACGTGTCGAAACGTCGCCGGTGACGATCACCCAGTGGGAACCAGTGAAGAGGGTCTATTAGATGCAGGTCAATCTGAAAATAAAGAGATTTGATCCTACCGATTCGGGGGGCAAGACCTGGTGGCAGGAATACGAGGTCGATGTACACCCGGACTCGACGGTGCTGGATGCGCTGATCGAGGTGCGTGAGCAGGAAGACGGCACCCTTGCGATGCGCTGCGCCTGTCGTGCCTCGATTTGCGGATCGTGCGGAATGCGGGTCAACGGCAACGCCAAGCTGGTCTGCAAGACACGGGTCGAGTCGCTCTCGCCCAACGGCGAGCAGCTGACTATCGAGCCCATGGGCAACCAGCACGTGGTTCGCGACCTCGTCGTGTCGCTCGACACGTTCTTCGACCAGATCAACCGGGTCGAGCCGTACCTGCAGCCGAGTTTCGTGCCCGAGCAGGGCGAGTACACAGCCTCGAACGAGTCGATGGAAAACCTTGTCACGTCGATGAACTGCATCATGTGCGGCATTTGTGTTTCCGATTGCACGGTCCTCGAAGTCGATTCCAACTTCATCGGTCCGGCCGCGCTGGCCAAGGCCTGGCGGTTTACTGAAGACCCCCGCGATGGGAAGCGTGACGAGCGGCTAAAGGCCCTGAACGACGAAGACGGCGGCATCTGGGACTGCACACGCTGCTTGAAGTGCGTTGAGGTCTGCCCGAAGGGCGTTGCGCCGATGGACCGGATCATGGAACTGCGCGAAGCGGCCATTGAAGCCGGGAACACGAACACTCACGGCTACCACCACTCAGAATCTTTCTACAACTCGGTCAAGAAGAACGGACGGCTCGACGAGACCCGATTGGCTATCGATTCGGCAGGCATGTTCAACATCCCACGAATGCTCGATCTGGTGCCTATCGGTCTCGCCGCAATGCGGAAAGGCAAGTTGCCACCACCGATGCCCCACAAATCTGAAGATCACAAAAAAGTTAGAGAACTGTACGACAGCGTGGAAGGTGAATCGAAATGAAGTACGCCTTTTACCCTGGATGCGTGGCACGCGGGGGCGCGCCCGAGCTCTACGACTCGGCGCTGGCGGTGATGGAGCGCCTCGGCATCGAGCATGTCGAGTTGACGAAGGCCGCCTGCACCGGTGCCGGTGTGCTGCAGGAAAAGAACCTGAAGATGGGCGACGTGCTGAATGTGCGGACGTTCGCAATGGCCGAAGAGATGGGCCTGCCGATCATGGTGTTGTGCTCGACCTGCCAGGGTGTGATGAGCCAGGCGAACCACCGCGTGCAGCGCGATCCCGAGTATCTTGCGGAGATCAACACCCACCTGGCGGCCGAAGGTCTTGAGTACAAGGGCACGACCACTGTCAAGCACATGCTGTGGGCGCTGATCGAGGATATCGGGCTCGACACGCTGAAGGAGACATTTACCAGGGAACTCACCGGGATGAACATGGCACCGTTTTACGGCTGCTACATCGTGAGGCCGTCCGAGGCGCTCGGCTTCCTCGACAACCCGGAGCGCGAGACTTCCCTCGAAACACTTATCGAACTGGTCGGCGGTAACATAACCGATTTCCCCGGTAAGACGGCATGCTGCGGATTCCCGATTCTTTTCATCAACCAGGCCAACTCGATGAAGATGGTCGCAAACCACACGGGCACTGCGAAGGACTTGGGTGCCGATGCGATGGTCACGCCGTGCCCGCTATGCCACTTGAACCTGGACGGTTACCAGCCGAAGGCGCGAAGGCAGGTCCGGGGCGACAAGGCCGACCTGCCGGTGATTCACGTGCCGCAGTTGATCGGGCTGGCGATGGGTATGAGTGAAAAAGAGCTCGGGCTGCAAAAACACATAGTTTCGACGAAAAAGCTGGTGAAACAGGCCGAGGCGCTGCCCGCGAAGGCGTAGTTGCCCGAGTCCCGTCTCCTTCGCAAGGGGGTAGTTCAAAATTGTGGCAAAGAAAAAATTGGCTACCGTTCCCACTCTGCCACTGACGGATGAAAATCGACCTGATGCTCCGGAATTCCAAGAGATAGACCATGGTGTTTTGCATCGTCGTACTGTTCAGCACTACGTCGATCGACCAAAAATATCTTGTCGGGGAAAATAATGTAGTGGTGTGATTCATTCTTGAAATCGGCGTACCACGAACCCTTTTGCTCACGGTCAGCGATTCTTGTATCTCGTCCGCCATTTTGTCCGCTTCGCCTGCCTCCACTTCCACGGAGTGCAAAGTCCACCGGGAGAGCCAGGGGGGTGTGCTTCTCTGTGACCGGTTCGACTCTCGTCGAGATAATCGCCACGTTCTCGAGCACGCCGATATTTTCCAGCGACTCTTCGATTATCACTCCGTTGAAGTTCCCGAGAGATTCCATATTTTCGACCCTGATGCTATGGCCAGTCATAAAGGCTATTCGGAGTTCAGATGTTTACAGCATGAATACAAAATGGCTGTGCCGTGAGCAGATATCGTGAGCATGAGCCCGTCGCCAGAGCCAAGTGACGATGCAGGATGTCGCCCATCCTCTAAGTCCGTCTCTAAATAATGGAGGAAGAATCGGGCTGTTGGTCCCGAGACCTAGGATCGGTGACACTATGCGCCGCAATCGCGAGACATCTAGTCGTAGTTAACGAAGTGCGCGCCTTTGAACCAGTCGTTCAGCATGATACTGTGCGCCTCGACTATCCCGCGGATTCGGTCGTCGTTCCAGCCGCGGGCGCCCATCCAGCGCAGCAGGATCCGCAGGTCCGGCGCTTTCGGATCGTCGGGGAAGTTGAGTAGCTCGGTCTTCAGATCGGGCGCGTTCGCAATGTAGTCGGGCACCGGGCAGCGCTCTTCGATCAGCTCCCGTGCCGCAACGACGTCGCCGCCGTTGATGCGCAGCATCCGCTCAAGCCACGTGTCGAACTCCCACGCGACGGCCATCGACCACAATTCATCGGTCTCCCTGCCTCGTTTCATGCCGGGGAACACACCGATCACGATGGACAGTATTCCGGGGCCTTCGCCAAACCCTTCGGGAAAACTGAGATCGCCAATCGCATCGAGCGTGGCCGCGTAGGCCGCGGAGACGAAATCGACATACATCGGCCTGAAATCTGCTTCGGGTAGCTCGATCTCGTACTGGTAGTCCGGAGTTGTCTTTTCGAAATCCCACGCCAGGAACGCGAACTCAAGCGACGACGGGACCGGGGGCTTTGGCCGCCAGTTCAGTGCATCCAGCATTTCAGCTTCAGGTGCCATTCGTCGTTCTCCAGAGATTTGGTCGTGCACAGAGAGTAACGCATTGAGGTGCGCTGGCGGGGGTTAATTCGTACCCCCTCCCTGCGGGGGAGGTGGGTGCCCTCTGGGCGCGAGGGTGGGTGAAAATCTCAACTGGCTACCATCCGCGGCGAAGATAGGTCCAACCCACACCCTAACCCTCTCCCTTCTAGGGAGAGGGGACTGGCAAGCGCTTATGCCTTTGCCATTATGTCGACCAGTTCCTGCACTGAGTCGGCCGATGCTTTGAGGGCTGCGGCTTCGGCGTCGGTCAGCTCAACTTCGAGTATCTCCTCAATGCCGCCGACACCAAGTTTCACCGGCACGCCAGCGTACAAACCGTCGATTCCATACTCACCTTCGAGGTAGGCGGCACACGGGAGTATCTCCTTGCGGTCGAGCAGGATCGCTTCGACCATCTGTGCCACCGCCGCCGATGGTGCGTAGTAGGCTGAGCCGGTCTTCAACAGGCCAACGATTTCGGCACCGCCGTCGCGCGTCCGCTGCACAATCTCTTCAAGGCGACTTGCCTCGATCAGCTGTGCGACCGGCACGCCACCGATAGTAGTCGAACCGATCAGCGGGACCATCGTATCGCCGTGGCCACCAAGTACGTAGGCCGAAACGTTCGTGACGGAAACCTTGAGTTCCTGCGAAAGGAAAGTGCGGAACCGGGCGGTGTCGAGAATTCCTGCCATGCCGACCACGCGTTCTTTCGGGAAGCCGCTGACCCTGTAGGCGTGCTGGACCATCGCATCGAGGGGGTTCGAGACGATGATCAGGACTGCGTCGGGAGAGCGTTTGGCGACTTCTGCGGTGACGGAGCCGACGATGTTCATGTTGGTCATCAGCAGGTCGTCGCGGCTCATCCCGGGTTTGCGGGGGATGCCTGCGGTTATCACCACAACGTCGGAGTTCACCGATTCGTCGTAGGTGTTCGAGCCGATGATCTGGGCGTCGGTTCCGATTACAGGTCCCGACGAGAGCATGTCGAGCGCCACGCCCTGCGGCTTGCCTTCAACAATGTCGATCAACACCACGTCGGCATAGCCACTCTCGAAAATACGCTGCGCGGTAGTTGCGCCAACAAATCCAGCGCCAACAATTGTCACTTTGAATCTCATTTTTGGTTCCGTCTCAGCCCGTGCTGTTTTTCGTCTAATTTTCGTACTGCGACCTCACAGGATGAAATAACTCGAAAACAACGAGTCACTCCCATTTGTGAGGTTTGCCTTTTCTGGGTAATACTTTGCCCGTATCGGGCCTGATCGCATGGGTTTCGTTGGTTTTTGCGGCCGACTTTCCTGTCACGCGGTCGAGACCTTCAATGCCGTAACTCCCCATCGCTTCAGCATGCCCCATCGCCACGAATAAAACATCGGCGTTTTCGTCGGCCACAGCTTCGTCGCCCTCATTTTCCGCAATAGCCTGGGCGAGCTCGGCGATCTCCTCATCGAGAATGCTGGTCCTGTTGGCTACTATCTCGGTTGCACCCTGATCTTGGAACTGGCCTGAGCCGATCTTAAATCGATTGTGAAAGTCCCAAACCTCACCGGCCATGCGTCTTACCGAATCGACAAACTCGGCCCGGCCGATCGTGTTGGGCGCGTAGGTTCGCTGGTGGTCGTCAGAGTTGTTCAGAGACTCGTTCATTTGGAGATCGCTAGAGCGGAATGTTCCCGTGCTTTTTCGGTGGCAGGGAGTCGACCTTGTTTTCGAGCATGCGCAGGGCCTTCACCAGCTCGGGACGTGTTTGAGCGGGGTCGATCACGTCGTCGATGTAGCCGCGGTTGGCCGCGACATAGGGATTTGCGAACCGCTCCCGGTAGTCATCGACCATCTCGGCCCGTTTTGCATCGGAATCTTCGGCATCGGCAATCGCCCGCCTGCCGATCACGTTCACCGCGCCCTCCGGTCCCATGACTGCGATTTCCGAACCGGGCCACGCGAGGTTCACATCGGAGCGGAGCTCTTTGGAACTCATCACGATATATGCGCCGCCATACGCCTTGCGCAGGATGACGGCCATTTTCGGTACGGATGCCTCGACATAGGCATAGAGCAGCTTGGCACCGTGCCGGATGATGCCGCCGTACTCCTGCTGGGTTCCGGGCATGAACCCCGGCACATCGACAAAAGTCACGAGGGGGATGTTGAAGGCGTCGCAGAAACGCACGAATCGGGCGCCCTTGTCGGAAGCGTCAATATCGAGCATCCCGGCCATCTGGTTCGCCTGGTTGGCGACAATCCCGATCACCCGGCCATCGAGTCGGGCCAGCCCCACAACGATGTTCGGTGCGAAGTTGTGGTGGACTGGCAGGAAATCGGCGTTATCGACGATTTTTGTGATCACGTCCATCACGTCGTACGGCTGGCTGGCAGCATCGGGAACTACATCGCGCAAAGCGGGGTCGGCGCGGTCGGGGGTGTCGGTCGGGTCGACTACCGGGGGGGATTCAGCATTGTTTGAGGGCAGGAATGAAAGCAGCCTGCGCACGTCGGCGAAACAGGCGTCTTCCGACTCGGCCGTAAAGTGTGCAACGCCACTTTGCGAGGCATGGACCGCCGCACCGCCGAGTTCCTCGTGCGAAACGTCTTCGCCGGTTACTGACTTCACTACGTCGGGGCCGGTGATGTACATCTGGCCGATTCCTTCGACCATGTAGATGAAATCGGTGAGGGCGGGGGAGTAGACCGCACCTCCGGCGGCAGGGCCGGCGATGATCGTGATTTGCGGGATCACCCCGGATGCCAGCGTGTTTCGCTTGAAGATCTCGCCGTAACCGGCCAGCGAGTCGATGCCTTCCTGGATGCGGGCGCCGCCGGAGTCGTTGATTCCGATGATCGGTGCGCCAGTGCGCATGGCGTGGTCCATCACCTTGGTAATTTTTCCGGCTGCGACCTGCGAGAGGGAACCGCCCAGCACGGTGAAGTCCTGGGCGTATGCAAAGACGCTTCGGCCATCGATAGTCCCGTAGCCGATTACGACTGAATCACCCTCGAACCGCTGCTTGTCGAGTCCGAGGTCGGTCGAACGGTGGGTGACGAACGTGTCGGTCTCGGTAAAGCTGCCTTCGTCGAACAGCCTCGCAAGTCGTTCCCTAGCGGTCAGTTTGCCGCGCTTGTGCTGGGCTTCGACCCTGGCTTCACCGCCACCGAGTTGCGCCGCGGTCCGGCGGGCTTCAAGGGCGTCCAACTTAGAGAGGTGTCCCGACTCGTCTGACGCATCGGACTTGGATTCGGTGGCTATGGGGTACCTCACAGGCTCGGGTGGGAGTCGACTTTTGGTTGGGCCGGGGCCGGAGGGTCGACCGGAATTAGCGCAAGAAACAAACAGTGCTCACAGCGCCCGTAAATATTAACTTACGTGAAGATGTGCAGCAACTGTGCCTTGAAGGTCATTTTAGGCCGTCTCAGGTGTTAAAATCGTCACTGGTGTGAGGCAGTCGTTTCTTTTTGGTTTTCAGACTCACGGCAGAGCAAAAGCTTCGTAAAAGTGTCTTTTATTCAACAGGTATCCCTCTCAGCGCTCCGCATCGGAAACCATGAGTTTGTGTGGGGAAGTCGTACCTACATCATGGGTGTAGTGAACGTGACCCCCGATTCATTTTCTGGCGATGGTGTTCTTTCCGCTGCCCGGGGGGCGGGCGGAGTCGGTGAAGCGGTGGAACAGGCCCTGCGTGTGGAAGACGAGGGTGCCGACATCATTGACGTGGGCGGCGAATCGTCGAGACCCCCCGGCGTGTATCAGGGAGCAATATCCATCTCCACCGATGAGGAAATCGACCGGGTCGTACCGGTTATCGAGGCACTTTCGGGCCGAGTGAGCACTCCCATCTCCATCGACACCCGTAAAGCGGCGGTTGCAGCCGCTGCGATCGAGGTGGGGGCCGTACTTGCTAACGATGTGTCGATGCTGGGCGATCCCGAAATGGCGAGCGTGATCTCTGGTGCCGGTGTCGGGGTGGTCGTGAGTCACATCAGGCCCGGCGGGCACCGGGGCGATGTGGTCGCCGATGTTCTTGACGATCTCGGGTCGGCTGTCGAACTGCTTACTGGCGCTGGTGTCGACCGTACCAGCATCGTTGCAGATCCCGGAATCGGGTTTGCCAAGACGGCTGCTCAGTCGGTCGAGCTGATGCGCAATATCTCCCGTCTCCGAACTGACCTTGCCCTGCCGCTACTCGTTGGTTCGTCTCGCAAGTCGTTCATCGGGTCGGTGACCGGCGAACCGCTCGAAAGTCGTGAGTTCGGTACCGCTGCTACCGTTGCGCTGGCGATTCAGCGTGGGGTCGATATCGTTCGAGTCCACGATGTGAAAAACATGGCGAGCGTGGTCAGGATGAGCGATGCCATCGTGAGGGGGCGGGATGACTGATTCGCCGAAATTGCCAGGCGGGTTCGTAACCGCGTACATTGGTCTCGGAAGCAACCTCGGCGACAGGTCGAAAAACCTGTCGGGGGCCGTCGAACGGCTCTCACGTATCGGCACTGCCGGCGCGATCAGCGTGATCTACGAAACGAAACCGTGGGGAGTCGATGGCTATCAGCCCAGATACCTCAATCAGGTAGTGGCTGTAAGCACGACGCTCGACCCGCTCGAAGTCGTGACCGAGCTACTGAGCATCGAGCATTCGCTCGGTCGCAGCCGCCAGGAGAAGAACGCATCCCGCACGCTGGACCTGGACCTGCTGCTGCATGGCACCTCCATCGTCGACGCCAGTGGCGTTTCGGTCCCGCACCCGCGGCTCCACGAGAGGGCGTTTGTGCTGGTTCCGCTGGCCGAGATAGCCCCGGAGGTCGTTCACCCGGTGCTGAACCGTACGATGTTCGAACTCGCGGAAGACGCCGACCGGTCTGGCGTTTCGCTGATGCGGTAAGGGCGTGAATGTAGCAGCAGTGGCTTTCCCCTCACCCCAGCCCTCTCCGGGGAGAGGGGGCAGTTGGCCCACTAACTGCTGCTGGTCGTTTCGTACAGGACCCGCATCAGTGACGCCAGCAGGAATACGACAACGCCCAAGAACACCATGGCGTTGTAGCCGACGAGCCACGAGAGCCTTGCGGCAAGCCCGGTCGGATTGTCGGACGGCCTGAAATCCGTCTGCCTGAAGTGCCACACGAGATAGAACATCCAGAGGGCCAGGGCCAGCTTAACGCCAAGCACGATGAACCAGCCCGGCGAAGCGTCATCGCCAGTGAGCCGGTCGAACATCAGTACGAGCCCCGACACGATGATGGCAATGACGGAAATATCGACCAGTTCGCGATATACCTGGCCGATGGACCGCAAAACAGGTTGGACAAGATCGGGGTTTGCCTTCTCGACAGGACGCAGCACGAACGCGAAAAATGCGCTCCCACCTATCCATGCAACAGCACCGATCGCGTGGACCCAGCGCACGATCAGCATGAACCAGTCGCCTGCGGCTATTTCTCCAAACATGAGGCGATTATGTCATTAGCCCCGAGCGACCGAATGGCATCCGGAGCGGGGTGCTGACGAGTTATCCGGCGACCAGAATCTCGAGCTGCTCTGCCAGGTCCTCGGCGCTGATGCCACCGGTCCAGCGGCGGGAGATGTCGTGTTTCTTGTCGAGGAACATCGTGGTTGGGAACTGGAAAACTTCGTATGCGAACTGGATCGTCGAGCCCGTGTCGGGCAGTGTGGGGTAGGTAATTCCGAGATCTTCGAGGAACTCTGCGCCACTTGCGGGCGAGTCGACACCAAGCTGCTGAATGCCGATGAAAGCTACCCGATCGCCGTACTCCTCATACGCGGCCTGGAGATCGGGCAGTTCGGCTTTGCACGGCGGGCACGATGGGAACCAGAAGTTCACCAGCACCGGTTTGCCTTCGTTCAGTTCGAGACTGAACTCCCCGTGGGCAAACGTTTCGCCCGTTACTGGAGGTGCGTTTCCTACGGTTTCGGTCGAACCACCCGCTCCGACCTGGGCTACCGATCCTGAAGAGTTATCGGTTCCGCAGGCGATGGCTGCTATTGCGACCAGCCCGATCAGGGCCAGCAGCCAGAGTCGCTTTATGGTTCGGGCTTGTGGGTTGCGTTTCATCGGTCGGGCGACTCCGGTTGGCATGCGTCGTGCAGTCAGTGTTCTTGGGCGGTATTAATATGACGCATCTCGTTGCTGCATCGGCGCGGCATTGTGAGATTCGTTAAGTTTTACGCTCGTTATCGGCCAACGGTTCCCAGCAAACGGGGCCTCGGCCTCAGCCTTGCGAATCATTTCGCATCAGATCCAGTTGATCCCGGATCGCCGTTTCGAGATTGTCGACCGGCACCCGCACCTGTTCCATCGTGTCCCGATTGCGGATGGTCACGGCGTCGTCATCTTCGACCGTTTCGAAGTCGACCGTCACACACAAAGGTGTGCCGATTTCGTCCTGTCGACGATATCGGCGGCCGATGCTCTGTGAATCATCGTACTGGGTGTTGAAATGCGGACGTAGAACGTCATAAACGCGTAGCGCCGTCGGTACGAGCCGGTCATTCCTGGATAGCGGGAGCACGGCGACCTGGTACGGCGCGATATCGGGGTGGAACCGCAGAACAACGCGTTTATCCTTGCCTTCGCCCTCTTCGTCGTAGGCGTCGGCCAGGAACGCCAGCGCTGCTCGATCTGCGCCCATCGCGGGCTCAACTACAAATGGGACGAATCGCTTCTTCTGCTGGTCGTCGAAGTAGGAAAGATCCTTCCCGCTCTTTTCAGCATGGGCCTTCAGATCGAAATCTGTGCGATTTGAAATAGTTTCAAGCTCATCCCAGCCCCACGGAAACACGAACTCAACGTCCGCCGAGGCCTTTGAGTAGTGAGGCAACTCGTCTGGTTCGTGATTGCGGAGCCTGAGTTTTTCGCTCCGGATGCCATGGGAGGTGAAAAAATCCATCGACCAGTTCATCCAGTATTCGTGCCACTCGTCATCGGTACCCGGCTCGCAAAAGTACTCCATCTCCATCTGCTCGAACTCACGGGTTCGGAATGTGAAGTTTCCGGGAGTAATTTCATTGCGAAATGACTTGCCGATCTGCGCTATGCCAAATGGGATTTTCTTTCGAGATGTCGTCTGGACGTTCTCAAAATTCACGAAAATGGCCTGGGCAGTTTCAGGACGGAGATAGACGACTGCAGCGCTGTCCTCGACGGGGCCGAGAAACGTCTTGAACATCAGATTGAACTGGCGTGGTTCGCCGAATGTACCGCCGCAGTTGGGACATGTATCACCTTCGAGTTTGTCCTCTCGGAATCTGCGATGGCAGTCCTGGCACTCAACAAGCGGGTCGGTGAAGCTGTCGACGTGACCTGATGCCACCCAGATGTCGGGGTGCATCAGGATTGATGCGTCCATGCCGACAACGTCGTCGCGCTCGCGCACCATCGACTTCCACCAGGCGTCTTTTACGTTGCGTTTCAGTTCGACGCCGACCGGGCCGTAGTCCCAGACGCTGGAGAGTCCGCCGTAAATTTCGGAACTCTGGAATACGAAACCGCGTCGCTTTGAAAGTGAAACGAGGGTCTCGAGGGTCGTGCCGGTCAGTGTGCGCTGGGTCAAATGAGTTGCTCCTGCAGTCCACACCGGGCGGGCGCGTCTACATAAAAAACACGCCCGCAGGCTGCGGACGCACTGGTTCAAGTTTACAGTTCAGCCCGCCGATTGCGACGACGAAAGACCGCGAGGTCTATTATTTGCCGACCACGATCAAAAACACAGGAAAGAGACACTCGGGGAGTACCGAAAAGATGGCAAGCACGATGGCGGGGCAGCTTGAAAACAGAGTTGCGATGATTACCGGCGCGGGCCGCGGTATCGGGGTTGGTATTGCGGGCGTGCTGGTGAGCCGGGGGGCTGCCGTTGCAGTATGCGATCTCGATGGCGGGACTGCACAGGAGACTGCGGAAGCGATCAACGCGAAGGGCGGGAAGGCAATAGCCGGCGCGGTCGATGTTACCGATCCCGGCTCGCTCGAACACTTTGCGGGTCGGACTATTTCCGAGTTGGGCGGTATCGATATCTGTGTTCCGAACGCGGGCGTGATAGGCGGTCCCGGCTTTTCCGAGCGGGTCGACTTCACGAAGCAGGACTGGGACATGACCTTCGCGGTCAACGTGCAGGGACTGACCAACACGACGGAGGCCGTGAAAGAGCACATGAAGGCCCGTGAGCAGGGCAAGATCGTGATTATCGCTTCGCACGGCGGCCGCAAGCCGCGGGGCATCGGCGACAAGGGCCGCGGTACTGCCCAGCAGCCGTATCTTGTATCGAAGGCGGCGGCGATCCAGTTCACCCACTTGCTGGCGATCGAGCTCGGGTCGTTCAATATCAACGTGAACGCGGTCTGCCCGGGAAGGCTGTGGACCCCGATGTGGGAGGCGATAGCGATCAACCACAAGGAGCTCAACCCGGACTACGCCGAACTGACGCCGCACGAGATTTTTATCGACCAGATCAAGAAGACGATGCCGCTTGGTCGTCCGCAGACACCCGAAGATATCGGCAAGACGGTGGCCTTTCTGGCATCGGACGAATCGTCGGAAATCACGGGTCAGGCGATCAACGTAAACGGCGGAGCGGCAATGGACTAGAGTGGGTGCCATGGGGTGCAACTGGCACGTTCTCTCCGGCAGGGTAGGGATTGGCCGAATCGCCCAGGTAGAGCCGGAGTTGAGTTGGTGCTGTCCGCCCCTCCCTCGCAGGGAGGCGGGTACCCTCTGGGCGCGAGGATCGGTGCAAGTGTGAAACGCCATAAACCCTGGAGTTCGATATGACGATCATAGGGTTCGTCCGTGACGCAGGTTTAACGAATATTGAGGATGTACAGTTTTCCGTCTTTGTATTGACCTGCACTCGTTCCTCGTGCGACAAACAATACCTTGTTGTACCACCCGCCAGTACCTCGTGAACGGGGAGATCTTTTATTCACTCAAGGAGGTGCAGATACTGACAGAACAATGGAGAAGGGAGTACAACACAATCCGACCACACAGCTCACTTGGATACCGGCCGCCAGCGCCCGAAACAATCAGGTTGAAGCAGGCCGTCGGACTAACATAGCGAGTGGTACAGGTTTATGGGGCAGGTCAATACTCACCGGCTGGTTTGCGAAATATTTCATGAGAAAGCGGCTGCGGGGCAAACTATCGACCCTGAAGCAGGCAATAGAATCCCGGTAGATAATCAGATTAGCGCAAGAACAAGATTTGAGGAGCAATGAACGACCGAGACCTGATGTTCCTGCCAGCACACAGGCAGCGGCAGATGATCGTCAATGGCGAGATATCTTCGGTCGAAATGACAGAGGCCTCCTTGCGCCGCATCGCACAGCTCGAGCCGCAACTCCATGCCTTCATTACCCTCGACGAAGAGGGCGCGCTGAAGTCGGCAAAAGAAGCCGATGCCCGGCTTGCTTCCCGCTCTGAGCCCGGCGTTCTCCACGGCGTTCCGATCGTCGTAAAAGACCTCGAGGTCACGAAGGGTTTGCGCACAACACTCGGCAGCTCGTTCTTCAAAGACTGGATACCCGATTACGACTCTGTGGCTGTCGAGCGGCTGAGGGCGACGGGAGCAGTAATCCTCGGTAAGACCAATACACCTGAGTTCGGCAACCGGGAAGAGACGTTCTCGAACGTTGCGCCCACCTGCAACAACCCGTGGGACGTCGGCAGGATGCCCGGCGGTTCGAGCGGGGGGACGGCCGCGGCCATCGCTTCGGGCATGTGTTCGATCGGCACCGGCTCCGACGGCGGCGGATCGGTAAGGCTCCCGGCCTCGTTCTGCGGTATTTTCGGCCACAAACCCACACACGGACGGATTCCTCGCTTCGGGGGACAGGCGCAGCCTGCCTACAACTCGGCCGGTACCAGCGGCCCGATGTCGAACGATGTACGAGATTCAGCAATTCTGAACCAGGCGTTGTCTGGATTTGATGCGCGCGACCCCGGCTCGGTAAAGGCCCCGGTTCCTGACTATCTCGCCAGTCTCGAAGAGGGTGTTGCAGGAATGCGCATTGGCACGACCATGACACTCGGCATATCGGACGTAAACGATGACGTGGCAGAGATGGTCGAGGCGTCGTGGTCGGCATTCAGCGAACTCGGCGCGAGGATCAAGCCACTCGACATCGAGTTCGACCCGATTCCGAAGGATGCGTGGTGGACGCTGTGGACTGCCGGTCAGGTCGCCATGTACGGCTACCTGGCCGATGAGCGACCCGAGGACCTCATGCCTTACACGCTGGAGATGATCGAGCATGGTAGGACACTCACCGGCGCCGACGTGGCGGTGGCCCTTCGGAACGTCCAGAATCTGCAGTTGAAGCTGCACCTGCTGTTCGAGGAGTTCGACCTGGTGCTGGCCCCGACCAACGCCGCGGTCGCCTGGCCGCACCTGCAACCCCCGGAAGAGATCGGGTCGAGTCCGAACGACGACGCGATGGCGGGCATCAACTACGGGGCGATTCCGTTCACGATGATCTTCAACTCATCGTTCAACCCGGCCGCTTCGATTCCCTGTGGATTCGGTGAGGGCGGAATGCCCGTGGGGTTGCAGTTAATCGGAGATTACGACGAAGACGCCACGGTATTGAGGGCCAGCAGGGCGTTCGAAAAAGCAAGGCCATGGGTTGGTGCAAGGCCGGCCGTTTCTTAGGACGTATCCAGTCCGTCGGAGGGCGCGGGGAAAGCCCCGTCCTCTCTCCTTGCGCAGGGAGGGAGTTAGAGGGTGGGTCGGTTTCCTTCAGGTCACCTCACGACGCGCGCTTACCAACCGGCACTCACTGTCGCCAATTGTTTCGAAGTCACGAACTTTCACCCACACCCTAACCCTCTCCCTCCGAGGGAGAGGGGATTACTTGCGTTCCAGCCAGTCGACAGCAAAATCAACGCAGCTGCGCATGCCGAAAAGTCGGCATTCTGCTGAACCCATCCGGCCGGTCGCAACCGCGTTTTTGGCCTCGAACGCCTTTCCGAGACTCAGCAACGAATCATCGTCCATGAACTCGATTTCGGTGATCTCGGTCCACTCGACCTCGCCATCGATCACGAGTGGCATTAGCTCCTCAACGTACACGGTCGAAGCAGCCCGGTACTCGGCGAGGTGGAAACTGGTGTTGCGGTCGTACCCGACCCCGACCAGCAGCACCTTGCCGTCGAGGTCGTAGAGCCTTGCCGCCGGAGACTCCTCACCGATTCGCTGAACGCCGTGATCGGCGACTATTTCTGCTGCATTGGCACCCCAGGCTGCGAACGAACCGGAGGGGTGATTGCTGCGCACCACACCGGGCATCGTCCTGAAAAGTTCGGGCGTAACTCCCATACGCCAGGTGGGGGTGACGGCGGGGTCGAAGGCTGGCATCGTGCGCTTGACCGCATCGACCCACTCCGGCGGGACCGGTGGGTGTCGCCAGCTTCCGGGATCGCTGTAATCACCGCTCTGGGTCGGCATGACGATTGTCCCGGTAGTGCTTACGGCGTCCATCAACGCCTGAATGTAGGCAATCGCACCCCCGTTGACCCATCCGAGGCTGCGCACCGACGTGTGCACGATCAGCCGGTCGCCATATGAGACCCCGAGCGACGCCAGATCGCGCCCGAGCGATTCACGAGTTCGCGGCGACTGCGTGTCGGCGATGACCCTGCCGACCGAGTCGTCGCTCAGCGAACGCTGTGGGTTGGTTTCCGGAGGTGGCATATGATGCGGTATCGGTGCGCGTTAATCGCCGATGGCTGGCATGTTAACTCAACTGAGCCGATCCTTAGCCTGCTGCCCCCTACCAGTCGGCTACGCTGCCGTCGTTTTCGTAGTAGTACTCGCCCCCCAGTTCCCGGTGGTAGCCGTAGGCATCGCCGTCGTAAGTCTTAGTCGCTTCCACCTCGTCCACCTCGACACCGAGTCCGGGGGTGTCCCAGAGCGCAATGTGACCGTCGACGACCTCCCAGGGCTTCTTGAGTAGTCCCACGCCCAGACCGGCGTCGACCTGTTCCTGCACCAGGAAGTTGGGAACCACGGCGTCGACCAGCATGCAGGCCGCGAGGGCCAGCGGTCCGATGGCGCAGTGGGGCATGATGTGCTGGTAGTAGACCTCGGCGTAATTGGCGATTCGCTTCAGTTCTGAAGGCCCGCCGCAGTGTGCGACATCGGGCTGGAGTAGTGAAACGGCCTGCTTTTCGATTACCTGGCGGAACTCCCAGCGAGAAAGAAGCCGCTCGCCGGTTGCCAGCGGGAAGGGCACCTGCTCCTGGACGCGCTTCAGGGCATCGGCGTTTTCCTGCGGGACCGGTTCTTCAACGAACATCGGCCGCATGCCCTTGATCTCGTTGCATACCTCGACGGCCAGACCGGGGGTCATCTTGCCGTGGAAATCGAAGCAAAGTTCAACATCGTCGCCGACCCACTCACGCATCATGTAGGCGGCCTTCACGAACTCGTCGATGCGCGATGGCGGCTCGTGCGCCCGCCAGGTTCCGGCCGGACCCGCCTTGTACGCGGTGTAGCCCATCTTCTGGAGCATCGTGAGTCGCTCGCGGGCTCTCTCCAGTCCTTCGTCTGAAAGGTCGCTGATGCCCCAGTGGGCGTAAACGCGGATCCGGTCTCTGACGTTGCCGCCCATGAGCATGTAACTGGGGACGCCGTAGTGCTTGCCCGCGATGTCCCAGAGCGCGGCATCGATGGCGGCGATGGCCGACATGTTGTGCGCACCGCCACGGAAGAACGAGGAACGGTACATGCCCTGCCAATGGTGCTCGATCCGGAGCGGGTCTTTGCCGATCAGGTAACCGGCGAATTCGTCGATGGCCGCAGGGACCGATTGCGGTTTGCCTTCGAGCGTGCTCTCGGCCCAGCCCTCGATGCCGGTGTCGGTGGTAATTCGGATCAGACGTGTGCGGTTGCGGGGTGCGAACTGATCGACTCGGGTGATTTTCATATTTGCCTGTTTTGCTTCGTTGTTTTCTGGAACCCGGTCTGGGCCTCGATCCGGCGCGCATGCTGAATCGGGGGAATCGTACGCCTGCGGGCGAGCTCGTGGGGTGTCCGAGACAGAATTGGGCTGAACGGGGCACGGCGATCGCCGGTTTGGACGGTTGGTTCCCGTTGAAGGGAGGTTCCTGAATCCAGTTCAGAATGACAGCACGAACATACCGTCGAGGGTTTGACCCGACCTGCCGGGAATCCTAAGATTCAACTATGGCTATACAAACGACAGTTCCACAGACCGGTGCCGAGGCGCGACAGTTGATTCGCGAGGGGCGGCTTCACAGACCCACATCGGGTATTGCGCCCCATTTCGTCCAGGCCAACCTGGCCATCCTCCCCAGAGACGTGGCGTTCGAGTTCCTGTTGTTCTGCCAGCGCAACCCGAAGCCGTGTCCTGTAATCGAGGTGATCGACGCGGGGCAGGTGGAGGCAGCGCTCACGGCTCCCGGGTCGGACATTCGAACCGACCTGTCGCTTTACAGAGTCTTTAAAAATGGCGAACTGGCCGATGAGCCAGACAACCTGGAGGCGCACTGGCGCGACGACCTCGTGAGTTTCCTGCTCGGGTGCAGCTACTCGTTCGAATATGCGCTGATTGCAAACGGAATCGACCTTCCGCATTACGGCACCGATCGCAACGTGTCGATGTTCATTACGAATATCGAAACCACGCCAGCCGGCCCGTTCTCAGGTCCGATGGTCGTGTCGCACAGGTGGATTCCGCAAGACAAGGTCGTCAGGGCTGTCCAGGCCACCTCGCGTTTTCC
>Ga0066368_10000010_pt1 | contig 33937 bp, 29 predicted proteins | sample Knorr_S7_td_NADW_FD_71215 | JGI IMG/M metagenome (GOLD analysis project Ga0066368, IMG submission 71215) | Marine microbial communities from Southern Atlantic Ocean transect - Knorr_S7_td_NADW_ad_2505m_LV_A | ecosystem: Environmental > Aquatic > Marine > Oceanic | place: Southern Atlantic ocean... | reverse complement strand
CCTCGGCCGTGACTTCCTCAAGTGCTGCGGCCACGACCAGAAGTGGCAAGGACTGTCCGAGGTATTCGAGAAACTCAAGGCGTACAACCAGAAGAAGCTTAGAGACAGCGGTATAGACACCCTCGTTACCTCCTGTGCCGAGTGCTTCCGTACCTTCGCTCTGGATTACGAATTGGACGACATGAAGGTCATGCACACTACCGAGTATCTTGTCGAGAAGGGTTTCGACATGGAACTAGCGACCGATGACGATGTCACCGTGACCTATCACGATCCCTGCAGGCTCGGTAGGCAGATGAACCTCTACGACAAGCCACGCGACCTCGTGCGGGCTGTCGACGGCGTCGATCTGGTCGAGATGGAGCACCATGGCGAGGACGCGTTGTGCTGTGGAGTCTCCAGCATGATGGCCTGCAACGAGAACAGCAGGGCCCTGCGTCTGCAGCGTTTCGACGAAGTAAATGCTACTGGTGCCGACATCATGCTTACTACCTGCCCGAAGTGCGTTGCACACTTCGAATGCCTGAAGTTCGAGGGCGATCCTCGGCACGATTTCGAGATTCTCGACGTTGTCAGCTTCCTCGCCCGACAAGTGAATTCTAGGCGGTAGCTACGAACGCGTAGTAAGCAGACACTCCCGCTAGCACTCCATGACAGCTTGTCCTAAGTGGCGGCAGGAAGCATACATTGAGAATGGGTTAGCCTTGGTGTGAATCGTGACGGAGATACCCGACCTGCTTGCACGGCGCGCGGCTGAGCAGAGCCGCATCAGGAAGCTCCTCAATGCAATGCGCGCCGAAGAGGAGGCTAAACTCAAAGGAGGGGAAGATGCTGTTGCATGGGTCAAAGAGGAATTGTGCATAGGTTGTGACCAATGCACAATAGTGTGTGACGACGACGCCATCGAACTCTACGACACTCCGATGGCTAGCCCCATCATGGATGTCGAGGTGAACAGGAAGGCGAAGATACTCCGCGACGAGTGCACCGGTTGCAGGCTATGCGCCCTAGGGTGTCCCACCGATGCGATAATCATGATTGACAGGTAGGCGGTACCATGGATGAAGAGGAACCCATCAGGTTTGGCGCCGAGTTCGGGCCGAAGAGGACCGGACGGTCCAGCGGAGTCTCCCTTTCAACGTTCAAGACACTAGTATGGGTGTCGAACCTAGGTGGCTTAGTGCTGTTCGTCATCGGACTTGAGCTGATGGTGGTCCAACAATCGTTCTGGCTCGGACTCGCCTGTATCGTCGCCGGCGTGGTCGTTGCCTTGTTCCCCTCCAACTACGAGATAGTTGGTATGGAGGATATCGAAGAACATACAGAAGACCATCCCTCCGAATCACCTATGAACCCTGAAGAGCAGCAGTGAACGTGCATTCAATCAGGGCGATTGAAACCCCCCTCGGAAAAATGGTGGCAGTCGCAAGTGAAAGGGGGCTGACCAGCCTCGGCTGGAGCGATGCCCGGGAAAACGATTACACGACCGGACAGAATCACATCGAAGACACGGAGGTGTGGGTCAGGGCATTCTTCGAACACCGTTCTGCCCCTCTTCCAGAACTTGATCGCTCCGGACTCACTGCATTCCAGGACAAGGTACTCGGAACCCTATCCAAAGTCGCCCCATTCGGAGGGGTTGTCTCGTACGGGGGTTTGGCATCCGCATCCGGCTCGAGCGGTGCCAGCAGAGCTGTCGGCTCGGTGATGGCAGGCAACCCGTGGGCCCTGCTGGTGCCATGCCACCGGGTCGTACGCAGCGATGGCAGAGTGGGCAACTACAGCGGCTGTGAGGGAAGAACCAGCAAGATGTGGCTGCTCTGCCACGAAGGTAACAGATTCGATTCCGAGCAGCGGCTGATCAGGTAGTCAAGCAGGCCAGTCACCGACGTCCTCCAGAAGTTCCATCAGAGGTTTCGTCGCTCTCGACTGCGGGTCGTCGGTGAAGTGGATGGCGTGGAACAGCCGCATCCCTATTGCCATTTCAGGCTGGTCCCTTAGTTGATCGGAGAGTCTGCCGTAGTCGTTCGCCCACTCAAGGGCATGGGGGGTCAACTCGTCTATCAGAGAGCCTACGAGCGCGGGTGCTGTCGCGGTTCCCGCCGGCAATTTGGGTCGTTGGACTATCTCTTCAGGGAGATTGGTGAGTGCCGCGGCCTCGCGCAGCGCCATCTTCTCCGAATCCGCGGATAGTTTCCAGTCCATCGGCAGCCTGTTGGACTCGGCCCTGTGCTGCGAGCTCAGGAACGGTACTCGGACTTCGAGCCCATGGGCCATGCTGTGTCTGTCTGCTAGCCTGAGTTGGAAGTTCGAGAGTTGCCCCCGATCGATTTCGAACTGCAAGGCCGAGGTTAGGTCCACGAAATGAGAGTGCGGGGTGATGGCGGTGTCCTCCCAAGGCTGACCGGGCCCGTGCTCAAACTTTGATGGATCTAGACCTCGAGCCAATGAGAGCCTGTCTGTTATCAATCTGGCATGACCTGCCAGATTACGATAGCGGGAGTATCCTGCGTGCAACTCGTCCGCGCCCTGCCCGCAAAGGCCTACTGAGACATGCTGGGACATCTCCTCGAATAGTGTCTGCCAGAATAGCACGGTGATATCGAGGTCCTCGCCGAACCACGTGAATTGCGGCAAATCCGTCCAAAAGGCATCCTCAGGAATTATCCTAGTATGATGGTTTAGCTCATGGTGCTGGGCGACCAGTTCGGCGGCCCTGAAGTCAGGGTTGTCCTCGCTGCCGGCCACAGTCCAGCATTCCGGAACAGGTTTTCCGGTGCTCTCTGCCGCCTGATGAGCCAGAGCAGCGACCATGCTAGAATCCAGCCCCCCTGAAAGGACTATTCCCACAGGCACGTCCGACATCAGACGGTCCTCGAGTCCAGAGCGGAAGCTATCCAGAAGCGTCAATGCCTGACTCGCTGGATCCCATTCCTTCTCCGGGGCGATGATGTCCCGAGAATATCGGGCGACTCCAGTGAGAGACGCCTGGCCCTGTGCATCGAGAGACCACGTTTCGATCGTACCCTGAGAAACTTGCGTGACGCCCTTGAATAGCGTCGTCCTGTCTAGGGGGTACTCATATGCCAGTCGGACCGCGAGAGCGTCAATATCAGGCTCAGCCCTGAAGTCCGGATGAGCTCTGAAAGCCTTGACCTCTGAGGCAAAGAGGAGTGTGCCATCAGGCAGTAAGGTGCGCACTAGCGGCTTGACTCCCATGGGGTCTCTGCTAAGGATCAACTCACGCCGAGAGGGGTCCCACAGTGAGAAACCCCAGATTCCATCTAGTTGCGAGAGCCACTCGACGTGGGCCTCGGCGGGGTTATCGGGAGAGTCACCTAGAGTTCTTGTTGCTGAGCGGTGCATGGCCAGTATGGCCTCACTGTCGCCGGAGGTCCTCCAAGGGTAGCCCGCGTTCTGTGAACGGAGTTCCACTTGGTTGTAAATCTCTCCGTTCTGTATGAGGACCGCACCGTGATCAGAGCCTATCGGCTGGGGAGAGCCTGCGATATCGACGATGGAGAGTCTAGCGTGACCGAACGCCACGCCGCCGCCCTCGAACTGCTCATAGAAGCCGCCCGAACCGTCGGGACCACGATGGCTCAAGCACGATGACATCGATGACGCCGTGGTCTGGTCGGCATGTCCTAGCATACCTGCTATTCCGCACACAGAGGGGCGTGAAACTGCCTGCCCATTATCCTGATGGGTGGGCAATCAGAAGTATACCACGAATATCGCGAAGGACACCAGTGAGGCGATGGCCCATATCAGGACGTAGACGTTTTGCGAAAGAGTGGACTCCACTATGTCGCCAGAACTTCCCTCATCCACCATGTTACCGACCCGTCCACATGAAGCCGGATTGTAAAGATGACGGGATGTTGCCTTCAGAGGAACGGGCTCAGCAGCAGAAGCCCGGAGAGCGGGAAAAGAATCATCGTAGCGTTGTCGTCGATGTACTTCACCGGAGGTAACTCGCCGAGGACAGTCAGCGGAGCAAGCAGTATGCAGACCCACATTGGAGTCCCCAGCCAGAGACTGCACCCTATCCAGACAATGTAGGACGTCACCATCCCTACAGCGATTGCCACCTTCATGTCGCGCTTGATACGCTTTATCTCGCCCATGATGGGGTCGACGAAGGTCAGTCCGAAGATCAGAGGAAAGCCGTAGATGCCTGCCTCGAAGCCGGCCCCGGAGGTAAAGGGCTCCATTCCGGTTACCAACAGTGCGAGGCATACGGCGAAGGCCCCCCATGCGAGGGCGGATATCTGCTTGGACTCATACTCCCTCTGCCCTACTATCACGATTCCGAACCTCAGCCTGACGACTTCGATTGCTAGGATTGCGAAGAAGACGTAACTGACGAACTCAGGGAGGCTGACTGAGAAGTAACCAGCGATTTCCTCCCCTCTGGAATAGTAGATTACCGGAATCAGCGCCATGGATACGTGCGTTATACGTCTGAAAGCATGCCCTCCGAGGCCACCTACCGAGTGCTCGACATGGTCGATGTCGAACTGGGTCTTTGGTACATCCATGCGCTCAACTGCCCCTAATCCTCACTCAATCCGACGATTTCGACGGCCTCATCGAGCGTTATACTTCCGGTTTCGAGAGCGTCGATTACCTCGTTTAGCTGCGGGTGTGCGAGCAAGCGGGAGTCCCATGCCGAAAGAAGACGCTCGCGAACCCTCAGACGGTCTCTGGCACCTGAGGCTGGACATGATTCGATGGCATCGAGCAACTCAATGATTCCACTCCCGTCGTGAGCAGAGACCAAGTGGACAGTGACGCTGGAATCGCCACCTACCTCAAGCGCCGAGCGAACCGAGTCTGCGGCCTGCTGGGAATTAGGGAGATCTGACTTGTTGATTGCCACGATATCGGCCAGCTCCATGATTCCGGCCTTCTCCGCTTGGACGATGTCCCCTCTGTCAGGGCCATCGACCAGTAAGATGCGGTCAGCGAACGCCACGACTCTTATCTCGGCTTGACCCGCCCCTACCGTCTCGATGACTATGCGGCTCCAGCCGCATGCTGCCAGAGCATCAATCATTGGAGATAGACAGGAGGCCAACCCTCCCGGGTGGTTCCTAGTCGCCAGAGAACGTACGAAGACTGAATCATTGGAGTCGGCTGTGCTCATCCTCATTCTATCGGCTAGCAGCGCTCCACCGCTGCGCGGAGAAGATGGATCGACAGCGAGGACGGCGATTCTCTCCCCCCTGTCGACCCAATTGGAAATCAGTCTGCCTATCAGGGTCGACTTGCCGACCCCTGGTGGGCCTGTGACACCGAGGGTCCAGGAGGATTGCTCCGGGATGTCGAACGCCCCTCCGTTCTCTATCACTGTCAGCATCCTCGCTAAGTCCCTGCGATTGCCGGTCAGAGCTGAGTCAAGGAGATTGGCGGGAATCACTCCCATCGCCATCCCGAGTTCTCACCCACGCCCACGGGCTCGCCGCCCTCGATTCGCTGTCTGGCGGCCTCTAGGAAGTCCAGTATCTCAGTAGTCCGGGTGCCGGGGCCAAAAATTGCCCTGACTCCATCCTCATGCAGTGATTCGTGATCCCCACTGGGAATGATTCCTCCGGCGAAGACAACGACTTCAGTGAGGCCCTCTCGCCTGAGTCCCTCACAGATGGCCGGCAAGAGAACGTCATGGGCGCCTGAGAGTGTGGATAGGCCCAGTGCGGCGGCGTCTTCGTCCATCACGATTCTAACGATTTCTTCAGGAGTCTTGCGCAGCCCAGTGTACACGACTTCATGCCCGCCGTCCCTGAGCGCCCTAGCGATTACTTTAGCGCCTCTGTCGTGCCCGTCTAGCCCGGGTTTGGCCATTACTATGCGCATTCCCATCGAAGCAGTCGAGTTAGTGCGGACCCTTCAAGCAACCGATGAGGCGTGAAAAGAGCAAGCATCCCTATGGGGAATGCTCATTGGCGGGGTTTTGCGAACACACGGTGTACCATGGCAGGCGTGGATGACCGTATCGAGGATCTCCGGCGGAGAAAGACGCGGGCGGAGACAGGTGGTGGCCAAGCACGGGTCACTGCGCAGCATGCCAAAGGGAAGATGACTGCGAGAGAGAGAGTCGAGCGACTCCTCGATGAAGACTCGTTCATGGAAGTCGACACACTGGTCGAGCACAGATGCCGTGATTTCGACATGGACCGTAACGTGATTCCCGGAGACGGGGTAGTCTGCGGGCATGGCACGATAGACGGGAGGACGGTGTACTGCTTCGCTCAGGACTTCACGGTCTACGGCGGCTCCCTAGGTGAGATGCACGGACTCAAGATTTGTAAGATCCTCGACATGGCGCTGAAGACCGGTGCGCCGGTCATCGGCCTGAATGACAGCGGTGGGGCCCGAATACAGGAGGGTGTGGCCAGCCTCGGCTCCTACGCTGAAATATTCTTCAGGAACGTCAGAGCCAGCGGGGTCATCCCGCAGATTTCCGTAATCATGGGACCCTGTGCTGGTGGAGCTGTGTACTCACCAGCTATCACCGACTTTGTTATCATGGTCGACCAGACCGCTCACATGTTCATCACTGGCCCAGAAGTCATCAAGACGGTGACCAATGAGGAGGTGACCTTTGAGGATCTCGGAGGGGCCTCGACCCACGCCACCCGCTCTGGTGTGACTCACTTCACCGCTAGCGACGACGCCGACGCCATAGGGATTGTCAGGGAGTTAGTAGGGCTGATGCCTTCCAACAATCTGGAGAGGGCTCCGGTCAGACCGACCTCTGATCCTCATGACCGGCTCTGTGATGTTCTGGACACGCTGGTGCCGGAGAACCCCAGTCACCCTTACGATATCGTCACTGCCATCGAAGAGGTGCTCGACGACGGCGCCTTCCTTGAAGTTCAAGCAGAATTCGCGAACAACATAGTCGTCGGCTTCGGCCGACTGGGCGGGCACACCGTCGGAGTCGTGGCCAATCAGCCGAAGGTGCTTGCCGGTTGCCTCGACATCGATGCCTCGGTCAAGGCCGCTCGGTTCATCCGCTTCTGTGACGCCTTCAACATACCAATCCTGACTTTCGTCGACGTACCGGGATTCCTCCCTGGGGCCAGCCAGGAGTGGGGCGGCATCATCAGGCACGGTGCCAAACTGCTCTACGCCTACGCCGAGGCTACTGTCCCCAAACTCACCGTCATCACCCGCAAGGCCTACGGCGGGGCTTACGACGTCATGTCCTCCAAGCACATCAGAGGCGACTACAACATCGCTTGGCCAACCGCCCGGCTTGCGGTCATGGGTGCTGACGGGGCCGTACAGATCATCCATCGAACGAGAATTCAGACCGCTGGCAATCCTGAGCAAGAGCGAGAGAGGCTGGTTGATGACTACGAGGAGACTTTTGCCAACCCGTACAGAGCTGCGGCGCTGGGATACCTCGATGATGTGATTCAGCCGCACCGGAGCAGGGCTGTCCTGATTCGCGCGCTGGGTGCCCTGCTGGACAAAGAGGAGATTCGCCCTGCTCGCAAGCACGGCAACATCCCGCTATGAGGTAGAGGCATGGGCAGGAAAGCGGACAGGGATGCGAAGTTGCGGGCCGCTGCTGTGGTTGCTGTGCTGCTGGAGTCTTCCGAGGGTGAGGCCCTGAGTCCCTCGGCACCTCGCGACGGGGGAGATGCCTGGTCGCGCGACCATCGACGTGTGCTGATAGGTAGACGTAATCTCTTCCGCGCGCGCACGCGTAGAAGCACTCCGAGGTGAACCAGTGGGCAAGAAGCGCAAGGTAACCGTCGATGGTGAGGAGTTCGAAGTCGACCTCGAAAGAGACGGGGACGTCTGGAATGTAGAGGTCGGAGGGAGGAGTTTCTCAATACGAGTCTCGGAGGAATCGCTTTCAGGTCCTTCTAGGCGATCTGCTGGCGGGGGGCGCAGGAAGAAGCGCTCCGGGATCATATCCTCGACAATCCCCGGAAAAGTCGTCTCGTTACACGCCTCAGTGGGTGACGAGGTCAAAGAGGACGACGTACTGATGATACTCGAGGCGATGAAGATGCAAAACGAGATTCGAGCGCCCCTCTCGGGGACAGTAACCGAGGTGAACTGCGAATCGGGAGACAGCGTCGAAGCCAATACCCCGCTGGTGGTGATCGAGCCACCTGAGTAAAGCGAGGGAGGTTCAGAGAGTTCAATAGTGGTGATTCGGAGGAATTTGCATGCCGAAGTGTGACTACCCAGAATGCGAAGAGGGAGGAGTTCAGATCAGTCGCCTCTCGCCGGAAGGATTCCTAGTCGCCACAGGCAGCAAGGCCTATTCGTTCAGAGAGGCCTACCGCAGGTTCCACTACTGCGAGGATCATCACGATGAACTGATGGCCTCGGTGTGGAACAGAGTCAGGAAGTCAGAGAACAAAGACGATGATCACGTCGCCCCAACTGCCATCTGACTGCGGTATGTTCATCGAATCATCCCGAACAGTCGGTGCATGGCCTCGTACGTTAGCCATCTCGAATGCGCGTACACCGGGCAGCGCTACGAGGCGGATGGTTTGCACACCATATCAGATGCGGGCAAGCCTCTGTTGGTGAGGTACGACCTCCGCCGGCTGGGTACTGAGGTTCGCAGAGAAGATATCGAGTCTTCGTCCGAACCGGGATTCTGGAGGTACTCGCCCTTGCTACCAGTAGGCGAACCCGCAGACCGAGTCTCATTAGGGGAGGTCGTCACGCCCCTCGTAAGCCTCGAACGCTCGGCTCAGGCCCTAGGGGCCGTCCCAGGCAAGGTACTGGTGAAGGACGAGTCACGGCTGCCGACTGGATCGTTCAAGGCTAGGGGGCTGGCTCTGGCAGTCTCCATGGCCAAGCAACTCGGCATCGGCCATCTAGCTGTCCCAACCAATGGGAATGCAGGTTCTGCCCTCGCTGCCTATGCCAGTAGGGCAGGCATCAGGACCACGGTCCTGTGCCCGGACAACACGCCTGAGATCAACACGCAAGAGACGAAGGCCCAAGGCGGTGACACCCACCTGATTAACGGCCTCATTGGAGAGTGCGGCCGAATTATCTCCGAGGGTTCGGATGAAGTTGGCTGGTTCGCCGTATCTACTCTCAAGGAACCTTATCGGATTGAAGGAAAGAAGACCATGGGGATCGAACTGGCGGAGCAGATGGGATGGCAGTTGCCGGATGTCATCTTCTACCCCACAGGGGGAGGCACAGGAATAATTGGGATGTGGAAGGCCTTCGCTGAACTGACTGAATTGGGCTGGATAGACTGCAAGCTTCCCAGAATGGTCGCAGTACAGTCCACCGGCTGCGCCCCGATAGTCAAGGCCTGGGAGGAGGGCGAAGAGTTCGCCGAATTCTGGGAGGATGCCAAAACCGACGCATCGGGAATCAGAGTTCCTGCCGCTTTGGGGGACTTCCTCATACTGCGAGCCGTTCGGGAGTCTGGGGGATTCGCGATTGCAGTCAGCGACGAGGAGATACACAGAATGGTTCAAGCTATCGGGCACGAAGACGGGTTGCTGATGTGCCCGGAGGGCGCTGCAACGGCAGCTGCTTGCAAGATCGCTCTGGAGAAGGGCATGATTGGTGGGGACGACACCGTCGTCCTGTTCAACACCGCAACCGGACTGAAGTACCCCATGCCAGCGGTTACTTCACTCATCGACAAAAACGCTGATATCGACTACAGCCGCTTCACCTAGATTAGCCCGAGAGCGTCTTCGATTCGGTTCAACTCAGGCCCCGTCGAGCCCGATCCCACCAGCGCATTCGTGTCACTGGCTGCGCACCCCGAACCTACGTAAGGCGAGCCGAAGGTCACTGTCCCAACCATCACCGGGACCTTCATCGTGGCCTCGATGGCCTCGGCCTCGGTTTTCGAGATATCCGGGTGAGCGAGGGCTCCTTTGCCGTTAGCAACCAGCATGCTGCCTACGGTGTCATAGCCTGCTACCTTGCAGCGAATTGCATCGACGCCCAAGACCTCGCCAATCATATCAACGCCATTCTGAGGAACGATCGGACTGACCACCGCCCCGTGCTCGTTGCACTCTATCAGATTGCCAGCGGCGTTGACGCCGCTCTCCATCACGACTACATCGCAGAAGCTTGTGAGTTCGTCGAGTTCCCCCTCAGTGGCGATATCTGCGACGGCGATGCCCCTACTGTTCCCTCGAAGAAGGCTGCCGAGCAAAGACGAGCCACCCACGAGGAACGGATACATCTCCATATCGAAGGAGGATGCCAACTCTTCTACAGTCGCATCGTCGAGCGCGCGGGGGTGAAACAGGATGTCGCCCACCACGGACAGGTAGACCCCGACCTGCGTGTGGCCAAATATGTCTCCAGTTGTTATCGTCACCGTTCCACCCACCTAGTTGTCCTGAGCTATGGCTCCGCCAGTAATATCGTAATTGGTGCGGGGAGGAAGGAGAGTGGCACAACGACGAACGTTTCCGTGGGCTCTCGCGCCACAGTACAGGAATCGACGCAGGAGGGCTTGACTTCCGGGTTCGGTATGGGACCGGGTAGAACCCCTCCGCTGTGGCCGTGCACAACTCATCCTTCGAATTTGAATTGATATGCGCTATTGGACAGAGGCCCACAAGGGCCTTGGTGTTGTAGATCTAATTGGATGCTCGGGGGGTTAGTGCAGCTGGGCTGAATACCTCGGCGAACCTCGGTACTTACACCCGCTGTCTATCAAACTCGTCTTCTACGAGTCCCCTGAGGTGCCTCGTCTTTCGGGCGACTTCGAGCTTAGATGCTTTCAGCTCTTATCCGCGTAGAGCGTGGCTACCCAGCATTGCCCTGCCGGACAACTGGTAAACTAGTGGCTCCGAGCCCTCGTTCCTCTCGTACTAAAGGGCCCTTCCGATCAGGCACCTGATACGCCTCAACCACAAAGCAACAAACCTGTCTCACGACGGTCTAAACCCATCTCACGATCCCCTTTAATGGGCGAACAACCCCACCCTTCCCAGCTGCTGCACCGGGAGGTTGGGAAGAGACGACATCGAAGTAGCAAGCCACCAGGTCGATATGTGCTCTTGCTGGTGACAACTCAATTATCCCCGAGGTAACTTTTCTGTTATCAATGGCCCCCAGAAATGAGGCACATTGGTTCGTTAGGCCCTGCTTTCGCATCGTCGATCGTTATTGATCCGATCCACGTCAAGCCAGCTTTTCCCCTTACGGTTTACGGTGGAGACTGAACCACCTAAGCTGACCTTTGGGCACGCCTGTTAGGTTTTCGGGCGCGTGGCGCCCCACCCAAACTGCCCACCAAGCGGTGTTCTCATGAAGAGTTAGTACAGTCACACATTAAGGACGGTGTCTCTATGGACGACTACTCCCGGGACTAACGTCCCGAGGATCAACATCTCCCGTCTACTCAGCACAAAGTGTGCGAATGTACAACGCCAGGCTGCAGTAAAGCTCTACGGGGTCTTCGCTTGCAGGTTGAGGTTACTGGACTGTGCGCCAGTAATAGTCAATTTCGCCGGACGTACCGCGGAGACAGTGGGACTCTCGTTGTGCCATTCATGCAAGTCGCCAATTAAGCGACAAGGTATTACGCTACCTTAAGAGGGTCATAGTTACCCCCGCTGTTTACCGGTCCTTCGCCAGGTTGAAACCCAGTTTCAGATACCGGCACTGAGCAGGATTCACCGACTATACACAACCTTTCGATCTAGCAGTCGGCTATGTTTTTATTAAACAGTCGGAGTCCCCTTGTTACTGCGACCAGCTTATCTCTAAGCTGGCACTCCTTCTCCCGAAGTTACAGAGCTATTTTGCCGAGTTCCTTCGCGGTACTTTGCCCGTCACACCTTAGGCTGCTCACCCAGGGGCACCTGTGTCAGTTCTCGGTACGGTCACCTCTGCGGCTTTTCACGGGACCCTGGCCTCATTCGTCTTTTGCTCACGCCTTCTCGATCTTCTCACCATTACGGTTCTCCAATCGATTATCGAACGCTTCGACATCCCATGACAGGAATGCACGAACTAGCCCGAGCCGTTACCAGATTTGCAGAGGGGCATACGAATATTAACGCATTTCCCTTTCGAACATCTCGGTTAAGGATGTCCTTAGGACCGGCTAACCCTCGGCTGATGAACATTGCCGAGGAATCCTGGCCCCTTCGGTGGTGCGGATTCTCACCGCACTATGCTGCTACTCTTCCCTGGATTCTCATACATAGACGGTCCACTAGATCTCACGACCTAGCTTCTACCCGACCATGTCGCCGCGCTACCCCATCTCCTTTCGGAGGGTCAGCGTATCGGTATTCAGTTTGAGTCCCGTCCATTTTTCGGGCCCGCAAGCTTGACCAGTGATCTGTTACGAACTCTTTCAAGGATGGCTGCCTCTAAGCCCACCTTCTGGTTGTCTTCGACCACGGACGCCGTTTGTGATTAACACTTAACTGAAATTTTGGGACCTTAACGCTGAGCTGGTTTCTTCACCTTTCGTCACGGTAGCTTACCCACCGTGGCTCACTCCCCGCTTCTACGATGAATGCAACTTTGGAGTTTGACAGCGTGCCGAGGGATTGCTCCCCCTAAACACCCAATCAGTGCTCTACCTCGCATTCTATCTCTACGGAGGTCTACCTACGAGTAGTCTCGCGCGGAACCTGCTATTGCCCATCTCGATTGGACTTTCACCCCTATACCCAACTCTTCCGAGCGATTTGCACATCAGCAACGGTTCGTCCCTCCACCCAATTTTCATCGGGCTTCAGACTGGCCAGGCATAGATCGATAGGCTTCAGGTCTCCCACCATTGACTCCGGGCGAGCGCACCCAGTCCCTGACCGCTTACGCGGCTGCGGACCTTTCGGTTTCCCTTCGGCTTCGCAGTTCAACTGCTTAACCTCGCCAATGATCAGAACTCCCAGGGGCATTTTTCGAAACGCAAGAATAGACGCTGCTCATATCTTCGCTTTCACGCCTATTCAGCTTGTTCCCGACTGGTTTCAGGGTCTTTTCACATCCCGCTAAGGATACTTTTCAGCTTTCGCTCACGCTACTTGTCAACTATCGGTCTCGAGTAGTATTCAGGATTGGAAGTCTCTGCCTCCCATATTCACGCGCGATATCCAACGCACGCTACTCAGGATTCATCACTTGGCCATATACAGTACGTGTACGGGACTTTCACCCTCTGTGGTGCGCCGTTCCAGGACGACTTCCACTTCCTGCACTTAGACTACAGATGATCCTTACCCCACATTTCTCTAAGGTTTCCCATAGAGATTCGGTTTGTCCTATTCCGTGTTCATTCGCCACTACTAACGGAATCTCGATTGATTTCTTTTCCTCTCCCTACTGAGATGCTTCAGTTCAGGAGGTTCCCTTTCCTCATTGAGGAATGGCACAGAGTGCCAGGAGGTCCAATTCAGCAATTTGCGGATCCAAGAGATTCTTGCCTCTCCCCGCAACTTATCGCAGCTTGTCACGACCTTCTTCGGCTCTCGAGCCGAGCCATCCCCCAGTCGGGTTGTAGCATCTTGTGATTCTACAATCCCACCTTTGTGAGTCCTCTGGTGTCCAGGCATATCAATTCAGGTATCTCAGGCCACCCCGTCTCCCCGCAGGGCGGGGCGGCCTCAACCACTTACCTTGGTACCTGATAGTACCAAAGCGCACTAAATGCAGGTGGGCGACCTACCTTTGGTATTTGAACTAAGCGGGATTCACACGCCCCCTAAAGGGGGCGGTGAGAGGTACTGGCGAGAGGTTATTCATCAGTCTCATCGGGAATGTGATCCAGACCGAATGCCAATGGGGTCGAGGGGTTTTCCTCAGGACTGTCCTCGAGGCCAAACATCAGACCGACATCTGCAGGTGCTTCCGGAACCTCTTCCAAACCGAATGGCAGATCGGAGGAGGGAGAAGTGAGGGCATCCCCCTCAAGGTCGAAAGGGAGACCGATAGGTTCGGATGAGGATTCGGTTTCAGATTGATCTGATCCGATGCTCGGAACTGAAACTGGGCCATCGTCAGTACCACATGCAGGACATGCTGGAAGGCCGGATGACACCAGCCCGCATATCGGGCATTCGTACACGGGCCTCGCTGCCACCGCTCACGCTTCACGGTGTCGGAGAGTAGTATATTGCAACCTCATACACTGGAGTATAGGGTTCCGTGAAAGACGATGATGAAAATGGTCGCGACGATGCATGTGATGACCATCACGGGCAGACCAACCCTAGCCCACTCCTTGGTGGTAATAGGCCGCGGTCCGCGCTCACTGATGGCGACTGTCATCACGTTGGCGCTGGAGCCGATTGGAGTGGCGTTGCCACCGAATCCAGCACCCATAGCCAGAGCCCAGAACAGCGGCTCTATGTCGACTGACGGGTTGGCCTCGCCGATGCTCACTATCACCGGAATCATAGCAGCCGTGAAAGGGATGTTGTCAACTATTGCGCTAGCAATGGCAGAAACCCAGACTATTGCCACCGCCAGCATAATCTCATTGCTGCCAAAGTTATCGTAGATCCAATAAGCGAGATCGGAAAGGTAGCCGACATTGCCGACAGCTCCGACTAAGATGAACAAGCCAACGAAGAACATTAGGGCGGCCCACTCGATTTTCTCAGTGATCATGTGCATGAAACCGCCTCTGAGCTCGTGGTCCGCGGGGCGGGCGGCGACAAGCGCCAGACCTGCTCCTGTCAGTGCGATGGCGTGGATTTCGATCTCAAGGTGAAAGAATTCCTTCGCTGAGAACATCACCACGGTCAGCATCAGTATAGCCAGCGTTGTGTACATCAACTTCCTGTCGTCGACCGCGTTCCACTCGTCCTCCTCCAGCAGTGATTCAACATTATGCGGCTTTGACTTGGCCCAGTCTCGGTAGTACCAACGCATGTAACCCAGAGTAGCGATCCAGGCAATCAGAGTCAGCATGCCTAGTCGGAATAGGAACCCGTTGAATCCGAAGTGGTCCATATCTCTACTCGCCGCCTCGGCAGCAATCATGACATTGGGTGGATCGCCCACCATCGAAGCAACTCCTCCCGTGTCAGACAGAATCGCCTCAGCGAGCAGGGGCGGCACTGGATTGATCTCCATCCGGATGCATATCCTCAGAGTCACGGGCGCGATGATGATTATCGCGGTGACGTTGTCAATCACCAGGGAAAGAAGAGTCGTGAAAGTACCGAGAAGAACGATGAGTTTCCACGGGTCACCTCCGCTCATCTTTGCTGCTTTTATTGCTATGAACTCAAAGAATCCGCTAAGCTCGAGAATAGCAGCGAACACCATCATTCCCAGAAGCAGCCCAATGACCTCGAACTCTATCCAGCCTAGCATGGCGTGCTCAAGAGATTCGCCATGAGTGTCGAAGACTCCGGTCCAATGACCGTACAGCAGCATGATGATGGAACCGAACCATGCTGCAATAGTTCGATGGAGATACTCGGCCAAAATGAGCACAAAAGATAGTATGAAAATCACGAGAACCACCTGCTGCTCAGTCACCATGGCTCGGCCAGCCTTAACGCCTCTAAATAAGTGAGCATGGCAGGCTATCCTCACAGAGGATAGTTTTCACTAACTAGTTCTTGCCAGACCAGAATACTGCGACGTTTCCTCGGATGTGAACCACTGTGGAACCGGTGGATTCGGCAAGGAGTCTGAACATCTCGGACCTCTCTGCAGAGCTATTGGCCACCCCTCGGTTAGCCTTCGTCTTCACCAGGCCTCGATTGGAGAGTTGATCGCTGAGTTCTTGGATCACCGAGTCGGTGATTCCATCCTTACCGACTCTGACGGTGACTGCTGTCGCCTTGTCCTTGGCTTGGCGCAGCACTGAGTCTGGGATGCTGGAACTAATCCGAATCACCTCTCGAGAAGTCCGGGCCCGAGCGTTCGATTCTACCGCAGTTCTCACAGGTAACGATGAGTCTGCCCCTCGAGATTCGGGTTCGGGCTGTGCGCCCTGGTATTAGCGCGGATTCGCATCCTCTGCAGATTAACCTCGAAGTGTCAGAGTCCGGGCGCTCGCCATGACGCTTGCCTATGCGGAGGATGTCCCGAGCAGCGGCATCAGCGAGCCGAGGGTCGACGGAATCTGAGTCATTCAGTAAGGATGAGAGGTCATTGACGGCCCTCAAGGCCCTTCCCTTCCTCTTAGCATCCCCTCTGCTCCTACGGCGCTGCTTCGACATCTTGACCTCACAGAGCACCGGAGAGGGCTTCCTCTATTGCCATGCCGACCTCATCTATCGAGGCGTTTCCATTGATGCTGATTAGTAGGCCCATCTGTGCGTACCATTCGGCCAAGGGGGCTGTCTGCTCATGGTAGGCCGAGAGCCTGTTCCTCACAGTCTGCTCGTTGTCGTCCTCACGCTGTATGAGACGTCCGGAAACCTCAGGAGGTGGTGGGTTGAAGGAAACGTGGTAGATTCCTCCGGTTTCAGGATCCATCCTCCTGCCGACGATGCGTTCGACTATCGCATCGTCCGAGACCTCGATTGAGATGACAGTGGAGACCACTGCCACCTCCGACAGGGCCTCGGCCTGGGGGATTGTACGGGGGTAGCCGTCGAGCAGAACCCCTGATGATGCATCATCATGTTGCAGCCGCTCGACGATCAGACCGATGATGATGCCATCGGGAACGAGCAGTCCGGCGTCCATGTAGCCCTTGGCTTCTGTCCCAAGCTCGGAGCCGGCGGCCACGGCCGCGCGGAGCATATCGCCTGTAGATACCCAGGGCTTCCCGGTCAGTACGGTGATTCTGCCCGCTTGGGTGCCCTTGCCCGCGCCGGGGGGGCCGAACAGTACAATCGAGCCGCTCATCGGCTCGACGGGAGTGGCGTGGGTGATAAGTCAAGCGCAGCCTATGGCTTGTTCTGCTCCCACCACAGGTGGCCGTAGGCTACCCACTGTTCCATTGTCCAGCCCTCAGGGAGCCCGCCAATCGGAAGCGGAGGGGCCCCTTCCGAGGACGAAGGTAGCTTCAGAGACGGTGACGACTGGGCGATGGTGGATTGTATCTCCTCGTCACTGACTCCGCCAGTCAATACCTCACCCGAGACGGAAGTGTCCAGAGCAGCCGCCTTGCGCTCGGATTGGCTTCCGGCTAGAAGGGCGGAGCCGGGTGGAATCAACTCCTCCTCGGGCCTAAGCGATGACTCAGAGGATCTGCGCATCCTGACGCCTGTGGCCACCACCGAGCCCAGCAGAACGAGGAAGATGAGCGCCAAGGTCCAACTGGGTAGACCTAGGTAATCAAGCAGGCCGCCGAGGCCGCCACTAGTCGAGTCCCTAGACTTACTAATCCCGACCTGCAGAGTTGCATCAGTAATCGTAGCAAGACCGCCCTGGGAACCGGTAGCGTTTGCAACGAATGTTATCTCAGTCAGACCATTTGCGGCGTCATCACTAGGGGTTGCTGATACTGTCACCGCAGCAGATTCCCCCGCATCCAATGAGATTAGTCCCTGGCTTAGTTGAACATCCCAATCACTGGGACCGATCGCCACTAGCAGTACCTCTGCGAAAGAGTTGCCGAGATTGGTAACTACTACTTCGAAGGTGTCGCCATCGGAGGAGATGTCCTCGATTGAAGTCGATTCGCAGGATAGTCCGATCCAGATCGAAGGCACAACCTCGACGGTCATCTCGACAGTGTATACGGAGGTCTCGCCGCTTGGGGTTGTGGCTTCGATGATGACTGAAACAATCTGTTCAAGAGGGCCTGCTGGCAGGCTTCCCGGCAGGTCGATGCCCACTGCTATGGTGGCCTCTTGGTTCATCCCCATCGAGAAGTCCCTGCCGGACAGGAATCCGCCTGACCAGTCTGCAGGAAGGGTCCCCATTGTCAGGCTGACATCGAGCTCGACATTGCCAGTGTTGTGTGCGTGTATGTCTGCGGTCCCGGGCACTCCTAGAGCGATTAACATAGTGTCGTTCCATGATAGGTCCAGAGCCGCTATCTCCTGTACCATGAGGCGGGTTGCGTTGGTTACAGTAGGGCCGTCAGCGAGGGTCGTCCGTATGGTGATGGTGTTAGAGACCCCCATCTCTGCAGCAGGGGGGACGATGGTGACGATGGAGACGGTCACCGACGAGCCAGCGGGGATGGCAAATGCGATCTCCTCGGATTGCACGTTGGAGCCCTCGGTGAGCTGGATGGGCCAGGTGTTCAGGGACGAGAATGCCTGTACTACGAACTGCATCGGCACGTTGCCGTCATTGGAGACGACCAGTTCAGTTGTGACGGTGTCGCTGTTCAAGACTGGGCGGGGCTGGGCGAGAGCCAGGGGGCCTAAGGCGACTCCTTCGGAATCGAACAGCTCCGGAGAGAAGTCGAGGCTCTCGAAGACTGTAACGACGGTTTGCTCGGTTGTCTCCAGAGTCGGGTCATTGGCCGAGGTGGTGATGCACTCGACATCCTCGGTGGTTCCTGCCGCAGGCTCTCCGTCTTGAGCAGAGGGGACTCTGATGCGAATCGGCAGTGGCAGGAACTGCAGACGGTTCAGCGGCTCGAGCGTCAGTTCGGAAGACTGGCTGTTGCCGAGGTGTATGGTCCAGCGCTCAGTGGTTTCGCAGCTGACTGTGTACTGCGTTGGGCCGTTGCCCGTGTTCTTGATGGAGAGCGAGAATACAGCGAAGTCCCCCGGCTCGGCGCCCAGACCCTCCGTGCCGGCGATTAACGTGAACAGTCCCTCAACACGTTCCACTATAGCTGTGAGTCTGAGGCTGTGAGCTATAGTTGGGGCATTGGTATCGAAGAGGTTCAAGTCGGACACGAAGGTCCCAGGGAGCGCGTATACAGCATCATCTGGATTTGAGAGGTCGGTGTCCATGTCGGACATGTTCAGGGTGACCACGATGCGGTCGCCTTCCTCTCCGAAGGGAGCTAGGGTCCACGGCCCGGTCTCGTTAACCAGCTTCCACCACTCGTCCCGAGGCTGGTACATGACGCCGTCATTGTCCAGCCTCTGCACTGGCGAGACGCTCAGTCCGACCGATATCTGCGAGGTTCCCTCATTGCGCATCTCGAGCTCGAACAGCACCCAGCTACCCGTCCTCGGATCCAGTGTGCGGGTCTTGGCCTGACTCAACTCAGCCGGAGTGCTGGGCACCGTGCCATCCTCCATCAGGGGCGTGAGTCGGACGCCTATCTGCGAGACGTTGATGTGGAGGAGAATGCGATTGTTGTCGACACCGTCAGACTCGTCATTCAACTCGTTGACCTCTGATGCCGAGTCCAGCCTCAACTCCAACGTGTGCAGGCCTGTGGTGGAGAAGGCGTACGGGAACGACAGTGAGTCCAGCATCCCCCCTCCCAACGAGGATTGCTCAGAGGTGTGCATGACGACTCCGTCAGTGATGTCCTCAATCTCGACCGAGTAGGTGCCGGTGGGCGCTGCGGCCTGGTTCTTCCAAGCGGCCTCGATGAGGAGGGTGTCGCCTTGCAGGGGGCTCTCAACGGAGCTCGACAGAGAGCCCTCAAACACAGTCAGATCCGACTGCTCCAACTCGGTGGCCAGCCCGGTCAGCACGATAGCGTAGTCCTGCAGCGTCCCCCCGGCGTGGCCGACCTCGACAGTCCAAGTGCCGATTCCGGAATCGCCGTTGTTGGTGGGGAGGCGTATCCTCTCCACGTTGTTGAGCCGGTCCTCGCTGCCGCCGCCCGGGGCACTGAACCCGTTGGAGAAACTATTGCCGACATAGACAGTGCCGTTGGGTGAGGTCACTCTCAGGTCGAGGTCATTGACCAACCTAGGTGCGCTCTGGTTAGCGATTGCTGAACCCTCCCTGTCGTTCCATACTAGGGTGATGTCCAGGCCCATTCTGGCATCATTGGACATCTCAAATGTGTAAACGAAACTGTGGCCCGGGAGGAGTTCCCTGGTGTCGTCGTAGAATAAATCGAGGCTCCAGTCTTCAAAACCGTCATTGGAAGATGGATACAGACTCTGTTGCAGATCTAGCTGCCCCCATCCCTCTAATGCGTTTGGAATATCTGGATTACCAAGATCTTCGGCCCCATTGATGAGTATGGCTCGGATCAGGTCAGAGCGTGGCTCGCTAATCCCTTCTGACTCCCTGAGGTACTGCCGGACCATGGTGGCCGCGCCTGCGACGACCGGAGTTGCCATCGAAGAGCCGTTGAGCGTCATGTACAGCGGGGTGGTGCCATCGCTGTGAGTGGCGCTGGAGCACGGACCACCGTTGGCGAACTGAGCCTCCTCGGCCCTAGCCGAGCAGATCGACACACCGGGCGCGACTAGGTCAGGCTTGATGCGCCCGTCCAGAGTGGTTCCTCTGGAGGAGGAGCCAGCGACGGCACCTTCGGCCGTGCTTCCGTAAGCACCCGTTGTGGAGGCCCCCACAGTCAGGACGTTCTTCGCTGTCCCGGGGGGCGTGACGCTGTTCGCGCCACTGGAGCCCAAGTCGCCTGCGGAGAAGAGTACTAGGAACCTAGGGTAGTCCACGAGGAAGGAGTCGGCGGACCTCGAGTCGGAGCTGTACTCACCGACCAGATTCTCATTGCCCCAGCTGTTGGTCTGGATTCGCGCGCTGTTCTGCCATGAGTGACTGAACATATCGTAGAGCGAGCCCCAGCGGGCGAGCAATCCGGAACTGTCGGCCTCGAGCTGGTAGAAGTGGAAGGTCGCGGCGGGGACCATGCCCATCGTGGCCGAGTCTCCCGAGCCGTCTCCCAGAAGGGTCGCGGTCACGTGAGTGCCATGCCCGCTGTTCCTGTCCATATGCGAGTTGTCAGGGCCGAACTGGTCGTATATGGCTCGGATGCGGTTTTCAAAGTCACCGTGGTCACCGTCGAGCCCGGTATCGGAGATGGCTAGAACTTCGCCGCTGCCGTTCAATGTTCCGTCAGAACTCAGTAGAGCTGAGTCGATGCCCCCTATGGTACGTGCGTTGTCGTTGTGGATGACGATTTGTGAGGCTGAGCTGATGTGGAGTATCCTGCCGTCCATTGCGAGTACCGGTATCCAAAGGGCATCGACTGAACGGGGCTGGCACAGGTAGGCGTCACAGACACCCCGGGGGCCAATCTCTCCCGAAATCAACTCGAGGTCCTGTGAAAGGGCCGCAAGCTCATCGAATCTGAGGTCGGGTGACGGAACGACATCGAGATCCACTACAATCCCCTGACGACCTGCCAGCGGAACCAATTCCGAAGAGACTCTCCAAGCGATAGGTAGCTGACCGATCCACCTAACGCTGGACATTTTGCCGAGTTCGTCGATTATGCCGTGAACGCGCTCGGGGTCCACGCGGATGACCAATGTGTCGTCGGGGACGACATCGATTACAGCGAGGCCCCAGTCGGAAAGGGAATCTTGCAGCGCACTAATGTCCGCGCTGTTGGACTGAACCAGGATCATCCCAGTGCGTTGCATGGCAGAGGGGTCGTACAGGCTCTCGGGGCCGAGTGGAATCATGTCCACTGTCGGGTCAAATGAGCCGAACGGAGAGTGGATCACCCCAGAGGCCTCTCGCAATGGATAAGTCGAGGCGGTGGCGAGAGATATCGAGGTCCATGAATGGTGCTCGTCTGAGGCTGTATCATCTGCCTCGGAGACCGGTGTTCCTGCACCGTCGGAGGCGCTGGCCAGCACCCCTCCCCATGTGGAGAGTAGGAGTACAGAGAGTACAGTAATGACCGAGCGTATGCTAGTCATGCATAACAGCCGACTCACAGGGCCTTTTTGACCATTCATGCTGGCTGTACGCGCGTGCTCGCGACCGTGAGTAGTTCTCAGATGCCGTAGTAGTCCGAAATTGCCTTGTCGGTCTTGGCCACCGAGGCCCGCCAGTTAGGCTCCGTGCCCATCAGCGCGCGGATGCAATCAACGTTCTCGGGGATGACATCGCTCTCTTGGTGGATGGCTTGGAAATAGTACAGCCGGTCACCGACCAGCCTGACTCCATCCTCCCAGACAAATATCTCATGCAAATCGCCCCACTTGCGGCCTATGTCGCGTGCCATTTCCATAACCTCGGCGGTGGTAGTAATACGGTCTGCCTGACCGTGCATGACGATGACTCTCGGCGTCCCCTTCCACATCTCGACTATTGACTCTGTAGTCAGTCCGTGACCCTCGGGTAGGTCAGCGATGATGGCGTGGACGTGCATCAGAGTAGTGGGCACGGCGACCGCTAACGAGTTGATTTCGATTTCAGGCTTGACGGTCATGACGTCTGGGCCGTGGTGACTGGGCACCTTGAGAACGGGTTTGATGGCGTTTATGGGGCCCTTCTTCGAGTCCCCGGGGTCAGCGGCCCGACGAATCATTGTGCACTCGACCTTGAGCGAGCCGCAGTGGTCATAGAGTGGGACCAGTGTGCGCGAGAGTCCTGTGGTATTGCATGAGACCACACGAGAACCATCTGAGCCGAGGTTCTCATCGTGATTGGCGCAGGAGGAATACGACAGACCGGTCAGAGAGTGCTTCTCCCCGCCCTGGAACAGGTGCTTGATACCTGCAGCCTTGTATTTCGCCAGATTGTCGGTACCCGTCTTGCCTGGTGAGCAGTCGACGACGATGTCGGCAATAGAGAGGAGTTCGGACAGCCCGCCGTGGCACTGGTAGCCGCCTGAGGAGAACGAGGAGATGCGCTCGGGGTCGTCGGTCGTGCAGTACAGGGGGAATCCCTTCTTCGCAGCGAGTTTGCAACCGAAGCTGGGTCCGGTCTTGGTGACGCCGACGACAGTCATGTCATCTTGGGCGTCAACTGCGTCGGCGACTCTTTTGCCTATTGTCCCGTACCCGTTAATGGCTACTTTGATCAACCCAATAACCCCGCAAAGTGCCGCTTTCGGCGATTTGTCGCCCTTGACTGCCCTCTATCAACATGACCCTTGCCCCGCAGGTCGGGAATACACGTCTAAGCACCCTTGCAGAGCTCCACTGCCCGTCAGAATGAAGACTACTAGCACTACGTCCGAGCAGGGAGGGCCATGCGCGAGGTCACTGTGAAGAGCATCAAACTCAATCGGGACCTCGATGGAATGCTCTCCGAGGCCCTTGAGAGGGATCTCCTAGTCAGGATAGGATGGGGGCGCGGAGGTGACGAGAAGCCCAAGAAGGGGGAGATTGGCGCCATCACGCATCTGCCACCGAAATCCAGAGTCCTCCTCCTAGGCAACCTAGGCGAGTGCGCTGGGGCAATGAACCGCGGCGGAACCTTCACCCTCCGGGGTTCGAGCACGTCGATGCTCGGGGCGTTCCAGCAAAACGGTCGTATCGTAGTCGAGAAGGATGTCGGTGATCGATTGGGGTACAGGATGACAGGTGGGGCGATCACAGTCCAAGGCTCAGCTGGTGACGAGGCGGGGGCAGGTATTTCCGGAGGCACTATCCTCGTGCGCGGGCATGCCGGCAAGATGGTCGGAGCAGGGATGAGAGGGGGTACCTTGGTCGTCCTAGGCTCGGTTGGCTCCGAGCCCGGAATAGGCATGACTGGCGGTCGAGTGGTCATCGCAGGCAGTTGCCCGCCGCCCGGGGAGGGAGTGGCCATGCGAGGCATAGAGGCCTCCGAGATTTCACAACTGTCAGAGCACCTGGAGCCCTTGGGTCTGACTTTGGAGGAGGACGCACTCGTCCTGGTCCCATCAGACTCGGCACCAACTGTGGCCGAGAGCCCTGAGACATCAGTCGCCGAGGGCTTTGAGAGTGTCGCTCTGGTCCCGTCTACCTCCGAGCGACTGCCGGAACACTCCTCCTTGGACCCCTACACCCTCCTGATGCCACTCGGCTCGGACGAAGGGGGCGTGCTGTTCCCACTGCCCTGGCTGGTCGAGTGCGAATCGGCCTACAAGTGGGAAGTAGGAATGGCAGCAGAGCAACCTGCTCTGGTCAGGTCTTCGCCGCGTGCGTGTGATTTGCTGTTGATCGGAGATTCGGAGCTTGTGGACTGCGCTACCCTCCTAGCAGGGTGCTCCGGAGTCGTACTCGACCTAGCGAGCCTGCCACCACTCAACGACGCCGAGATAGAGGCAGTACTGGTATCGATAACAAGCAGGATGCACCGGGACTCTCTCGTGCTGCTTCGAGACTGCGTCGACAGGGTTGACCACCTGTTCAGACTGGTGGTAGATCTGGACCTTGATGGTGCGGTAATCGACGCTGCATCCCCCGGAGGGGGGCGTGCGGCATCGGCGTTGCCTAGAATCGGTCTTGCCGCTAGAGCAATGAACCTGACCGAGCAAGGGCGCCAACTGCTGATAGAACTCGACGAAGCACCGAGCGCCGAGGACCTACTGATTGCAGTCGCGGCAGGATGCTCTATCATCGTGGCGCCACCTCCAGAAGAGGGTCTTGAGGAGCTCCTTGTCTGGCTCGATTCCACCATTAGGGGATGGATGCGTGAGCTCGGCGTGGACGGTCTGGAGAAGGTCACCCGCCGCAACCTGCGCGCTTTGGACTACGACACGGCGGCTATCAGTGGTCTGCGCCTCGTGGGTTACGATCGTCCGCTGCCGATGTGGCTGGGCAACTGAGGTGAGAAATGCCTACTCTAAATCTCCAGCACGCGCTCCTGAGATACATACAGGAGACCAACGGCGCTGGCCACGATGGAGCGGGGTGGTCCGACTGGCTTCCAGCAATCGGGTGTCCTGTGGAGAGCAACGACGATAGCACCGTTGTGGTCGAGGTCTTTCCTGACCGTCCCGATCTTCTCAGCCACGAGACGATGGCGAGAGCGGCTCGCTCGTTTCTCGGCTCAGTCGTCGAGGATCCTTCTATGGAGGTCTCAGACAGTGGTATCGAGATGACAGTGGATGCGTCGCTGGCCGAAGTCAGGCCTGTGATACTCGCAGCTGTCGTGAGAGGGGTGAACACCGGGGAAACTAGTGAGGAGAAAGGCGAGTTCATCCAGTCTCTGATGGACCACCAAGAGAAGTTGCATCTGACTCTCGGCAGAAAGCGGAGGTTCTCATCGATAGGGGTTCACGACTTGTCGACCTTGGTTGCGCCGTTCAGGGTGGTCACAGTTCCTTCATCCCACTCCTTCGTGCCTCTGGCTATGACTGAGAAGATGAGTATTGAGCAGATTCTCGGCGAGCATCCCAAGGGGATGGAATACGCCCACCTCATGGAGGAGTTGGACTCCTTTCCGGTGATTCTGGATTGCAATGACGACATACTCTCCTTCCCGCCGATCATCAACGGTGACCATACCACGGTCAGCGAGACGACCACCGACTTCTTCATCGATGTCACTGGGTGGAGCCAGAGGGCCTGCGAGGCCTGCCTGATGCTGGTCTGTCTCTCACTTGCAGAGAGAGGAGGAAGTGTCCAGAGTGTTCGCGTCACCGGTCACGACGGCATTACTGCCTCCACCCCCCGGGGTGATGCACGTCAGCATCGTATCCCGCATCGCCTGATACAGAAGGTGCTGGGCCTAGACCTCGGATCTGACGAAATCGCAGCCGCGCTGACGAGGATGGGTGGCCAGCTCGTCGAGTCCAGGACAGTCACTGACGGAGTAAACTCAGCGGAGAGATGGGCCGACTGCGTCGTCGGGGAGCGCGAACACGTAGTAGCGATGCCACGATGGCGCAGCGACATAATGCACCCCATCGATATCGTCGAGGACATCGCCATAGGATACGGCTACGACAACATGCCCGAACAACTACCTACTGTGCATCTGGATGCTGTCCCTCTGAAGTCATCCCACTTGAGGCGCAGGGTGAGGGCGAGCCTAAGGGCGCATGGCATCCAAGAGACTCAGAGCCTCACGCTATCCAACGAGAGGGACCAGTTCGAGCGTATCAGATGGCCGCAAGGAGGGGGTTTGTCGATTATCGCGAACCCGATCACCGTCGACCACACTATGCTGCGCCAGTACATGCTTCCTTCGCTGATGAGGCTGCTAGCAGCAAACCGACACCATGAATTGCCTCAGAAGGTGTACGAGTTGGGAACCGTAGTTCGCGACTCGGCTAACGCTACGAGAGTCGCGTGGGCGTGCGCTGAGGTCGGAGGTGGCTTCACCGCCGCCAAGGGAATCGCCCAAGCCCTCCTCAGGGACATTGGAGCAGAGGCAGGTGATATCCACTTTGAAGCGGTCGACCATCGAGACGGGCCTTGGATAGACGGCAGAGGGGCTAGGGCAATGGTGTCCAACGAGGAGATTGGGCAGTTCGGAGAGATCGATCCAGCAGTGAGTCACGAGTTCGGACTCAGGTCGCCTATCCAAGCAGGGGAGTTCGACATCGACGCCATAAGCCGGCTGATACCGGACCCAGTACTCTGAGCCCGTTTACTTCTTCTTCGGACTATCGCCAAGAAGCGCCATCGCGTCCTTGAAGCCCTTGTCGTCGAGATGACTACGGTTAGTCATCGTCTTCATGGACGAGTCGTCCACCTTCCTCTCGTACTCGACGACCTTCCTGGCCTTAGGGGGCTTTGCCTGACGCGCTTCGGCCGCCTTCTTCCCGAAGGGCCACACCGGTGTCATGTGCATGCAACAGCACCCCACACCATCAACACTTCGCAGGATTCACTATCGAAGGAGAGTAGGGATAAAAGAGTGAGAACGACGAGAGTACCCCATGAATGAGCGTCGGCTCGCCATGATTCTCATTTTCTTACTGATTGCGTCCAACCATTCGCCGAGCACCTTGGACTCACCGACTGGAGATGCGAGTTCCCCTCCTAAAACGAGTGCTCTTGATGTGCTGATGCTCGGCAATTCGTATACCAGTCAGAACGATCTCGCTTCAAAACTCGATAGCATCCTCACCGATGGCGGGGAGAATGCCGAAGTCTCCGCATTGACCGGTGGAGGATTGAAACTCTACGAACACGAAGGCCGGGCGAGGGAAAGTGGCAATCAGTGGAATTTCTCACTCAATGAGCCGAACGATTTCGTGATTCTTCAAGACCAGAGTCAGGTCCCTTCATTCCCAACAAACTCCGAATACTGGCAGGATAGCCGGGACGCTGCTATTTACCTTAATCAGCGTGCCCTGAGCTCCGGTGGAAATACGATTCTGTTCATGACATGGGGTTACAAGGATGGTGATTCGAACAATCAGTGGCGAAACCCGGATTATCCTACGATGCAACTTCATTTGCAGCAGGGGTACGAGATGTATCTTGAGAATATCACTACGCAATCGGAACCCGCCTTCATCGCACCGGTAGGTTTGGCGTACAAGCATCTGTACGACGCAATCGCCAATACGGGAGCGGATCCAAGCGCTGGTCCGACTCCATTCTCAACTCTGTATTCTAGCGACGGTTCGCATCCATCGATAGATGGGACATACCTCTCCGCATGCGTTTTCCACGCTGTGATCACAGGTGAATCGCCGGTAGGACGCACCTATCCCGGGCAGATCTCCCCCCCAAGAGCGCTCGAATTGCAGGAAACCGCTGCTGCAACTGTGTTCAATGAGACTGCTGACTACCTTTACCCATTCGAAATCGAACCCCCGGGCATCGAATTCGGTCCGGATTCGGGTTCGGTCTTCGACATCGATCCAGGCAAGACCATCGGACTCAATTTCAATTTCACCAACCACGCCGAGGTCGACGACACAGCGCTCGTTGATATCAGCGGTCCCGAGGGTTGGTCGATTGAGTGGTCGAACTCCGAGCCTCCTGAGGTCGGCCACACCTACGATGCCCCCTCCGATACCGCCCAGTGGGTGGGGTTCTCCATCACTGCGCCGGGGGTCTCAGAGGGCTATCCGCTAGCCGAATCTCTTCATGGATTCAGCATGCGACTGATCACGGTCTCCGATGGTATGCGTGATTGGTATAACTTCTCTCTGGAGTACGGTTTCTACCACGCTGCCACTATTGTTGAGGGCGGCGGCAATGCCTCACTCCCACCTAGCGAGGTGATTGACCTGTTTGTGACAGCGAGGAACCTCGGCAACTCGGTGCGCGACCTGGAAATCCAAATCGCGCAGACAGATGAGAACGGCTCCCAGACCGGCATTGCAGGAATGGCATTCTCCGATGGCGGGTGGGCGGCAATCGTGCTGAACAAGGCACAGTTGGCCGCGATGTCACCGAATGGGTCTGGCGAGGTCCATCTGCAGGTCCAGTCTCCCAATCATTACCCCGGGACACTGTTCTTCGACATCCGAGTGTGGAGCACTGCGGCCCCGGAGGAGGTCTCCACCGTATCTCAGAGGGTGAGTATCATCCCGCGCACTGGCGGTGTGCTTACTCTCGTCGATAACGGGTGTACCGGTGACATCCTCCCTGGAGGAACTTGTCATGGCTCTCTGCGTGTGCAGAACACCGGAGACGTGTCGTCGACTTTCGATTTGGTGATCGGCCATACTCCTGAATGGCTCTCTGTCGAATTGGCGCATTCGCAAATCACCCTGGGCCCGGGTCAGTCGATGAGCGGCATAGTCCTCTCTTGCGCGATAGCAAACGGGACTCCTGCCGACCTAGTCGGGGGATTAGTCATCGGATTGTGGTTGGATGACTGGTCCCCGAATCAAGTGGAATTGGAGATATCAGTAGGCGAGATGTACAACTGGTTGGTCGAGAGGGTGTCCTCGGAACTCGGAGAGGACAACAACCTGACCTCCTACTGGGCCCTTACTAATGCCGGTAACGAGCCGGATGGCCTAGTGGTCAATCTGGATGTCAATCTGGCTACAGAGTTCGGCTTGATTCCTCCCGAGGGGGCTTCTACTGGTACCGAATCCAGCTCCCCCCGCTCCTTTGAGATACTGGACGTGCCCGTAGGCGGATCGGTGAGTTTCAGTGCCTGGATGGTTGTGCCACTGGGGGCTCCCGTGGAGACTACCGTCGTGCTGACGGTGGAGGTGCGCTCAATGCGCGAGCCCGACATCTCGTTCACCGCTGAGGACTCAGCACTGGTCCCTGCTACCTATGTGCCTCCGCTAAAGACTACGGAAGGCGTCTGGAAGGGGGTGCTGATTGGCTGGCTTGAGGTATGGCACGAATTCATCCTGATTGCCGTCGTGGTCATCGCTGGTAGCATCGGGGTCGTCATAGCAATACGGATCAGGAAGGAGCGCGACCTAGCCTTGAGGGGGCCGGCTCCTCCTGCGGAGGAGAAGGCCGAGGACTGGATGTCCAAGTTCGAGGAAGGCGGCGAGAAGCAGCCCGAGATAGTAGACAGTCCACAGGTGGAGGCGGAGGGCTTCGCTGCAGAGTTCTTGGAGAAGTCTGGAGGTCCGTCGGAGAAGCCTCGTATCGGACCGGACAAGGAGGTGGTGGATTCCGCCAGTGATGTGCTGGACAAGCACCAGACAGAGGATGCGATAGACGCGGCCATAGAGCTGGCAGAGGAGATGGTAGAGGGAGATCTGCCGCACCCCAGCAACGTGATGCTCGACCCCGCAGAAACCGAGACTCGCAAGGTAGTGCCCAAGAAGCACAGAGATGATGATGGTCCGTCGGACTTCGAATTGGAACTGTGAGTGCGCTGTGCACGGGAGTGGACGAGGCGGGCAGAGGCCCGGTCATCGGCCCGATGGTGGTCTGCGCCGTTTGCATACCTGAAGGGGACAGGGGAGTCTTGGAGAGCATCGGCGCGCGGGATTCCAAGGATCTCAGCAGCCAACGCAGGGAAGACGTGGCTAAGCGCATTCGCGTAGAAGCCGCAACCCGCGGGTGGGGAATCGGCCTCGTGGTCTGCGAGGCCGGCAGGATCGATTCAAACAGTATCTCCTCAGACTTAAACAGTCTCGAGATAGAGCTCTTCGGCGAGGCCATAGAAGCAGCCTCACCACGAGAGGGCGAGGGAAGGATCATGGCCGATGCTTGCGATGTCAACGAAGAGCGCTTCGCGAGGAGGCTGGCCTCTCGACTCGGAGATGGCTGGTCCTCGTGGCAGATGGTCGCGCGCCACGGTATGGATGCTGACGACAGAGTAGCTGGGGCTGCGAGCATACTAGCCAAGATTGAGCGCGACGCCGAAGTAGCCCGACTGGAGTCGGAACTGGGGATTCGGCTCGGCTCGGGGTACCCATCTGACCGGATTACCCGTCAGGCCGTCCGAGAACTGGTCTCCGGTGGGTTGCCGCACGACTGTCTGCGGTGGAGCTGGTCCACAGTCTCGGATGCGTGGCAAGAGGTCCACGGAGGTCCAGTTCCAGTGAGGTCCGCCGACGAGGCAGCCATCGTTCAATCGTCGCTCGACGAGTGGTCAGCACGCGAAGCGTGAAATGCTGCTTTTCGGCGGTCTCTACGGATATCATGGCCGATTCTGCCGATTGGGACCCCGATATCGTCTCGACCGTGCGCAAGTACGCTCTACAGAACGCGGTTGAGTACGGCGGCGAGGGACGATCCAACAGCGTGCTAGGTAGACTGCTTTCTGAGCGCGGGGATTTGCGTCAGATGGCTGGCGATCTAATGCCTCTAGTAGATGCCGAGGTAGCTGCTGCAAACTCACTAGCGGCAAACCAGGGGGTGGGTGCTGTGCGAGCCGAGCTCGAGCAGGCTGCTCCAGAGGCGCTCAAACGTGAGAAGCATCAGAAGGCCGTGGGGTTGAGGGAATTGCCCGGCGACACTTCCCAAGGCGTCGTCCTGAGATTCGCACCCAACCCCAACGGGCCACTGACACTGGGGCATTCCAGAGGCGTTGCAATCAACTCCGAGTACGCGAGGGTGTACGATGGCAAAGTGGTGCTACGCTTCGATGACACCGACACCAAGGTCAAGCCGCCGATTCCTGATGCCTACGACTGGATCGCTGACGAGTACGAATGGCTGGCAGGAAACCCTGCCGACATCGTTATCCGCGCCAGTGATAGGATGCCGGTCTACCTTGAGCATGCAGAGCGGATGATTGCCGGAGGATTCGGCTATGTATGCCGCTGTAGTTCGGTGTCGTTCAGGAATCTGCGCGAGGACAAGCAGGACTGCCCCTGCAGAGGTAAGGATGCCACTGAGAGCCTGTCCGACTGGAAGGCGATGAACGCCGGAGAGATTGAGGAGGGCGATGCAGTGGTCAGGGTGAGGACGGAAATGACTCTGCCTAACCCGGCTCTGCGCGACTGGCCTGCCCTGAGGATTCAGCACGCCCCTCACCCGATGGTCGGTGATCGCTACAAGGTGTGGCCGCTGCTCGACTTTCAGAGCGCCATCGAGGACCATGAGCAGGGGATCACACACATCGTCAGGGGCAAGGATTTGATGGACAGCACGCGCAAGCAGACTCTGCTCTACGAACACTTCGGATGGACGTATCCAGAACCGCTGTACTGGGGGCGTGTAAAAGTCCACGAGTTCGGCGGATTCTCCACTTCTGGTATGCGCGCCTCGATAGAAGCCGGAGAGCACTCTGGCTGGGGCGATACCCGCCTGCCTACTCTTCGGGCGCTTAGGAGGAGAGGTTTCAGGGCGCAATCGCTCCGGGACTTCTGGATTGATCTCGGATTGACCCAGAAGGACATCTCGATCTCTATGCAGACGATCGAGGCATTCAACGCCAAGCGAATCGACTCCTCGACCGAGCGACGCAGCTTCGTCCGTGAGCCGGTGATCCTGTCCTTAGACAGCAACTTGGCCACAGACAATCCGGGCTCGCGGATTTCCGTCCAGAAGCACCCCGGCGGCACTGTTGAGGGCTTCCGTGAATGGAACTTGGGAGATTCAGTTGCTGTCCAGGCCGCTGATGCCGCGGTCGGCAGCATCCGACTGAAGGAGTATGCGGACATCACGGTGTCCGGAGAGTCAGCCGGGGTCGAGTCTTATGGCAGGTCGGACGACCGGCCTGTAGTACATTGGCTGCCCCTTGAGATGGGACGTGAAGCCAAACTGCATCGACCTGAGGATGGTAGCATAATCTCCGAGAGCGGCCTGCTAGAGGACTTTGAGTTGGAAGTCGGAAAGGTCTACCAACTCGAAAGGGTCGGTTTCGCTAAACTCGAGGAACTTCCTGAAAACGGCCCTGCAAGCCTTCTTTGGCTGCATAGATAGGCCAGTTCGGCGCCTGCGGCGCCGCCTACGCGAACCGCGCGAGCGTGGTCCCGTGAGGCGGCGGATTCAAGGGAGACTGGCCGGCCACAGGAACTGATGTCGCATCGACGCGGGCCCAGCGCCCTTGCTCTGGTGGCGCTGATGCTGGCCATGAGCATGTCCCCAATGACGGTAGTCGCTCAAGATGAGGTTACGTGCTGCAACTCCACCGAGTTCAACCTCTACCTGATGGGCGAGGCTGACGTCGGGACGCTCTCGCCGTTCGAGGGTGACTTGGAGGAAGATGTGGATGATTCCGAGTCGACCTTGGTTACCCCTTCCATCCTCGGCGAGATTAATATTGGCACATGGGGCGTGGTCTGGGGCATTGAGGGCAGTTACCCCAACGCCAGCTGGGACTTTTGGATTCCCTATGATGTCGAGGGTGCCGTCGGCGTGACCATCAACTCGACCCTAGAGGTGAAGATTGGTGGCTCGTTCTACGAGGGCACTTCCGGTATCGACCCGTATCTTACCGGTTCTGGTGAATTACAGATCACCGTGGAAGTCGAGCAGGGAGAGGTGCGCGACGGCGATTTGATTGAGCTCACTCTGACTGTTCGAAGCCTGATGTTCGCGCAGCCTGGAGACGAAGCCGGAATCAGATTCTTCTGGGGCTCGGAGGAACACGACGCCCACGTCTCGATGAGATTCCCGCTGGTTGACATCGAAATGAAGGACGCGAGCGTCCTCGGACGGCTGGTCTACTTCCCCATCGTCCTCACATCGGGCTTCGATGACCGCATGTGGTCTGGTTCGACCGGAGGTATTGCGGTGCAGAACGCCGACGTCAGCCAGATGCCGATAGCGACCGGACTGGACAACGGGGTTGAAGTGACTTTCGTTTGGGAGGTGCCGGAGACCTCAGAAGGGGGCAATGTACGTGTCGACTTCCACCTCATACCGCAGAGCGGATTACGAATCGATACCAGTCGCACCCATGAAATCACCATCGGCGAGGACACCGGCAACACAGGAGGCTGGTATCCGGCGAACGAACCACTGCGAACCGGCGGCTCCTCACTGGACCTCGACATCGAGGCGAAGTGGGACGGATACAAGATAGACCGCGAGGTCATAATCAGTTTCGACGGAGCGATGTCGCAGTGGATGCGCTGGGGTCTGGACAACATCGGCAATCAGAGTCTCAGTTCCAACAGTTGGTGGCGCAACCTGAACTCGTACTCCGACTCGGTACCATCTGCGGACAAGCACAACGGTAGGGTCGATGATTCCGAACTCCTCGCGCTGCAGGGACACCTTACCGGTTCCGCATCTAACATGCGCTCATTCTTGTCTAACGGCCTCTCACTAGAGGTCGAGGCGATTGTCGGGGTCAATCCAATCGACCTCGGGCCGACCGAGATAATCATCGACATGGGCGGCACGAGGGCATTCAGCGCCGATGCCATAACTATCGTCATCGACACTTCCTACAGCACCGAAAGCGGTGAGAGACAGGTTCTGGTCGAGACCTTCGTGCGCTCCTCGCTTGAGGAGTACTGGACCGAAGTTGATCTGGATGCGGTAATCAGAGCCACCATGCTGGAGGACCTAGGTGCCGTCTCTGCCGATGAAATCGAGTATTCTCACCGGCGATGGTTAATTGTCGAGGTGATCACCATCGACCAGCCAGAACTCGATCCGGAGTTGGATTTCAGACTGGAGTTCCAACCTTCAGGTAACACCATGTTCAGCTCTCTGTTCGGTGCGATGTTCTGTGTCTTGATACTCTCTGTCTCCCTAGGACTTGGTATGTCCCTGACGAAGAAGAGGGCGAGTGTGCCCGCCTTGGTCACCGTAGTCGCCCTAGGTGGTCTGGCCTTGGTGATCTATGTTCTCGGACTTCCGATGCCGATAGTGCTCGGTGTGGTTTTGTCTTCCGTGCTGCTGGTGTTCCCCGTTGCTCTGGTCTCTCCGAAACAGGAGACTATGCAACTGATTAGCAGGCGCAAGGGGGGCCCACACATAGATTGCCC
>Ga0066368_10000002_pt1 | contig 43976 bp, 55 predicted proteins | sample Knorr_S7_td_NADW_FD_71215 | JGI IMG/M metagenome (GOLD analysis project Ga0066368, IMG submission 71215) | Marine microbial communities from Southern Atlantic Ocean transect - Knorr_S7_td_NADW_ad_2505m_LV_A | ecosystem: Environmental > Aquatic > Marine > Oceanic | place: Southern Atlantic ocean... | reverse complement strand
ATAGTATATGATAAAGAATCTAAAAGTATGATTGCCCGTGGGCCTGATGTTGCTGTAACTGAAAAAAAAGCCTATTCAGTTGTTTCTTCTCCTACACAAAAAGGATTTGTTGAATTGATGATCAAAAGTGAAAATGGAGTATTTGCTCCATATTTGTTAGAACAATTAAAAAAAGGTGATAATTGTGTGTTAATTGGTCCACAAGGAAACTTTATGAAAGATCTTTTTGAAAATAATGAAAAATTTATTGCATGTTGGTCAGCAGGTAGTGGAATACCGTCATCTATTAGCCTTGCACAATATTCTTTAGATAAGCATCTAGATAATCATGTTGTAATATTTGATAGTAATAAAACACAAAAAGATATAATTTATCATGATAGAATTAAAAACTTAATTGATCAATCTAAAAACTTTCGATGTACTTTTACCATTACTCGAGAGTCTAAAGCTGATATACCAAAATCTTCTCATTCAAGAATATCATATTTAAGTGGACGTTTTTGGTCTAATGACGAAAATTCTCTTCAAAAATATTCTGACGCTAGATCTTTTATCGACAAATTGTTACGTAAAAAAACAAACTGGAAAGAATATTATAATACTATCTGTGGCAGTTCAAGTTTTATCAATGGTAAAGGCAGAGATAAAGATGGTAAATTAGCAAAAATTAGTCAAGGCGTTGAAGATTATTTACTCAAACTTAATATACATTCTAAAAAAATAGATAAAGATCAGTATTATTTGCAGTAGTATTATTAGAGTAACTTCAACTTTTTTGTAATTCTATCTATTTTTGATGAAAAAACTGGACCTACTCCTAAGCATGTAACTGTTCCAGGTTCGACTTGTGTAAGTCCTCTGTCCTCTACAACAAAAAATGGCAAACTTAAATGGTCTACCATGTCTCTTATTTTTAATAATTCTGTTAATGATGATACTTTTACTGCTATCTTTGCTTGCCCTTGTGCCTTCCATTTTTGAAAAACTTCTATATTTTCTTTTTTTGCAATTTCTGCAGCGCTTACGGATGCATGAGCAACTTGTATCGCGATTTTCCCCTTTCCCATTTTTAAATCCTTTCTGACTATAATTACTTGTTTTACATCTTCAGAAGACATCTAAATATCGAGCTATTTTGTAAAAGAAAAAGCTTGTTAATTAATGAAATATCACAGCTTTCTTAATATATTTAGAATAACTTCAATAATCTGTTATGAATTTTTCCGATTATGATGTTATTATTGCAGGTGGAAGTTTATCAGGATTGTTATCTGCCCAAGAAATTGCAAATCATGGCAATGATGTACTTGTTTTAGAAGAACATTCAGTTATTGGTTTACCTGAGAAATGTGATGGTTTGGTTAGTTTAAATGCATTATCTTCTCTCGGTATAATACCTAATTGGAAAATAATTCAGAATAAAATTATTGGCGCTCGATTATTTGCCCCTTCAGGTGAATGCATTGAAGTAGATTCATCTAAACTTGATATAGTTGTATTGAATCGAGCAAAATTTGATAAACAGCTTTCTGAGCAAGCTATGTCTTCTGGAGTAAAAATTGATTTATCAAATAAATACATTGATCTAAAAACAAATGAAAATCTTATAATTCGTTCACAAAATCATACACGATCTTGTAAATATTTTATTGATGCAATGGGAATTACTTCTCTTATTCAAAAACGCAGATTTGGTATAATTCAAGCCGCCAAGTATATTATAGAGGCTGATTGGTTTGAAAATAATAAAGTAGATCTTTATTTTAATCAAAAACTATCGCCAGGATTTTTTACTTGGGTAATTCCGATAAATGAAAATATTGCAAAAGTTGGGATTGCAGGTTATGGAATTAATCCATTTTCTCATCTAGATTCCTTTTTAAAGACACGAAAATCTAAAATTATTAGTAAAATTGCATGTCCTATAGTTGTAAGTGGTCCGTTAGATTCTTTTATTGAAGATTCTATAATAAGAGTTGGAGATTCTGCAGGTCAAACTAAACCTAGTACTGCAGGCGGAATTTTTTCAGGTGGTGTAGGTGGCATTCTTGCCGGCCAAAACATATCCACCAATCTCGAGTTTAATAATAATTCTTTGTATAGATATGAGAAAATTTGGAAAAACATCTTCCAAAAAGAATTCAATATGACTCTAAGAGCCCGACAAATATTTGAAAAATTAGAGAATAAACATTTGGATAAAATTTTTAATATATTATCTTCGTCTTCTGATTTCTTAGATATGGTAAATAATGCTGACGATTTTGATTTTCATTCTTATACTCTTCTTCAATCATTAGGATTGAAAAATATAGTACAAATCATTAAATTAGTTTCTGGAAGTGAATTTTTTAGTTTTTTTCAACAAATTAATTATGATGATATTAGTATTTTTGAGCAAAATGATAAATAATATAAAATGACGGAATAAAATCATGTCTGACCAAATTGAAATTCCAAATTGCACATCTTGTAGCAGGCCTATTCTGCCTGGTAGCTTTTCAGTAAAATTTTTCTGTCCTGCTTGTAATGAAACAATTATTTGGAGATGTCAAAAATGTCGCACATTTTCTAGAACTTATTCTTGTTCTGATTGTGGATTTCAAGGTCCTTAAAGTGATGAAATTTGGGCTATGTTATTGCTCGATTAAAACTATTACCAAAAGAACCTGGTATGAAGGGGGATAAATTACATGGTACTATTCAAGCAAATCTTCCAAAAGATATGTCAATTAAGCAAATTAAGGACGAACCACTTGCATTCGGTCTCTTTTACATCTTTGTTGATATCCATTTTGAAGAAAAAGATGGTGCTATGAATGCTCTGGAATCTGCGATCGATAAAATAGATCAAATTAGTGAATTTGAAACTGTAGCCGTTAGTAAAACATCTACAAAAATTGGTTAAATTGCCAACAGATTATGATGTTATAATTGTAGGTGCAGGACCTGCAGGATCTGCAGCTGCTTATAGCTTGGCTAAAACCGGTCATCAAGTTCTAATACTTGAAAGAGGTAAGGACCCTGGTTCTAAAAATGTATATGGTGGTCGAATATACCCTTATTCTCTTTCAGAACTCATTCCAAAATTTCTTGATGATGTACCTATTCAAAGACATGTGTCAAAGGAAAGCATTATGTTTATGACTGAAAAGTCTAGTTTTCAAACATCTTTTTCTTCAAATATTCCAAACAATCATGGCTTCACTGCTTTTCGTTCTGAATTTGATAAATGGTTGGCTAATAAGGCGGTTGAAGCTGGCGCTGAATTATTTACTGAAATAAAAGTTGATGATCTTATAATCACAGATAATGTTATTTCAGGAATTAAAAGTGGTGATGATGAAATTACATCTAAACTTGTTATTGCAGCTGATGGTGCGACATCTATTATAGCAAAAAAGGCTGGCCTTAGAACTGATTTTTCTCCTGATTTATTTTCAGTTGGCGTTAAAGAAGTTATTGAACTTCCTGAACATACTATAAATGATAGATTTGGCATTAGGGAAAATAATGGCGCTGCTTTAGTTTGCGTTGGTTATCCTACCAAGTATATGAGAGGTGGCGGGTTTATTTATACTAATAGATCCTCATTATCTTTAGGACTAGTAATAGAAGGTATTGATCTAGTATCTCATAAGATTCAAGTTGCATCCCTTCTTAACGATTTCAAAAATCATCCTGATATAATTAATCTGATTGACAATGGTACGGTTATTGAATATAGTGCTCATTTAGTTCCAAAAGCAGGTTATTCAATGTTACCAAAACTCTATAATAATGGTATTTTGGTCTGTGGTGATGCAGCAGGATTGTTATTAAATAATGGTTATACATTTCGCGGCGTAGATCTTGCTATATCTTCAGGCATTGCAGCTGCCGAAACTTTTAATATAGCTGACAAAAATAATAATTTTTCTAATTCTGCCTTATCAGTATATGAAGATCTTCTTTCTAAAAGAAATGTATTAAAAGATCTTAAAAAATTTCAAAAAACTCCTAAATATATGAAAAATCCAAGATTATATTCTGAATATCCAAAATTGATTTGCAATATTTTTGAAAATTTATATAATATTGATGGCAATCAACAAAAACTTATTCGTGAAATAGTACGTCAGTCTACAAAAGGAAATATATCTAGTTTACAATTGATACTTGATTTAATTAGTGGAGCAAACGCTCTCTAATTCTTAACTTTCAATTCTCTCGTTAACTCTGGAACAATCTCAAACAAATCTCCTATTATCCCATAATCTGAAAACTTGAATATTGGGGCATTTTTATCTTTATTTATAGCTACGATACATTTTGAATTTATCATTCCGACTTGATGTTGAATTGCTCCTGATATCCCGCATGCTATGTACAAATCTGGTGATACAATTTTACCCGTTTGACCTACTTGTTCTGAATGTGGGCGCCATCCAGCATCAACTACTGCCCTTGAAGCTCCTACTGCTGCATTTAAGATATTTGCCAGTTCTTCAATAATGATGAAATTTTTTGGATCTTTCATTCCTCTTCCACCAGATACTATTATTGATGCTTCTGATATGTCCAACGTTCTTCTTTCTGGAAAAATAGTTTCTTTGAGAATTGGTAGCTGATTTATGTAATTCTCTTTGAATTCATTTTGTACTATAGAAATATTTGGCTCATTCACTGATTGTTTCTTTATATTAAAAGAATTAATCTTAAGTAAAATTACTGTTGGATTTTTAGTTTTTAATATTACTGTTTCAATAATTTTTCCTGCGTAAATTGGACGTTTTACTTCTAATCCCTCGGACTTGACTGTAATAGCTATACAGTCAGTTGCAATACTGTATTCAGTATTTGCTGCTATTCTTGGCGCTAAATCTTTTCCCAGAGATGTTCCTGAAAATAGAATTATTTCAGGGTTTGTTTGTTTTATAATTCGTAATATTACATCTCTGTATATTTCAGGAGAATAAACATTTGTATTCCCAGTTGAACATATAAACAGAGAATCTATTCCATACTCTTTTAATTTTTCAATATTTTTCTTATTTATTTCTCCTATTACCATTGCATTATTATCTTGTTTTTTTTCCGTTGCTATTTTCTTACCCTCAGTTAGTATTTCTAATGAACCGTTTGTCACCTCGTTGTTTTTTAATTCTAATACTGATAAAATTCCTGTCAATATTTCACCTAGATTATCTTTATTTCTTCTCGTAAAATCCTAACTAATTCGGATACTGCTTCTTTACCTTCTCCAATTATTTTTCCTTCTTTTCTTGTTGGTGGGTACTCTAATTTAATTAGTTCTACATTGTCATCTATTTGTTCTACAATATTTATTGATTCTATTGTCTTTTTTTTTGCAGCCATTAAATTTCTTAATGAAGGATACCGTAATTCATTTTTACCTTTTTCTTGTGTAATGATTATGGGTAATTTGCTTTCAAATACTTGAATCGCACCTTCAATTTCTCTATGAGCTGTTATTGTATTATTATTTAGTTTAAATTGTGTACAATTTGAAATACATGATATTTGGTTAATTTCTCCAATCATGATGCCAATTTGATTATTATCTTGGTCTACTGATTTCTTTCCAAATAATATCAAATCATAGCTTCTTTTTTTTATTTCACTAGCCAATATCTTTGCAATAACTAAAGGATTTTTTATATCTTCATTTGTTTTTAGATGAATTGCATTATCTGCGCCAATTGCTAAAGCTTTTGTTAATGATTGTTTCACTCTTTCAGGTCCTAGTGATATCACAGTAATTGTTGTATTCGGATCATCTTCTTTTAATCTTAAAGCTTCTTCTATTGCATATTCATCATATGGATTAATTTCATATTTTATACTAGTTTGTTCAATTGTTTTATTATTTTCAGAAATTTTTATTTTAGTTGCAGTATCCGGTACTTGTTTAACGCAAATTACTATTTTCAATTCAAATTTTCTAATATTCTTTAGAATTTAGCATTTTCGATATTGTTTTATTTGTTATTTGATAGTTAATAGTAAATATTGAATATTAATAGTAAATTATTTGGCACTAATGGTATTAGGTTTATTCCTGGAGATGATTATGATCTTGAATTTGTTCTTAATATTGGTTTATCTATAGGCACATTCTTTCGTGGGGCTGATATAGTAATTGGATATGATGGACGTCGTTCTAGCCCTTCTTTGGTAAATGCCATTTCTGCTGGCTTGATGGAAGCTGGTAAGAATGTCTTTGCCGCTGGTATGGTTCCTACTCCTGCTCTTCAATTAATTACTCAGAATTCTAACTTTGATGGCGGTATAGTTATTACTGCTTCTCATAACCCTCCTCAATATAATGGGGTTAAGGTAATTTCTACTGATGGAATTGAACTCTCAAGAAAAGATGAATCTTTAATTGAGGAAATATATTTTAATCATAAATACAATCGCAAAAATTGGAATGATGTGGGTCAAATACATACTTATTCCTCTGCATTAGATAATTATATTGATTCTATAATCAATAATGTGGATTCCACTCTGATAAAAAATCGTAAACTCAAAATTGTTATTGATTCTGGTAATGGAACTCAATCCCTGAGTGCTCCACTTCTAACTGAATTATTAGGTTGTAATGTTGTAACTTTGAATAGTCACATAGATGGCAATTTTTCAGGACGTGGAGGTGAACCTACTCCTAAAACTTTGGATTTACTTTCTAAATCAGTAATTGAGTATGATGCAGATCTTGGTGTTGGTTATGATGGAGATGGGGACCGAAGTATCTTTTGTGATGAAAATGGTAATGTCTTTTGGGGTGATAAATCTGGAACTCTTATTGCTCAACATTTAATTAATAAAGGTATGAATTCTCCTATAGTTACTACTATTGCAACATCACAAATAATTGATTATGTAGCTTTGGATAATCATGTTGATGTTCATAGGACTAAAGTTGGAAGTGTTGATGTTTCTCATAAAATGAAGGAACTTGATTCTATTTTTGGATTTGAAGAAAATGGAGGCTGTCTTTATAGTCCTCATATTGCAGTTAGAGACGGTGGCATGGCTACTGCTTTAATGTTGGAAATGTTGTCTTCATCAGAAAAATCATTATCTGAACATATTGAGATGCTGCCTAAATTTTATCAATTAAAAACTAAATTTTCTTGTCCTGTTGAATCTAGAGCTTCTATTATTGATGGAATATCTTCTGTATTGACTGAAAAGATTGATACTACTGACGGTCTTAAAATTTGGTGGGATGACTCGAGTTGGTCCCTAATTCGACCAAGCGGAACTGAACCTATTATTAGGTTGTTTAGTGAATCTAACAATGAATCTCAACTCGAAAGTGTCACGAAGCGCTGTTCTACATTAATTGAAGATTTGATCAAAAATTTATAATTCTTTTTAATTAATGTATCAATTTAATTATTATAAATAAAAATATGTTAATATCGAAGTACTAACTTAACAATTTATTTATTAATTGTGTATATTCTTCAATCAATTTATTTACATCATTTCTACTTTTAGCTTCTGCTGATAGTCTTATGCATTTCTCTGTATTCGACGGTCGGATTAAAACCCAACTTTCATTTGAATTTCTTATCTTTATACCGTCAATTAATACGACGTCTTTTTTTTCAGAAAAATATTCTTTGATAATTCCAAAATTTTTTGGATCTGTTTTTATTTTAGTTCGATTTTGATTAAATTTCTCTATATCTGAAAATATATTATCTAAACTATTAAATTTTCTAACCAAATGTGTCGTCATTAGTGCAAGTAATATTCCATCTCTACATAAATTAAATTCAGGGTATATGAATCCTCCACTACTCCCTTCCCCTCCTAAATCACATTTTTCGCTTATGATTTTATCTACTACATTTCCCTCACCTACTTTGGATGTTATGATTTTACATTGTAGTTTGTTTAGATATTGTATAATTGATAGTGAACTATCAATACTTATTGCAGCTTTCTTAAGGCCCTTTTTTTGCTCAATATATTTAATTCCCGCTAATAAAGAAAAATCAGGTTGTATTTTTAATCCTTTTTCATCCATTATTACTAATCTGTCTACATCTGAATCAAATGCAAATCCTATGTCACATTTATTTCTTAATACTAAATTTGATAATGCTTTAAGAGGATCTTCTACCGGGTCAATAATTCTATTAAATATACCAGGATGTTCATTTATAGCATATACTTCACATCCTAATTTCGTGAAAATCTCTTTTACAAAAACACTACCCGCTCCTCCGCCTAAATCTATTCCAACTTTTAACCCTGTAAATTTATCATCTTTGAATTGTTTTATAATATCTGAATAATAACAACTTTTTATTTCTGATATTGTTCCTAAAAACGAATCTTTCTTAATTATTTGTTCTATTTCATTTAATTCATTTGGCTTAACGATTCTTCCAGGTTTTACTATGAGTTTCAGACCATTCCACTCTTTTGGATTATGGGATGATGTTATAACGATTCCTCCGTCTAAATTATTCATCTTTACATGTCGAAATACAGATGGTGTAGATGTAATTCCTAAATCTTGAATTTCACAATTTTTTGCTAATAAGACCGATATGACTGCTTGATAAATCATATTTGAGGTGTTTCTGGTATCTCTGCCTACCGCACATGTTTTTATATCTAATGATTGTACAAACTTGTGAATCACATTTACAATATCGCTATTATTGAGATTCTCACTAATTATTCCTCTAAGCCCAGAAATTGTTAATTCTGCCATAAAATTACTGTGTAGTTGGTTTTGTTAACTTTTTTCCTTTTTAATTAAAATATAGTAAAGTTTTTGATTTATTACAGATAAATTACTATTGATAAAATGAATAATTTGTCAAATAAGTATTATATTCGTTATTTCTCCATATTTTTTGGACTTTTATTTCTTCTTGGATTTATATTCATGATTGCTAGAGTTCAACGTGGATATTCTGCGATAATATTAAGCATTTCTGCTATCTTATTATTCATATATTGGACTAATGAGATTAAAAAGAATATGCGCAGCTTTCCCAATCTAGGGGTTTTAAAGAATCAAAAGAAATTTATATATGAGTTTATATCTCATAATGACGAAATTCTCTTTATAGCTACAATTCCTGGAGATCATAAAACTATTTCTTCTTCTATAAATGGCAATACTTTGTATTTAAAAAGCAAATATGGGCTAAACGAAAAAATCAAACTTTCTCAGGCTCTTATAATACTTGATTCTAACTTTGTTAATGGTATATTGAATATTAAACTGAAAAAATTTCCAACTTAATTATTTGTTTTTTGTTTGTTAAATGAAACAATTAAAATTTCAACAACAATTCAATTTAAATTATTCATTAAATTGCGGCCAAACATTCAATTGGACAAATCAAGATAATTGTTGGTATGGGGTTATCAAAAACGATGTGTATTGTTTAAAACAAGATGATAACGTGCTTTATATAGATAGTACTAATTCTGATTGCATTAATACTATGAAAAAATATTTCCGTTATCAAGATAATTATGAATTGATTATCTCTCACATTTCTCTTGATCCATTTATTCAAAGTACAATCCAAAATTTTATTGGACTTAGACTGATTAGGCAAGATCCTTGGGAATGCACTCTCTCTTATTTGTGCGCTTCTAATACTAGTATATCAAATATTCGTAAAATGGTTGGTCATTTAAGTAAAAGATTTGGAAATGAATTAACTTTTCATGACAGACAGTTTTTTACAATTCCTAGTTATTCTACTTTATCTAATGCTAGCCTTTCTGATATAATAAAGTGTAAAGTCGGTTATCGTGCTAAATATATTAAACGTTCTGCTGTTTTTATTGATCAGAATTCTCATATATTTGACGAATTAAAAATTATGAATCTTATTAATGCACGAAAAAAACTATCAAATTCCTATGAAATGTTTGGTGTAGGTCCTAAAATTGCAGATTGTATTCTTTTATTCTCACATGATATGTTGGATTCTTTTCCAATTGACACAAGAATATTACAAACAATAAAACAGTATTATAGGCATTTATTTGATCCAGAAATATACAAAATTCAAACCGATAAATCTACTTTAACATCAAATCAATACGAGTATTTATCAAAAATTATGATAGGCTATTTTGGACCATATGCAGGATACGCTCAAGAATTTCTTTATTGTCAATCTGCACTATCTGATAAATTTACCGATAAAAAACATCTCTATTATTGATCCCATAAAAAGAAATGAAAAACTAATTGTTATAATAATAATTGTTCTAGTTATTTCATTTGTTAATTGCTTTTTTAATAATGCTAAAAAAATAAATATTCCTTGAGTAATGTTTGCTGCATATGTGATGAATTCTAACCAAAAGAATGGTGTTAACGCCGTTACTACGTACAGTAAGGTCCCCGATAGATTTTCTATACTTGCTGCAGCTGCAAAAACCAAGCCTGTTTGATAAATTGTTGTTATTGCAAATAATAATCCGATAATTGGTATAATCATAATTAATGCAATTATAAAATTATTCAAAAAAATTGAAATTACGTTAATGTCTTTAGGTATTATCTGATTGACTTGATTTAAAATATTATTTATTTCATTTGACTCTAATGAAACGCTTGATCCTATTAATCCTATAAAAAATAATAAAAATAAATTAAAAAAAAACAGATTTTTCCATTGTTTGGGAAAGAATTGTTTTAACCACGTTTTCATTTTTTATTATTGCTAGTAGACTATTATGAACAATAATGCTGCTGTTCCTATGCAAGTTAGTAATGTTGCTACCACTGCTGCTGACAATCCTTTTGGCACTGGCGTTCCTCCTTTAAGTAATCCTCCTGGAATTAATAGTAATCCTAGTACTAATACAAACATCGAAGTAGAATGTAAACCCTGAACGAAGGTCTCAGCAGGAAATAGAAAATTTGTATCAAATGATATCCATAACCCTAGTAAACCTGCTAGTGTAAATGATATTCCCGGAAGAAGTACTTCCCAATCCATATCAAATTACTTATTGCCAATTATTAAAAAGCTTTATTATTTTATAATTTTCGTGTTTTCAATTATACAACCATCTTCAAACAGCATTTTAATATTTTTTAATGATAAAAATGCTGTAAAAATAAGTAGTCCCACAGTGATTATAATAAATATTCTTTGATAATATAAACTGACTAGTGTTAAACTGGATATGGCAAATGATCCTGGTAATACGTTTGCAATAAATAAACCTGCACAAGTAGGACACCCTGTGAATAACCCTGTTATTGCCGTTATACTAAAAAACCATTTTATATCTCTTTTTGGCCTATTGTTAATTGCAAATGAAATAAACATTATATTAATTCCAACTAAAATTGAAACAAAAAGTAGAATCAAAAATGTTAATGGTATTAGCATTAGTCCTATATGCTCTGTGATATAAATTGCCATATTCGGATATTGTCCAAAATTACCACAACAATATATGATCTTTATTGAAGGAATATCTGTAAAATATGTTTGAGAAAATAATCCATTTGGTTGATAAATTACTATACCTGATACCAGACTAAAAATTATTGAATAAACAATTGAAGTAATAATAAATGTTTGTCTATATTTTTGCGTCGTAAATAAATGATACAACATGGATTTCATATTTAAATTAATAACTTTGTTTTTGAATTGAATATTTTGCCAAATAAACAATTTAGTTATATATATGATTATCATCATCAACCCTAATAATAAGGAAAATACATAGAACAGTGCTATGTATCTAAACATGTTTATTGCATTTCCAAAATAATAATTTGCACTTATGAATTGATATATTACTGATGATATAGTAATTGTCAGACATCCAATTAGTAACCATGAATCTTCTGCTTTCAAATAAATAACATGATTCGAAATAATATAAAAAATTACGTAAAAATTAATTAATAAACAAAAAATAGACGTATCGATGCCAAAAAATTGGTTGGTTCCATTTAATTTTACTTTTGCCTTATCTTTTTTACTTACAGGATTAATTTTCCCATTTCCTGCTCTAGATAGTGGAAATTTACTTGTTCAAGCCCTTAGACTTGGATTAATTTTATTAGGACTTTATCTATTAACGGGGGTTTTCAAACGTCGAGGCATTCGGCTCTGACATTATTTTGAATTTATAGCTTGAAAATATTAAGCTGTTTTACTGCTAAATATATTACATATCCAATTATTATGACTATTAATTGTGATAGAAATGTTAACGAAGTTATCGTGATCATTGATTCTCCTGTTATGCTATACCCTACAAATGCTATCCATAATGATGTAATTATTACAAACAATAATGGTCCAATTATATTCAACGTGGATTTAAACTGCCGAATAAAAAATAATCCTAAAAAGGTGAAAACAGGAGAATAAAGATCAATTGTTCCAATGTTAGATGTTGTTGCAATAACTAGGTGACCTAATGTTATTCCCAAAATGCCTGCCATGCCGAAAAATACTATCAATGGTGAAAGTACGAAACCAGGAATAATTGTTAATAATATTTGAATTGTTGAACTTGAAATTACTTGGCCTGATGGATCTAATATGTTCAAAATATTTGCTGGAAATATATCTAGTATAGACATTTCAGGTAATCCTAAGCTACCTGCTGCTGTTATTCCAGCTGTGATTACAAATAACCCAAATCTTGCTGTAGTGAATTTTCCTTTTAACGGATTTTGTTGAGAGTTTGTATTTATTGACATTATGCCGCTAACACCTGTAAATATGATAGACCATCTTGCCATAGAAAAGCAAATAGGAATAACCATACAATATGTACAAAGTGCCAATAAGTTCCTGCTGCTTCTAGAAATCCGTGATTCTCTTTATCGAATTGACCTTTAAATGCTCTTATAGTTACAACACTATTTGCCAAAACTCCTGCTATGACATGGATGCCATGTATTCCTGTTAATAGGAAAAATGATGCGCCAAACAATCCACTTTGTACCGTTAATTCTCCAGAAGATAATAAATGTGGCCATTCATAACCCATTTGTATTACTGCAAAACCAGCTCCCAATATAACGGCACCTAGAAAACCAAATTTAACTGCAGTATTGTTGCCTTTTTTAACTCCTGCTGTTGCCCATTCAATCATTACGCTGCTCACTATTAGAAGTCCTGTTTGAATACTTGGTATTAATACATCTAGATGAGGTGTTCCTTCGGGTGGCCATGTTAGATAAGTAGAACGTAAATAGAAATATGCTACAAATGCACCACCAAAGAATGCAATTTCTGACAATAGGAATAATGCAGTAGGAAAACCAACATCACCAATTTCATGAAACTTGCCAGATATTCCGCCTGCTTTCACCATTGCTTCAGAATCTTTTGTTATTTTTGGCCAACGAGGAATTTCTCCACGCAGAAAAATAAAGATTAATGAAATAAATACTAATACCATGGCTGCACCAATTACTAGTGAAAAACCCTTTAACATAAAAATGATACCTGTAGCCATCAAAATACCAGCTGCCAAACCAATTACAGCAGGCATGTATGAATGAACTTCATCTGGATTAACATGATGCTCATATTCTTTTTCATGTGTCTTTTCTGACATTCTTTATTTCAAAAAAAACATCAACATGGCCATTTATTAACTTTAAGTATTTACCTGTAACTGGTCATAAATCTGAGTAAATATACTTAATACTATTGAATTGGTATTTTTCTCTTGAAATGTCTACATCTGGATATCTTTCTGACTTGAACTCATTAAAAAAGCAAGAAATAGACGATAAAGTAACAAAATACAGGAACTTTTCAATAATTGTTGCCGTTTTTATCCATCTATTTGCATTTGTTACCGGAATTATTCTTTTGGTTGTTTTCTCATATCCATTTTTGACCATGATTGTCTTTCATGGAACTATGCAACTCTTGTCATACCTTCATATTTATTTTGGTCCAAAACTTTATGAAAAACATTTGAGACGTAAGATATTAAAACCTGATTTAATTATGTTGAATCGTCATGTGTAACAAATTACATATTTTCAAAATTGATAATGGTTAGTAATCCTAATATAATAAGTAGTGGAACTAAATCTTGACTAAAATGAGTATACTTACTACTTTTGACAAACTAGTTTGGGCATTTACGATTATTTTCTTTTTTATCTTCCTCTATATAATTGGCGGTGGTTGGTATCCTGATCCAATTTCCCAACGCGCCATTGATATAAAACAATTTTTTGATGTTGTCTTTTTTGCAGGAACATTTGTCTCTGCACTATTTATCGGCACTTTCTTTTTTATATTATTTCGATTTTGGGATAGAACACAACCAGCAGGACTAGAGTGATAATATGAATACCTTGGAAAAATTAGAATGGGCAACAATAGCAGGTGCTGCAATATTGCTATTTGGATTGTCTTTTATGGCTATACCTCTTCTAGAGGAACTTGATAGTGTACAATATTATGGTCAAGATCCAGACTATGTTGTAACAGTAACTGCCTTTCAATGGGGTTGGACATTCACTTATCCAGATGGTCATGAATCAGGAGAACTAATAATAGGTGTTGGAGATATAGTAAGATTAGAATTGGAAAGCGAAGACGTTATACATAGTTTTTATGTGCGAGAAATGGGATTTAAAACTGATATAATTCCAGGAAAAACTAGAATACATATAATAAAAGCTGACATACCAGGGGAATATTGGATACAATGCGCAGAATTTTGTGGAGCTTATCATGGCGGTATGAGAACAAGATTAGTAGTGGAGGCTTAATAAATGGAAACGCCAGAAATAAAAAAAGAACAACAAACCATTGCTGAAGACAAACATGCGCCTTTCTATTCCAGCTGGAAAAGTGTTCTTTTTACAACTCATCATACTGATATAGGTATTTTATATCTTACTTTCGGTTTCTTCTTTTTCTTCCTAGGCGGTGCATCTTCTCTGTTAGTAAGATTTGCTCTAACAAGTGAAGGAGCAATCGGTCCTGAGGCATATGCTGGTCTGTTTACTATACACGGCGTAAGCATGCTCTTTTTATTTATTATTCCTGTTTGGGCTGGATTTGGTAACTGGTTAGTTCCAAAATATATTGGAGCTAAAGATATGTATTTTCCTAAACTTAACGCTCTTGGTTTTTGGTTGATACCGCCTGCAGGTCTACTCATTTACCTTGGTATGCCCAATGTTGGATGGACTATGTATGCTCCGCTTTCTGTGTATTCAGCTGGTTGGGGTATGGATATGACAATATTAGGACTGCATTTGATTGGGACTTCTTCTATTATAGGTGCCATTAATTTTATTGTAACAATTATGAAGATGAAAGCGCCTGGTGTGACATATAGAAACATGCCATTAATGGTTTGGGCTCAGTTTACAACTGCCTTCTTACAAGCATTAGCAACTCCTGTTCTTGCTATGGTGCTTACACTATTATTATTAGATAGAAATCTAGGAACTACTTTTTTTGTCCCTCCAGCTGGTGATCCACTTTTATGGCAACATTTGTTTTGGTTCTATTCTCATCCAGCTGTCTATATATTTGTTCTTCCTGGTATGGGTCTTGTTTCTCAAATACTTCCCAGTATGTCAAGGAAAAAGATCTTTGGTTATAGCTCTATTGCTGTATCGACGGCACTTATAGGATTTATGGGGTTTGGTGTTTGGGCGCATCATATGTGGACTACCGGAATATCAGTGAGTGCTAGAATACCTTTTATGTTTATGACTATGGCAATAGCAATTCCTTCCGGTGTTAAAATTTTCAATTGGATTGCTACTTTGTACGGCGGCAAATTAAAATTTAGTACTCCTATGCTTTTTTGTCTAAGTTTCATTCTCAGTTTTATTCTTCAAGGAGTCTCAGGTGTTTTCTTAGCAAATATACCTCTTGATTACCAACTTCAGGATACTTATTTCGTCGTAAGCCATCTTCACTTTGTATTATTTGGTGCCTCGGCCCAAGCTGCATTTGCAGGAATATATTATTATTTCCCTTATATGACGGGCCGAAAGTATAATGAAACTTTAGGAATGGTTCATTTCTTGTTGACTACTGTAGGGCTTTATACATTATTTACTTCTATGTTGTTCCTTGGTCTTGGAGGGATGCCAAGAAGAACTTATATATATCTCCCAGAATTTTACACATGGAACGTTGCGGCTACCTTTGGAGCAGTGTTGATAGCTGTTGGTTCGCTAGTATTTCTGTATAATATATTGTCAAGTTGGTACAGTGGTCCTTCAGTTGCCGATAAAGAAGATCCTTGGAATCTCAAAAAATATGGGCTTAGAGAATGGCCAGAACAGTCCTGAGAGAATGGCCAGAATAGTCCTGTATGATGAATGTTTTTCAGATATTGGCAGTAACTTCTTCAATTGGTGTGTATTTTCTTATCGTATTGGGTGGAATAACTACTCAAAGCAATTCAGGAATGGCATGTCCTGATTGGCCATTATGTTTCGGTGAATTATTACCAAATCTTACTACGTCTGTCTTGATTGAAATGAGTCATCGATATATGGCCATGGTTGTAGGGTTGTTAATCACTTTTACTTTTATTTTAGCTGTTCGAAATTATAGAAATTCTAAAATCCTCTTGTTTTCTTCTGCAATGTCTTTTCTTCTAGTTGGAATACAAGGATACATAGGCATGTTGACAGTTACTAGTATACTTGATCCTGTAATAGTTACATTGCACCTGGCTTTATCTACGGCATTATTTGGGTTTTCATTAATAGCTGCGATTCTAGCTTTGAAAACTACATATAATGTTTCATAGATATGATAAAATCTATTTCGTATATTTTCAATATTTATTCTTTACGAGATGGTTTATTAAAAATTATTCTTGCAAACGTTCTGATTATTCTTTTACTCACTCCGACTCTAGAACAATTTGAAGCGAGCAGTTTATTTTATCATATGATGATTGAACATCTCCTTTTCATTTTTTCTGGTTATGTTTTTATTTCTGGTTTTGATTCTATAATTTCATCATTTAAACAATTCAATTCACAACATAGTAGAAAAATAATAAAATATTATTCTCGTTTTCTAGCTCTGAATAATCGTTTTAATCCATATGGCATCGTGACTACTGCATTGTTTTTAATTACAATATTTTATTGGCATGTGCCATCTAATTTTGATATAGCTACAGCCGATCCGAATTTTCATATATTAATGCATATGTCTCTGATTATTTCAGGCACATTGATATTTTGTAGTTTTAAAATGATATCAAATACTCAATCAATTTTTCTAATTCTTTCTCTCGATAAAATAATGGGAATATTAGGATTTTTCCTTGCAGGCGGCAACTCAATAATTTATAATACATATTTGCTCTCTAATCAGATAACTAGTGGATTCTGGATGATTGTTATGATGATGGGAATCGATGCAATTTGCATTTCATTTCTAATTTTAATATACTTTCGATCGATGCCTTAATCATAATTACATTTAAAAGGAGTAATATATGTAGCTGAATATTGATGAATGTATTACTATTATTCTATACCTTTATTGGATTGATATCGCATTCAGTTGAAAATGAGGTCCATTATGACGATAAATATAAACCTGCTAAAAAATTCATACTTTTTATTACAGTTTTTGCTCTTCTAACTGGAATATTGTACATTCTTTGGCAGGTGTTCGTTGTTTTGCCATCTGACGCCCTTGAGTAAATTTTTATTTTATAATAATTAGGATTTTATAATAATTAGGCCAAATTTTATATTCAATAAATATATCTTTTGAAACATTATGCCTTTTGATACTCCATCTGACTCTGGTATTAGAACTAGATTGTCTCAATTTTATCAAATTTCTAAACCATCTATAGTTTTTCTACTTGATTTTGTAGCCATTTCTGCATTATTGATTGCATATTTAGATCCGAATTATATTACTAATCCTCTTACATTCAGCGTAATTATAGGATTATTTTTTGCAGGAACGTTTTCTTCTGCTGGTTCAGCAGCATTGAACTGTTATTTTGATCGTGATATTGATATTAAAATGGAGAGGACAAAACATCGGGCTACTGCAACTGGTCAACTTTCACCTGCAACTACTTTAAACTTTGGAATTATTATGATTATTATGTCTGTAATTATTTCATCTATATTTCTTAATTTATTAACTACAGGAATGATTTTGTTAGGTTCATTTTTCTATGTCTTTGTTTATACTATATGGCTTAAAAGAAAGACTACTTGGAATATTGTAATTGGAGGCTTTGCAGGTAGTGCTGCTGCATTTGCAGGATGGACTGCAATAACTGGACAATTAGACACTATTGCAATTTTCATGGGAATTTTAGTTTTTATTTGGACTCCTTCACATTTTTGGGCGTTAGCTGTATTGAAAGATGACGATTATACAAAAGCTGGAATTCCAATGCTTCCTGTTGTTGTTGGTAAAGTTAAAGCTGTTCGTTATACAGTCATCAATACGCTTTTACTGATTCCCTTCTCATTAATTTTTGTCTTATTTGGTTATGGCTATGTATACCTTACAATTTCTGTTATTCTTGGGATATTATTATTATATAGTAATATAAAATTACTTCAAAATCCCAATGATAAACCTACTGCTCTTAAAGCATTCAAGTATTCTGGCCCATATCTAGCAATAATTTTTGTTGCCTTGATATTGGATCTCAAGTTTCGATTTCCTATTTTTTAATTTTCTGATTTTATAGTAATTTCTTTTTCTAAAGTTTCTTTGTGTTTTTCTTCAACTGCATTTTTAACTTCTTGTAAACTAACATCCATTCCCTTAATTACATATTTTCTTAAACGTAGTTTATCAATTATTATTCCAATTATGAAATATGGTAATACATAGTCTACTTCAAATGTTACTTTTGTCGCATTGTTAATTTCTTCAAATTTTACAGTAATTACATTCTTTTTAAATGGACCGTTCAATGCTTTTGAGACAATTTTCTTATTTTTTGTCACTTCACAGGTTATACTATCCCATTGCATGGGCCTTCCTCCAAATTCACCTATTATTCTCATTACAGTTCCAACTCCCCAACCTTCAGTAACTTTAATTGGTATAACTTTCATTTTTGCTTCTTCTGGGAAATGACCTGCAATATGTTCAGGCCTGGCATAATACATAAAAACTTGTTCAATAGGCGCATTCATTATAATGCTTTTCGTTACTATAGACATATTATCATTTTATTATTGATTTGACTATATACTTATGCATTTCTGTAATTCTCAATTTTCAAAAGATGTTAGTTTTCCATTAATTGTAATCCGTCTATCTTACCGGATTCTAGTTCGACATTTAATTTGTAAATATATAATTTCTTATTGTCTTTTTGCCGCGCAATAAAAATTATCTTCCAAATTGAATTTTCTTCATCTAACTGGATATCTTTAAGTTCTTTCCACTCGATATAGCCAAATCTGTTAATATACTCTTTTACAAGTTTGATTATATGATCTTTTTCTATCATTTTCCCTATTTTTTATACATTATTTGTTCAATATCATTTATCGTCTTTGCTAATTTAAAATCGAAATTACTTATCCCATTTACATCATGGGTTGTAAGTTCTATTTTTACTTGATTATATACATTAAACCATTCTGGATGATGGTTCATCTTTTCGGCTTCTATTGCTATTCTAGTCATGAATGCGAAAGCATCTCCAAAATCACGAAATTCAAAAGTTTTAGTTAATTTATTTTTATTTACAGTCCAACCTTGTACTTTAACCAGCTCATTTTTTATTTCACTTTCATTTAATCTATTGTAGTTTTCTTCCATATTATTCACTAATTAAATCTAATTTATTTAATTATCTTATTAAGTTCAACTAAAACGATAGTTATTTATTAAATATTATTGATAACTCACTTAGTCCCGCGACCCGCGGTATGATATGTTATAATATCCCGTAGGCTCAGCTTGGTAGAATGTTATGCCAAAAGCTTCCGGCTGTAGAGGTAGGCTCTGGCTTGCCTGAACAGCCTGCCAAGCCACAGGAACCGGACTGTCGTCGGTGAGTTTTATTAACTCGACGAATTCAAATTGGTTCAAAAAACCATGAATGTCCGACCCGCGGGACCATATTAATTTGGAAATTTACTTAAAAATAAAAATATATATGTGTGCGACTGAAACAATCTATAATTAACGGTATTAAAATGGCAGATAAACCACATCTTAATTTAATTGTTGCAGGTCACGTAGATCAAGGCAAATCTACTATAATCGGCCATCTTTTGGTTAGTCTCAAAATAATTGATGAACGAACTATACAGAAATATGCAGAGGAATCTGAAAAAACAGGCAAAGGTGATACTTTCAAATATGCATGGGTTATGGATAATTTAAAAGATGAACGAGAACGAGGAGTTACAATTGATTTAGCTTTTCAAAGATTTGAATCGAAAAAATTTGATTTTACTTTAATTGATGCTCCTGGACACAGAGATTTCATCAAAAATATGATTACAGGCGCATCTGAAGCTGATTGTGCTATTCTTGTAGTTTCTGCTAAACCCGGTGAAACCGAAATTGCTATTGGTGTTGGTGGACAATCAAGAGAGCATTGCTTTTTATTAAAAACTCTCGGTGTTAAACAAATGATAATTGCTCTTAATAAAATGGATGATTCTCAAGTTAAGTATTCTGAAGAACGATTTAACGAAGTTAAATCTCAGGTATCTGGTTTATTAAAACAAGTTGGTTTTTCTATTGACAAAACTCCAATATTGCCAGTTTCTGGTTGGAAGGGTGATAACTTAATTGAGAAAGGTAATTTGGGTTGGCATAAAGGACCAACAATATATGAAGCCCTTGATTATTTTGAAATTGAAGCTCCTCCTGTTGATAAACCTTTACGTTTACCTTTGCAGGATGTATATTCTATTACTGGTGTAGGAACTGTTCCCGTTGGACGTGTTGAAACTGGAACATTTAAAGTGGGCGATACAGTTTCAATTATGCCTGGGAATCATCTTGCTGAAGTCAAATCTATAGAAACTCATCACACTCCAATTCAGGAAGCAAAGGCAGGAGACAATATTGGGTTTAATTTACGTGGTATTGATAAAGGTACAATTAGACGCGGAGATGTAATTGGTTCTAAAGATAATCCACCTACAGTAGTTAAGGAGATGACGGCACAAATAATAGTTGTTCACCATCCTACTGCAATAGCACCTGGTTATACTCCTGTAATACATGCACATACAGCACAAGCTGCAGCTACAATTACAGAGCTTATTTCTAAATTAGATCCACGAACAGGTGCACCTCTTGAAGAGAAACCAAAATCTTTGAAAACAGGTGATGCTGCAATTGTAAAAATTCAACCATTACGTCCTTTATGTATTGAAACATTCAAAGAATTTCCTGAATTAGGAAGATTTGCTTTACGTGATATGGGCACAACTATTGCTGCTGGTGTGGTTAAAGAAATTAATGCTGAATGGACCGACTAACTAAATATTTCTTTCAACTCTTTTAATTCGTATTTATTTTAATTAATGTTCTTGACGAATATATTATATTATTAATTTTTAGGAAATATTTATTAATTGCTATATCAACTTTTTTTTATAGATGACATCAATTCGTTTAAAATTACTTTCGAAATCATTTAATAATAAAATATTTGCAGTTAGTGATGTAAATCTCGAAATTAACGATAAAGAATTTTTAGTTATTTTGGGACCATCCGGAAGTGGAAAATCATCTTTATTACGTTTAATTGCAGGTCTTGAAGAACCTACATCTGGAGATGTATTTTTCAATTCTAAAAATATGAAAGAAGTACCGCCTCGTAATCGTGATGTTTCTATGGTATTTCAAAATTTTGCCTTATTTCCTAATATGACTGTTTTTGATAATATAGCTTTTCCTTTAGTCGCTTCTGAAAATAATAAATTAGATGTTAATAATGAAGTTAAACGAATTTCCTCTTTGTTAAAGATAGAAGATCTTTTAGAAAGAAAACCATCTGAACTTAGTGGTGGTGAACAACAACGTGTAGCTCTTGGCCGTGCAATTATAAAACAACCTAAAGTTTTCTTAATGGACGAACCGTTATCTAATCTTGATGCAGCATTACGTGCTGAATTACGTACAGAAATTAAGAAACTACGTGATAAATTACAAGTAACTACTGTTTATGTTACTCATGATCAGACTGAAGCAATGACTATGGCTGATAGAATTGCTATAATTAAAGACGGTAAAGTCATCCAAGTAGGAACCCCTGAAGAGATTTATAATAATCCTACACATTCTTGGATTGGTTCATTTATTGGTTCTCCGCCGATGAATTTAATTAAAGTTCAGGCAGATAGTAATCTGTTAAATATTGGTTCTCAAAAGATTGATTTCAACAATTCTTTATCTGGATCTATTGTTATGGGATTGCGACCTGAAAATATAACTGTTGCAAAACAAGGAGGAAAACTTCATGGCACTATATTGTTTTTTGAATATCTTGGTGATAGTAAAATAATTACTGTAAATATCGAAGACGAACTAATAAAAATCAAAGTGTTTGATACTGCTGATTTATCGATAGGTGATAAAATATTTATTGATTTCAATGTTGGAGATATTCGTTTGTTTAATGCAAATGGAAATTCTATGAAGTGATTTTATGAAAATACCATATGTGTTTTTAATTCCTAGTTTATTTATTATTTTTTTAGTAGGAATAGGTCCTGTTTTACAATCATTTCTCCTTAGTTTGTCAGAATTTTCTTTATTCAACCCATCTATGCGTCCTGTTGGCTTTCATAATTATATTGCTTTATTAACTGATTCTATTTTTTGGCGTGCTATTCAAGTAACTCTCTTTTTGGTAATTGGTTCTGTATTGCTTGAGCTAGCTGCAGGTATATTTCTTGCATTACTTGTAACCAATTCTGGATCAAGAAGTAAACGTGTATTTTCATCAATTTTTATTATTCCAATAGCTATTGCTCCAATTGTTACTGGCATTCTCTGGTCCCCTAATTCTGTTTTTGACGATCTCAATACTCTGCTTTATTACGGTTTATCTCTTGGAGTCTATGTTGATACATCTTTGCCTGTTGTCTATTATTCTTTAATTATGATTTCTGATGCATATATTTGGGCTCCTTTATTTATGCTTGTAACTGTTGCTATAATAAGCACTATTCCAAAGGAACTCTATGAAGCTGCTGATGTAATGGGTTCTTCGTCATGGACAAAGTTTAAAAAAATTACTTTTCCTGCTATTATAACTTCTCCCATTATAGTTGTAACTCTGCTTCTGAGAATTGCAGATGCATTCAGAATGTTTGAAGTTCCATATGCTTGGAGTTTTTGGCTTGGTCAAGATTCTGTTCTTGGTGCGCCTGTTGATACAGTTAGTGTACTGATGTGGAAAATGTTTTCATCTACTCTATATGACTTTCCTATAGCTCAGATTACAGCTATGGCTATTGTTTTGCTTATTATTACCTTAGTTACTTGCTCATTGGTTTTAAAAAGATATTCTAATATATTGGAGTGATTTGTTTGAGTCAATCTAGAAATAATAACACACGATATATTCGATATATGCTCTTGGTAGCTGCTGCTCTTTGGGTCTTATGGCCGCTTTCAATTATGGTAGAAGAAGGATTTCGTGTCGATATAGGGCCTTTATTTTCAGGTCGTGGCGCAAGTTTTATTGGTGAATTTTTCCAAGGACAAGGTGGAATTAGATTTTCTACTATTGAATATGTAAAAGCATTAAGAGTTGAAGCATATCCTCGCTTATTAGTTAATAGTGTTATTATTGCTGGTAGTAGTGTGTTAGTTGCTGCACTTGCAGGAGTGCCTGCTGCATTTACATTGGCTTTGTATAATTTTCGTGGAAAGGCGTGGATTACTTATTCTTTACTAGCATTGAGAACCATATCTCCATTTGCTGTATTACTTCCATTTTTCATTATTTATGGAAGACTTGGTTTATTTGATACTTATCGCGGAATGGCTATTGTTTATTTAATAATCAATCTTCCTGTTTTGACTCTGATGATGAGAGGTTTCTTTAAAGATATTCCTAAGGAAATATATGAAGCTGCATTCATTTCTGGTGCATCTAATTCATATGTACTTAGAAAGATTGCATTACCTTTGGCTCTGCCTGGTCTTGCAGCCGCTGCAGTTTTTGCATTTGTCGGTACTTGGAATGAATTCTTTTATGCATTATTTTTAACTGGTACAGTTACTAAAACTGTTTCACGTGGAGTATGGTCTGGTTTTTCTGAATCTATTGAATCATTTAAAATACTAGAATTTGATGAGCTTAATGCAGGTGGAACTCTAGCAATTATCCCTGCAATTATTTTAGCTTTAGCAGTTCAGAAATACTTGGCGAGAGGTTTAACTCTTGGAGCTGCCAAGTAGTGTCAAATATTAATAAAAATTACATTGTTATAGCTCTCGTAACAATTCTTTTTTTAGGAACTATTATTTCATATTTTGCCTTAGATCAACCAGATTCTGAAGAAATAACTCTTCCAAACGATAGAAATGATTTGATAGCTCTTGCACAAGAATTTGAAACTTTAAATGTATTTGTTGACGCGGAAATTTATAACGAATCTTTTTTTAATTTTGTTCGTGATACATTCTCAGAAAAATATGGAATTAATTTAATAATTACTTCTGGTCATTGGTCTGGTGTACAAACACAATTAATTAATGAAAAGGTTTCGGGTCGAAATACTGGTTCATATGATTTGTTAATTTTAAATGATGAGGCTACTGCTCGGTTGATTGAAAAAAAATTATTGTATTCTCAAACTCGAGATTTTATTGATAATTCTGATAATACGCACGTTTTTCAATCACAAATTTCAGGTATTGATAATGATGGGTCTGTTATAACATTGTGGTTTGATACATATGCATTTATGTATAATTCTGATAAATTTTATAAATTTGAAAACGTTTACTGTTTACTTGAATTAGTTGGTGAGGAAGAAGATGAGGAAGAAGATGATGAAGAATCACGTTGCTTGCATGACGAAGATGATGAAGCAAGTGAAAGTGAGGACGATGATGATGAAGAAGTTGAAGGGCTCTTATTTCCAAATCCTATAAAAACTAATGCAGGTGCTGCTCTAGTTGTTAATGCTGTCTTGTATTATAGTGATTCTAATTACTACAACGGTTATGATAATTCTCTTGAATTGGAATGGCCCGAACTTCTAAATTTTGAAATTGAAGACGAGCCTGAAATGGAGGGAATGGATGAGCTATTCGGAGAAATCGAAGAAGAAATTATTATTGATTCTATTCTTGAAGCATTTGACGAGGGAGAAGTTCTAGTTGGTTATTTCAGATATGGTTCTATTTTGTTAGAATCTCTTGAAATTACTATTGATGGTGAAATTGGAATTTACATTGCTCAAGAAGGTAGTATGAAATCCAATGTTCATTCTTTAATTCCATTTAATGCGGGTAACAAACCTGGCGCAATATTGCTCATAAATGAAATTCTTGACGACAAAATTCAGACTGAAATAGCGTATTCTTATGGCAGTTTCCCTTCTGCTAATATTGAACTTTTTGACAATATTTTCGACGATACTCAATTCTGGATTCCTAGTGATGAAATTATTTCACAGCTATTTGATTGGCCACATTATCAATATCGCATTAATATTCTTGATATGTGGCGAGTTTTATTTGAGGGTTAGTCTATGATCGATTCCATAATTACTTCTCTTACTGATCTTTTAAATAAGTTCAATAAAAAAAATGTTACAGTTTTATTTTTATTGTTAGTATTTTTATCTGTTTATTCTCTACGAGCAAATGCAATGAACTTAAGTAGCGAATACGCTTCCGATTTGGAATCTGCTATTCAAAATATTCCACAAGATCAACTTTACAATACAACCTTTCTCACTGATGTTCCAGTATCAGTTTTTACAATTGAAGAAAATGAAAAATCCATTGTTATAACATATGTTACACTTGTTAACTTAATTTCAGGTGAATTTATAATAGACCTTAGTAATAACGATGAATTTAATTCCGTTGTCGTGGAACATTATTTTTTACCAGGTCCCTATAAGGTGTTTGTTACTATTGAAAATGACGTCTTATTCTTATCATACGAACGTGATATCAGACTACGAAGGTGATATCAGAATATAATTAACAACACTTTATTTGATTTGTATAATTCATTAAACTATTTCTTAACACTTTTGTTAATATGGTCTATTATTGTTTCCATTGAAGTACCTGGTCCAAAATTGCCCGATATGCCTTGATTCTCTAGTTCATTTTTATCCTCTTCTGGTATTATTCCTCCTCCTATGATTGCAATATCATTGACGCCTTTGTTTTCTAGCTGTTTTTTTACTTCTGGAAATGCTGTTAAATGTGCTCCATTATGCGAACTTAGTGCTATTACATCTACATCTTCATCTATTGCTATTTGAGCTACTTTTTGCGGTGTTGGAAGAAGACCGCTATATATCACTTCCATTCCTGCATCTCTTAATGCCCTGCAAAGAATTAGTATTCCTCTATCATGAGCATCTAATCCGGGTTTTGCCACCAAAATTCTTATTTTCTTTCCTGACGACATTTATTTTCACAGATTAATTCAATTAAAATATAGAGGGTTCGGTCCATTCACCAAATACATCTCTTCCAATATCCATAATTTCTTGTAATGTGGCATATGAATTTACTGCTTCTAGAGTAGCATACATACAATTCTCATTTTCATTTGAATAGGATTTTCTTAAACGTTCTAAGGATTCTTTAACTTTGTTATTGTCTCTCTCATCTTTTATTTTTTTCAATCTGTTAATTTGAATTTCCTGTGCTTTGAGATCTACTTTTAAAGTATCTATGGGTTTATCCTCTTTTTCATTATATTTATTTACGCCTACAATTATGTCTTGGTCTTTTTCAATTTTTAATTGTGTTTTATATGCCGTTTCTGCTATTTCTTTTTGTAAATATCCATTTTTAATTGCATTAACTACGCCGCCCATTGAATCAATTTTGTCAAAGTATTGATATGCTTGTTCTTCCATTTTATCAGTTAACCATTCTATATAATATGATCCGCCTAATGGATCTGCTGTAGATGTTATTCCTGTTTCTTCCGCTATTATTTGTTGTGTTCGGAGAGCTATTTTTACAGCATCTTCCGTTGGTAGTGCCCAAGCTTCATCATATGAATTTGTATGTAGTGATTGCGTACCTCCTAAAACCCCTGCTAATGCCTCTATTGTAGTTCGAATAATGTTATTCATTGGTTGTTGCCAGGTTAGTGATGCACCTGATGTTTGTGTGTGAAATCTTAATAATAATGATCTTTTATCTTCAACTCCGTATTTTTCTTTTAATACAGTGGCCCAAATTCTTCTGGCCGCTCTAAATTTTGCTATTTCTTCACAAAAATTCATACAACAATTAAAGAAAAACGATAAACGTGGTGCAAATTTTTCAATTTTTAATCCTGCCTGTTGTCCTAATTCAAGATAAGTAAATCCGTTTGCTAGTGTAAATGCCAATTCTTGAACTGCATTTGATCCTGCTTCTCTAATGTGATATCCACTTATACTGACATAATTCCAATTTGGCATTTCTTTTGTACAGTATTCCATCATATCTTTAATTATTCTCATGTGTGCTTCAGGTGGATAGGCCCATTCTTTTTGCGCAATATATTCTTTGAGAATATCCGTTTGCACCGTTCCTCTTAATGTATTAATTTGTATGTTGTTCTTTTTTGCAACAGTAGCATACATTGCAGTGAGTACTGATGCAGGCGCATTTATTGTCATAGAAGTACTTACTTTATCTAATGGTATTCCATCTAGTAATATTTCCATGTCTTTTAATGATGATATATTACAGCCACATTTGCCTACTTCACCAGCACATCTTTCATTATCAGCATCATATCCATACAGAGTAGGCATGTCAAATGCAATACTTAGACCTGTTTGACCATGTTTGACGAGATATTTCAATCTTTTATTCGTATCATTTGGTGTACCAAATCCTGAAAACATTCTCATTGTCCATTTTTTACCTCTGTACATATCTGGATACGGTCCTCTAGTGAATGGATAAGAACCAGGAAAATATTGATTGGAATAATCGCTTGAATCTAGCGGAGTGTAAATTGATTTTATTTCATTATCGAAAGTTGTATTTTGGCTAGTAAACTGATTAGATTTGTCTATCCATGGTTCGAAAATATTTTTTTCCCATTCTGAAAGCTGATTCTTTAATTTCTCAAATGATTCCTTATTTATAGTACTGTTATTCGCTTGATTCTTTTTTGTAATTTCTTCTAGTTTATATTTCCAATAATTGTTTCTCTTGAGCAAATTTGATCTTGATTTATAGTCATATTTTACGTTTTATTAATTTTTGGAATAAATAAATAAAAAATCGTCAAATATCTAATTTTTTATACATAAAATGTAATAATAAATACTTTGTATACAATTAACAGGAAGCCTTTGATTAATCAGGACCTAATCAATTCTATACTTTCAGGAGATCACCGAGGATTAGCAAAAAGCATTTCAATGATTGAAGATGACGATCCTGAAATTATGGATATTTTATCTAAAATTTATCATAAAACAGGACGAGCGTTTGTTATTGGTATAACTGGGGCTCCAGGAACTGGTAAAAGTACTTTGATAAATAAATTAATATCGACTTTTCGAAAACAAGATAAAAAGATTGGTGTTATCGCAGTTGATCCAACTAGTCCTTTAACTGGTGGTGCTCTGTTAGGAGATAGACTAAGAATGAGTGATCATTACTTGGATTCAGATGTTTATATACGTAGCATGGCTTCTAGAAATAAACTTGGTGGGTTATCTAAAGCTACGCAACGAAGCGTTTCTATATTGGATGCTTCTGGCCTTGATATTATTATTGTGGAAAGCGTTGGCACCGGTCAATCCGAAGTTGATATTCTTAAAATAACTGATGCGGTAGTTGTTGTATTAATGCCTGAACTTGGCGATGATATTCAAATTATTAAAGCAGGAATTATGGAAATTGGTGATATATTCGTCGTTAATAAATCTGATTTACCAGGTTCCGATAAAATGGCTAGTAAATTAATTCATGGTATTGGTCATGTAAAAAAAGACGGTTGGACTCCTCAAATTGTCCAAACACAGTCGTTAACTGGAGTTGGAATTGATAAGTTGATTGATTCAATTAACATTCGTCAAGATTTTCTCAAAAATTCAAAAAATTCTTTAAAAATTCAAAGACAGAAAATAAAAAATCAAATTACCGAAACCATAATGTCTGATATTCAAGAATTATTTCAAAATCAAATATTTAACCATTCAGAAATGAATGCTTTTGTAGATCAAGTTATTAACAAAGAAATTGACCCAGAATTAGCTGCAAAACGTTTATTATTGGATTTTAAAAAACGTATTGCTTAATCGCCTCTATCTAAAATTCTAGAAAGCAATGCAATTATTTCTACTATTCCTTGATTATTCACTGATGATACGGGAATTAATTCATCAAATAAATCTGATTCTAATAAATTCCTTGCTATTCTGCTTGTTAAATTATATATTTCTCCATCTTCAGGCAAATCATTGAATATTTCCGTTGGATCATCTGCCCATTTTAACAAATTATCATCTTTAATTAAGTCTTGTTTAGATAACACGCAAATTTGTGGTATTTTGAGTTGAAGCTTAATTGAATTTGCTAGTAACGCTATTGAAACAAAATTTTCAGGTTTGGATATTAATGTTGAATCACACAGAAAAATATTTACTTTTTCCTGATCATTTATGTTTTGTACAAAAAATGGACCGCTCGTTCTAAATGCAAAAAGCTCTATTTGCCCTGGCGTATCAAAAAATACATAATCTGGATTATATGTTTGAATTGTATCATTTATTTCATCTATTTTTAAAGCAATTAAATCTGCAGCTAAAATTACTGCTCCATTTGGTCCTAAATTATATTTATCCATAATTTCGTTTATGCTGATAAAATCTCTAATATCTATATCTGCTGAATAGGGTAAATTATTAACTCCTGGATCTAAATTTACTACAATTACTTCTTTATTATTCTCTAAAATTGTATTTGCTAAAATTGAAGTTAATTGACTTTTTCCTGAACCAGCTGTTCCAGTTAAAAAAATAGAATTCATTATACTTTTATTAGATTTAACTTTTATAAATATTGAACAAAAAGGTTAACAATTTTGTATATTTATTTGTATTATGAGTTTTCCAAATAATTTCAATATTATTAGTGTTGGAAATGAATTACTTAATGGGCATACACTTAATACAAATTTACAAATTCTTTGTAAATCAATTGAAAATATAGGTGGTTATGTTTCACGCGCATATATAGTTAAAGATGATTTTGATGAAATTTCTTTTGCATTAAATAACTCCATTTCGGATGATTCATTCTGGATAATTTTTTCAGGTGGATTGGGTCCTACTTATGATGATATCACTATTGAAGCAATTAGTAAATCATTAGATTTACCTCTAAAAATTAATAATGATGCTTTAGATATGATAAAAGCTTATTATGATAAACTTTTAAAAACTAAAATTATTTCAAATTATCATTTAACTACTGCTAGAAAAAAAATGGCATTATTCCCAATTGGTGGAATTCCTTTAAAAAATAATATTGGAACTGCACCTGGCATGTTGTTGTCTAATTCTAATAAAAAGATAATTTGTTTACCAGGCGTTCCTGTTGAAATGCAAGATATTCTAAATTCTGAAGTTATTCCTTTAATTCAAACAAAGATCATTAAAAAATTTAAAAAAGAAATTATTGTTCCTTTAAATGGTTTTATTGAATCTGATATATCGCCAATTTTGCAGTTACTTAATTCTAAATATCCAGATGTTTATATCAAATCTCATCCTAAAGGATTTAATGAAGGCATCTCTGAAATTCAATTAGTGATTTCATCTGTTACAAATAGTTTATCGAATTCTTCTTATAGAGTTAATCAGGTTCTTGACCTTTGGAATGAAATGATTAAAAAAAATTAATTATAATTTTATTTTTTTGAAAGCCACCATTTTAAATAATCATTATCTCGTTGTGAATTTTCTTTTTCTTTATATTTTTCATCTTGTTTTTTATCTCTTAATTTTACAATTTCATCTCTATTTACAAATATTCCACAGTTTTTACAAAAATATTTTCTAGTTGCATAATCAAATGTTAATTCTTTTTCACATTCTGGACAATCAATTGCTGACATGATTTATATTTAATTTTATTATTACTAAAATTAATAGATTTGTATATGCTATTTTTTTTGAATGTGTAAACGTAATATTGATATATAGCTCCTTTGAATGATTGTTTAATATTTACTATATTTATTGTTTAATTGTAGATTAATTTCACATATTCCTGTATGAACGTAATATTAATATATGACTACTTTGAACGATTGTTTTATGGATGCTGGAAATATTACATGGCTTTTAGTAGCCTCTGCAATGGTAATGTTTATGACTCCAGGTTTAGCATTTTTTTATGGCGGCCTAGTCAGATCAAAAAACGTGTTATCAATTATGATGCATTGTTTTACAATATTGGCAGTAGTAAGCATTACTTGGATTCTTTGGGGTTATAGTCTTGCTTTTGGTTCATCATATTTTGGACTTATTGGAAGTCTAGAACACTTGGGATTGAACGGAGTAGTAGGTGCCGAAGCTCAAACATTTATGGTATTTCAAATGATGTTCGCTATTATAACTCCTGCTTTAATTGTCGGAGCTATTGCTGACAGATTCAAATTTACTAGTTTGATTGTTTTTGTTATACTTTGGTCCACATTTGTTTATTCTCCAATTGCTCATTGGGTTTGGGCTGAAGGTGGCTGGTTGTTAAATATGGGTGCATTAGATTTTGCTGGTGGAACAGTCGTTCATATGAGTTCAGGTTTTTCTGCTTTAGTTGCAATACTAGTTGTTAGGAAAAGAAAAGGAAATCTAAAAAATATTGTGCCTCATAATGTTCCTTATGTATTATTAGGTACTGCGATGTTGTGGTTTGGCTGGTTTGGTTTTAATGCTGGTAGTGCATTAGCAGCAAATGATCAAGCAGTTAGCGCATTTATCGTTACTAACACTGCAGCAGCTGCAGGAGCATTAATGATGATGTTTTTGAGTTATCGTTCAACTGGAAAACCTAGTCCTGTTATGTTTGCAGTTGGGGCAGTAGCAGGATTGGTCGCTATAACACCTGCATCGGGTTTCGTTGGTCCTATGGCTGCTATATTAATTGGTGCTGGCGTTGGTCTTATTTCCCATTTTGCAATTGCATTTAAGAATAGTAAAGGATGGGACGATGCATTAGATGTTTGGGCTGTTCATGGAGTGGGTGGCCTTTGGGGTGCATTAGCTACTGGATTATTTGCATCAGCCGCTATTGGTGGCACTGATGGTGTATTTATGGGAGGGCCTATTTCTGTATTTACTACTCAAATCATTGCAAGTGTAGCAACAATAGCTTATGCAGGAATATTGACATTTATCATTCTCAAAATATTAGATCAAACTCTTGGTCTTGCAGTCAAGCCTTCTGAAGAAGACGATTTAGATAAAGAACTTCATGGAGAACGTGCTTACGCATAAATAAAATGGGTATAACAATACCCATTTTTTCATTTTTTTTATGCTATGGTTATTAACTAATAGTTGCTTCTTTTACCTGAGTTTAATTGTCTGATTGGTTGGTTCTAGCTGGTCCTGCATCCAAAGACTTGTCATTTTCCCTTTCTAAATCCCTTGATCTTGATCTAATTGAAGTTGAATCCAGATCATTTCCTGATGGAGAGAGAAAAGTACGTCTTCAACATGATGTCAAAAATAAGAATATTATATTAGTTCAAAGTTTACATCCGCCTATCGACGCACATTTAATGCAATTATTATTTACTATTCATAAACTTACCGAGGAAGGGGCCAAAGTTTTGGCATGTGTTCCTTATCTTGCTTATGCTAGACAGGATTTAGAATTTCAAAAAGGAGAAGTAATTAGTCTTAGTGTATTGTCACGATTATTCAGATCTGTTGGAGTTAGTTCTCTTGTCACGGTTGATATTCATAGCAGTCAAGGTTTGGGTTATTTTTCTTTTCCAACTTATAGTGTTTCTGCTATGCCGTTACTTGCAAATTATGCTAAAAATAATTTAAAATTAGTCTCTCCTCTTGCGGTATCGCCTGATTTTGGAGGTTCTGCTAGAGTGGAAGCTTTTGCCAAAATTATGGATATTCCTAGTATATCTCTAAAAAAATCTCGGAATCGAAATACTGGCGAAGTAATAATGGAAAAAAGTAATATAGAAGTTACTGGTCGTGACATTTTATTAATTGATGATATGATTACTACTGGTAATAGTATTGTAAAAGCCGCAAATTATCTCAAGAAATTTAATACTGGTAAAATATATGCACTTTGCAGCCATGCAGTCTTGATTGATGCAGCATCTTCAATCATTCAAGAAGCAGGCGTAGAAGAAATAATTGCTACAAATACTATTCCTTGTAATGTGAGTAAAGTTGATATCACCCCAATTCTTACAGAACACTTTAAAACAATCAGATAAAGAACTCGTTAAATTCTTCTTTATTTTTTCTGGCGATCTTCCTAAATTAGGTTATAGTGAACTTAAAGCTATTTTTGAAATCTATAATATCGATTATGATGTTCTTTGGCTAGAAAACCAATTTTGTTTAATTTCATTTAAAAATTTTGATGAAAAATATTTAATATTTTTTAAACGATTAGCTTATTGTAAAACTTTTGCACAATTGATTTTATCTTTTTCTGAAGATGAATCTGAATTATATATGACTTCATCAATACATGATTATTTTAATTCTACAAAATTATTTTCTGTAAGACGTATTAGCGTTAACACTAAGAAATTAGATATTAATTATGAATCTATTATTGGTTCTAAGATTAAACAATTATTTCCTAAATTTATTGTAAATTTAAATGAACCTGAACTTATTTTTATTATATTCTGTATTAAAGATAACATTTTTGTAGGTTTAGAATTATATGATCATTCAAATAGATGGAATGATAGACGGCCTCATTCAAGACCTTTTTTTCTTCCATTTTCTTTATATCCTAAACTTTCTCGTGCATTAGTTAATCTAAGTCGTATCAAAGAAGAACAGCTGTTGATTGATCCCTTTTGCGGAACTGGTAGTATCGGCGTAGAATCATGTCTGATGAATATTAATTTTATTGGAATTGAACTCAAACATTGGATTTGTATTGGCGCTTCAAAAAATTTTTTACATTTTAATCTTAAAAACTGGTTCATCTTTCAGGCAGATTCATTAAAAATACCCATTTCTAAGGCTAATTCTGTCGTTACTGACCTTCCATATGGCATAACCTCTAGTAATATATATAAAAATCATGAAGATTTTTTAATTAATATTTTCAGTGAAATTTCTTCTCTTTTATCCAAGGGATCATTTTTTGTATTTATGTGCCCAAAATCTTGGAAAGTTCCATATACAAATAATTTTGTTTTATTTGAAAAACATGAATTATTTGTGCATAGAAATTTAACTAGAGTTATTAATGTAATGAAACGTTGCTAATTACTTATTTATTGACATTATTGGTTCAATATATTAAATTTATATGGAAAAAACGACCAATTAATAATAATCTATTATTATATTATATTGGTGTATGGCATTGGTCGAGATGAAAATTATTCTTCTTGGAACTGCAGGTGCAATTCCTTCTTCTACTCGTAAATTAATTTCTACTCTAATTGTTCGAGATGGCGAACTCTTTTTTTTTGATGCGGGAGAAGGCATGCAACAAACTTTAATGAATTTAAAAATTGGTCTGAATAAGACTACTAGAATCTTTATTACTCATATGCATGGGGATCACATTTTTGGATTGCTTGGTTTAATTCAAACAATGTCTCTATTAATGCGAGATAAACCAATTTACGTATATGGGCCTTCAGGAATTAAAAAATTTCTAAAAACTAATATTAAGAATTTAGGAATTATTCTAAATTTTCCTCTTCTGATTCAAGAAATAAAGGAAGGACTAGTTATTCGAACAAACGAATTTAAAATATATGCAAAAAAAGGTAATCATTCAAGAACTAATTTTGCTTTTACACTAAAAGAAAATAATCGTCCAGGGATATTTTATCCAACTAAAGCTAAAAAACTTTGTATACCTGAAGGTAAAAAATGGTCAGTTTTACAAAAAGGAAAACAAATTCGATTTAATAAACAAATTATCAAGCCAAATCAAGTTCTTGGAAAATCACGCCCTGGTAGAAAAATTGGAATTTCAGGTGATACTCGACCTACAAATAAATTAATAAAATTCTTTTTAGATTGTGATGTTTTGATTCATGAATCGACTTATTCACAGCAAGATAGATTATTGGCCAAAGATAGATTTCATAGTACTTCTGTTGAAGCTGCCCAAGTAGCTAAAAAATCCAAAACAAATCTGCTAATTTTGACTCATTTTAGTTCAAGATATAATGAAATAAATTCATTGGAAAAAGAGGCTAGACAAATTCATCATAATACTATTGCAGGTAATGATTTGATGAGTTTTATATTGCCGTATCCAAATGAAAAACGAATTAATTCTTCTTACGTTTTGGCGCAATCCAGTCAATAAAATTTATGATACTATCTGATGTTATAGTGATTGTTATTGGGCCTAATGACGATTCATTTTCATTTTCACAAATAGCTAATGATTTTACATAAGCAGCTTGTTTATTGTATAATATGCGTGTTGAATTATTTGTAACATTTCTTTTCAACATTCTTCTAGCTGCAGCGATATTTTGTTTAATTCTTAAACTTTCATAAATGATTAGTAAATCTTTATAATTCTTTGAATTGCCAATTATTTTTCCATTTTCATGTTTTAATTCAATATTTATGAGATTAGTTATGGCATGTTTTACTTTATTAATTTCTTCTGATTGATTTATCTTTGATTCAATGGATATATTTACTAAATGTGGAAAATTTTCCATCCAATCACTTTTTAATTAGTTTAAGTAAAATCTGTTTTGATTTTATTTTAAATTCTTCCTTTGTAAGCCCACTGTTATTTATTTTAATATCTGGTATTTCTAGGACTTTATCTAATCCTATACTTATTTCATTTTCATCTCTTTTTCTAAATGATTTTTTATCTAATGGCGCATCTTTTCTTCCTCTTCCTATTAGAAAATTCATTCTTCTTTCAGTTGTATTTGTAATTAATATTGTAATTACTTTACCAATTTTTTGAAATTCTTTGATTTCTTCTATGTTTCTTATTCCATCGATTATAATATGTTTATTTTGTGATTCTTTTATTATTGGTATGCATATATTTGCTATTGCACTTCTTCCATTTTCTTTTCTTAATTTTATCATCATTTTGTTTAATGTTTCAGCATCATCTGATAATCCTCGTTTTTTAATTTCTTTACGTATTTGATCTCCCATATTTATGACTGAAAATCCTAATTGATTCGATACTGAACAAAATAATGATTTTCCAGCACCTGGTAACCCTATAATACATATAATTAATTTTTGATTCAAATATTTATTATCATTATATTTATTCATAATTATTAATAGTATTTTTAATATCTTTATGAAAATTAAAATTATAGTTGATATTATTAATTAAATAATGAGAACTTTTATTTCAATTGACATAGTTAATCCTGTTATTAAACAGAAAGTTCTTGAATTTCAAGAAAAATTCTCTTCAATAAACACTGTAAAGTTTATTGATCCTGCCCAATTGCATTTTACAATTAAATTTTTAGGTGAAATTGATTCTTTTTTAATTAATGATGTTATTTTACAGTTAAAACGTATTAAATTTCGTAAATTTACAGTAAAATTGAGTTCTATTGGTAGTTTTCCTAATGATCAATATATATCAATTATATGGGCTGGAGTAGATAGTAATTCTGTGAATATTTTGCAATCACTTAGTAAAAAAATTAATGAACAATTATTTAATTTATTTCCTTCCGATACACGAAAGTTTACTGCTCATGTTACATTAGCACGCATTAAATCTAAAAAATTAAATTCTGAAATTGTTAACATTTTACATAAGAATTCACAGTTATTTTTTGGACAAAATATTGTTAACAATTTTTCTTTTAAGAGCAGTGAGTTAACTCCTCATGGTCCTGTATATTCTACTCTTTATGACTTTACTTTAAATGAGAGTGATTGATATTTCTACAAGTTCAATTTTAAGTTTTGTACTGAAACAATGTAAACCTACTACCGCCGAAAACAAACGGATGTGGGACTTATATCATGACATTGAATCTCAAATTACAAACATTTCAAAAAACTATAATATTTCTGACATTAAATTAGGTGGTTCATTGGCAAGAGACACTTGGTTGAAAGATGAAGCGGATATTGATATTTTTATTAAATTACGTTCTGATTGCACAAAAAAAGATTTACATAACTCCCTTGAAATAGGTCAAACTGTATTAGAAAAATACAAACCATATTTAAAATATTCTGACCATCCATATGTCGAAGCTGTAGTTCCTCTTGGTAAATCATCTGTTAAAGTGAATATTGTTTCGTGTTTTGATGTACAACCTAGAAATTGGAAAAGTGCTGCTGATCGATCTCCATTTCATACGGATTTTATTAAAAAACAATTAACTCCTAAGATGAGAAATGAAGTTCGTTTATTGAAAACATTTTTACATGCAAATAAATTGTATGGGGCAGAAATAAAAATTCAAGGATTTAGTGGATATGTTTGTGAAATTTTGATTCTTAAGTATGGTGGTTTTATTAAATTATTGCGTGCTATGCAAAAATTAGATTTAGGTAGTACGATTATATTAGATGATAAAGATTTTATTTATTCACACTTGCATGATACTCTGATTAAAATTTTAGATCCTGTAGATCCTAAACGTAATCTAGCAATGGCAATCTCTCCTCATAATTTATTTAAATTTATTTTTCTTTCTAATGCGTTTTTGAATAAACCTTCTAAAAATTATTTCAAACCTAGACGAGTTCATTTAAATCATAATCTGCTTGATAATGTTTTATTAATTTCGTTTAATCATAAATATCGTTCTGATGTTGATAATCTTTGGGGACAACTGCGAAAAAGTTTGAAATATATTAATACATTATTTGAAAATAATGACTTTCATGTAATTAGATCCGCTATTGCAAGTAATGATTCTACTGAAAGTATTTTTGTCTTTTTATTAGAAAATCTAAAACTTGATAATAAAAAATTACATATTGGCCCTAGTATTGAAATGTTTACTCAATCTATTAAGTTTCTTAACCATAATAAGACTAAACGTATTGTTACTTGGATTGGTGATGATGGAAGATTATATTCTTTAAATTTTCGTAAAAATAATGATATTTCTTCTTTGTTTAAGATTCTTATTTCAAATGAGAAACAATTTGGTATGTCAAAAGGTATAAAATCTGATTTTAAAAAAAATTTTAAACTTATAACAGGTGAATCTATACTGTCTTTGGCACACGAAAAAACTTGGTTATACTCATCTTTGGGTGATGTTATTGGATCAGAATCACATTTATCTTAAAATTAATAGTAAATCTGCGCATCCATTACTTAAAAAAATTATATGCTATCCGCATTTTGCGGATAAAATTTTTTCTGAGAGAATTAATGAATTACAAAGCTTTAGAATTGATTATTTTGAATTACAAGGTCCTACTATTATTGACGGCATTCATATATTGGGTAAAGGAACACGTGGTTTAGTCGTTAAAGCATATTCCAATGATTCTTCTTTCGCGCTAAAAATACGAAGGACTGATTCACCTCGCCTTGATCTTATTAAAGAGGCAAAAATTCAGAACATTGTTAATCAATTTGGCATTGCACCAAAAATTTTCAATTTTACTAAAAATTTTATTTCTATGGAATTTATAGATGGTTTTATTTTGAATGATTATATTCAAAAATTTCAAAATAATTCAGTTTTTGATTTGCGTCTTATTATTGCTGATTTACTCTATCAATGTTTCATTTTAGATATTAATGGAATTGATCATGGCGAGCTAAGCAATTTAAAAAAACATGTTATAATTTCTGATAAGGCATATATAATTGACTTTGATTCTGCAAGTCAAACTAGACGAGTCTCTAATCTCACTTCATCTGCACAATACTTGTTTATTGGCGGACCTTTTTCATCATATTTTCAAAAAATCTTTTCAATAGATGTAGATCTCCTAAAGACGAAGCTAAAAAATTATAAATTTAATCAAAATCATGACAATTTTAATAATATTTTTGAAATTCTTGATTTACATTTATAACATGAAAAAATTTATCAAAATGCTTTATTATTTGGTAAATAATATTTAAACCGATGGGGCCGTAGTCTAGTTATTTAATTTTTTAATTAATATAGGAAAACTTGGTCTAAGATGCCAGAATTTGTATATATGGCTAACCTGGGGACCTTGTTGGAATGCTGGTGATCGCGTGTTCAAATCACGCCGGCCCCATATTCACATCTTTAAATTGAAAGGAAAAAACCTAATATGAATATACTGGTGCAAAATGGAATTGCAAGTTTATCATTAAAATTGAGTTTTAATTCATATAATACAGTTGGTTTTTTTACAACTCCATAGCATCTTGCTTCCATAGCTTCCGCTAATTCTCCACTTCTAATGACTTCGTTGACTATTAATGGTACTAGTATTGGCACAAAATTTTTGATTCTGGTTATTGGATTGCCTTTTTCTAATTCTAGTCCTCTTGACTTTTGCGCATCAATTATTTGTAATGCATCCATAAGTATTATGGGTACAAATCTTACTGCAGTCACAAATGCAAATACAAGATCATTTGGAATTCTAAACCACCTTAACACATATTCTAATTCATCTGGTGAAGTTATCAGAAAGAAAATTGACGTCGAACAAACAATTGCCACAAATCTTAACGCAATTTGTAAAGAATAGATAAATGAATATCCTGCTATGATATTTATCCCTAATATTATCCCGGAAAATAGTACTGCAAATAACATTGTTCTGATTAATTTTGAAAATATTTTTGATATGTTGGCAAACAAAATAATTCCTGTGAAAATTATTGCTAAATCGATTAAGTCTGAAACTAATAATGCTAATATGAAAAATTGAATTGAAATAAGAAGTTTTACCCGCGGATCTAATTTGTGTACAAGTGAATCCACTTTGGTAAAAATAAAACCTTTAGAAATCCAATACATTTTAACTACCACTAATACGTCTTATTATATCTGCAGCTTTAGTGATATCAGCAGGTGGTTCTCTCTTTATGTTTAATTTCATCCATAAATCTAATAATTGCGGTCTCATTAAACAAGTCTGATTTAGTAACTCATCATCCGAAAAAATATCTGCTATTTTTCCTGTTTTTCTAATTTTTCCTTTGGTCATTACAATGACATTTGGTTTAAGTGACCATAAAAATTCTAGATCGTGTGATATAATTATAATAGTTTTTCCTTGTTTATTTAAATTTGAAATAAATTCTAACATTTTTCCTTTTTGTACTTGATCTTGTCCAACTGTTGGTTCATCTAGAATTAATACTTCGGGATTCCATGCTAGAACTGATGCTATGCATAGTCTCTTTTTTTCTCCCCCGCTTAATTTTAATGGCGATGTGTTTTCATATTTCTTTAAATCAAAGAAATTAAGGGCCCATTCAAATCTGGTTTTTATAATTTGAGAATCTGTTTCAAAATTATTTAATCCAAATAATATTTCATTTTTTACAGTATCTGCAAATAATTGATGATTAGAATTTTGAAAAACCATTCCAATTCTTTTTGATAATGATGCTACACTGATTTTTTTTGTATTTTTACCAAAAACTAATACATTTCCTGATGTTGGTTTTAATAATCCATTAATATGTCTTGCTAATGTTGTTTTACCTGTGCCATTACTACCTACTAATGCATTGATTGTTTTTGGTTTTATTGAAAGATTTATTTCCTTTAATGCTGGGATTCCATTACTATGTATATAATTCACATCTTTAAATTCAATCATTGAGTTCTTTTTCCCCTTATTTCTTTAACCATTTCTTTGACCGTTACTATTGCATTATCAAAATTGTAATTTGATTTTGCTAGATTTCTATATAATCTACTAATTACTGGAATTCCAATTTCAGGTATTAATTGTTTTGAATGGTGAATAACCTGTTTTGGACTATCATTTTCTATTATTTTTCCATTTGATAAAATAATTAATTTATCAGCAATTTCTAAAACTAAATCTAATCTATGTTCTACTATTACTACTGTCATTCCAATTTTTTTACGTAAATCATTCACAATGTTAATAAAATTTATTGCGGTTTTTGGGTCTAGTAGTGATGTAGGCTCATCTAAAATTAAGATTTTGGGTTGCATAGCTAATATGCCTGCTAGAGCTGCCCTTTGCTTTTCCCCATCTGATAGTTCATGTGGTGCTTTAGTTGCTAAATGTTCAATCTCTAATAATGATAAAATTGAATCTACTCTTTCTCTCATGACTGTTTTGTTTGTAGCCAGGTTCTCCAATCCAAATGCAATATCTCTTTCAATTGAAAACATAAAGATTTGATTTTCTGGATTTTGAAATACAAATCCTGCTTTTTTTGCTAGATCAGTAATTTTAACGTCATTTACAACTAATTGATCTACAATTACTCTGCCTTTATATTCTCCACTATGCATATGTGGAATTAAGCCAATTATAGAACGCAGTAATGTAGATTTACCACATCCAGTTGGACCCGCCAGTATGACCAATTCGTTTTTATTAATTTCTAGACTGATGTCTTTTAATATGAATTCATTTGATGAGTCATATCGAAATGAAAAATTTTCAAATTTTATAATTGATTTTTCTTTCATAATTTATTCTATGAATACTATGCAATTCAATAAAAATGTATTTTTTTAGTTTGATTCTGGATTGGTAAAATTGGATTTGTTGGTAAATTGTTTTATTTTTATTTCTAATTCCTTTATATTTTCTATTACTCGTGTTTCTTGTTTCTTTAATAATATTAATTGAGAATTCCCTAAATCTTTTGCTTCAGTTAATTCTTTAATTAATGAGTCTTTATTGGCTTTTATCATAATAGTTCCAGCTGATTTGTACACAGTGGTATTTTCATTAATTTTATTTAATTCCTCTAATGCTTTATCTATCTCAAAAATTTGTAAATCTATTTGTTGCTTCTGTATTGGAATCGTTTCTAGTGTTTTTCGTAATTGCTCAAATTTTGCTAATTGTTCTTGTAATTGTGGGGGTATATTTGGAGACAAATCTGTTGAACTCATGACTAATAGTCGATTCTGATTCAAATCTAATAAATCTTTATGGTTGACTGATTATCTTATTTGCTAAAATTGCAGCTCGAGAATGTGATGCTAGTTTTGCTCTTAATTCGGAAACATCGTTTGCATGAATATTCATTATCAGAGTATCATTTTTGATTAGAATATTATCCGGTTTGTTTAAATCTTTTTTGATACTTGCTTTAATTAGCTTAGATATGTCCTTATCTTGATAAATTTTAATAATAGCATTACATTTGATTTTATATTTTTGTGGTTTCATATGCCCCATCTGCAATTTTAAAATTACATTTTGCACAATTCCAAATTCCAATTACTTTTCGTTTTAATTTAAGTGATCCGCATTGTGGACATGTACGTTTCATTCTCAATGTTTGAATAACTTTTGCATGTTTTTTTCTAACTATTGACCCAAATTTTGGACCTAGTCCAGTTGATGTTGAAATTTTACGACCCATTATTCATTGCCTTTTATTATTTTGTTTCTTATTTCTTCACCTTTCTTTTTTGAAATTGTTATCATCTCATTTAATTCTTTAAAAGAAAACCCGCCAGCTTTTCCTTTTTGTGCTGACACAAAGTTACCTTTGTCATCAGTTACTAGTGTTAATCTTGCTTCACATATTGTTTGTTCTTCAGCATTTGGATCTAAAAGAATTTTATCTCCTATTTTTACAAATGTATTAGAAATTGGAAGTGAAAGTATTGGTAATGGTTTTACTTCTTCTAGAGTTACTACTTCATCATTTTCTATTTTAAATGTTGGCATAGTAGCACCATGTAATGCTGCTGCTATTGCATATGAACATGCATCAAATAAATTACCATCTTCGTTAATTATTGCTATATCAATAAATACCGCAAAAACGCTTTCTCCTTCTTTAATTACTAATTGTGATAAATCAATCATTCCTGATTCACGTATTCCTCGATCTGATACTCTAGAAAGTTCAATTGCATCTTCTGATGGTGGTCCAGGGTCAATAAATGCAGAACATATTGGAAGCATTTCTGCATTACATATAATAATGCCTTTATCTGGAGTATCTGGAAAAGGTTTACCCATTTCTACTTTTATGCCCGCTAATACCTCACTATCGCCTATTTTCACGCTTGCAGATCCGTTTGTTTTTTGCAATACATTCGTCTTAATTGAAATTTCTCTATAGTCCAAAATTGATCTTCCATCTAATCTTTTTGATTGTTTCAAACTGTTTTCAATATCAGTTCTTCTCATTGAATCTATAATTCTGATTTTTTTAACTGCTGGCATAATTAAACCTCTTTGTTTTTATTATCGTTGAAATATTTATTCATTAAAGCATTTCTTTGTATTTCATAGAGTTTTTTACAACCATTGGTTGCCATATCTAAAGCCTGTTTAAATTCTTCTTCTGATAAACAACCATCTAATTGAAATAAGGTAATTGTGTCCAAATTGGGTAATATGGCTATTGGCATATCTGCTTCTCCTGTTTTATCTTCCACATCATCAA